>Ga0247841_10000477_pt1 | contig 103628 bp, 86 predicted proteins | sample LaCruzMarch2015__2_FD_192410 | JGI IMG/M metagenome (GOLD analysis project Ga0247841, IMG submission 192410) | Freshwater microbial communities from meromictic Lake La Cruz, Castile-La Mancha, Spain - LaCruzMarch2015_18m | ecosystem: Environmental > Aquatic > Freshwater > Lake | place: Spain... | reverse complement strand
CTCGTCCATCGGATGCCTCCCTTTTTGAACTTTGAGCGGTTCAGAAAGGGGAGGCTCTGATATACTCCCGGAAATGTCAAACTTTTGGAGTCCCCCGGCAGAGCCGGGGGTTTACTCATTATTATTAGTATCCGCACCCACCACCGAGTCTACCCAGTACCCCAGACCATACTGTTTCTCGCTACCATCCCGGACCCGAGCTAAGCACTCCATCTTCTTAGCATATTTCTTGGTAATGTCTGTGGGATCAACGATCAATAGAGTGTCTTGCTTAATATGGGCCGCTCCCTCGGCAAGCACTACCTCACTGATATCATCCGCCAGCCCTGAACGACCCAAATTGCGAGACAACTGATCAATCCTTTTCTTCAGCGATGTCTTCTCCATCAATGAACGGCCAACTTCACTCAGACGCACCGACACACGCGCCTGAATATCATAGATCATCTCCTCAACAAACATGCCCAAAACCTTACCCATCCCAATACAAAGTTTCCCCGAAAAACCATGAATCTGCACTCGCAATTTGGCACCAATCTGATGTACCATCACCGTGGACCTCCTTGGTAGAACTGACGAATCCCCTCGTCTTTAAACAAATCCTACCTTGCGAGGTCCAGCACCTCTTGGCAAGAAGTTTCCCCATTCTCACTTCCCACAAACTATAACCCTCTGCCATCACATACCAAAATAACCCTCATCCATCAATTATTGGGGAAAGTCCTGACTTCTTGAGGACTGATAATTTTTCAAATGCCCCTAAGATGCTTGGGCATCCTCGACACGCCCTTGTCCGAGATAAGCCTCTTTGACGATAGGATTATCAAGTAGTTCAGTCCCCGAACCTTGCAGTACAATCCTTCCCGTTTCCATAACAAAAGCGTGGTCAGCAATTTTTAAGGCCGCGTCGGCATTCTGTTCTATCACGAAGACTGTGACTCCCTCCCCACGAATCTCTTTGATGACACGAAACACTTCCGCCACAACCATCGGCGCCAATCCCAAAGACGGTTCATCCATCATCAAGAGTTTCGGCTTCGACATCATCGCCCTCCCGATTGCGAGCATTTGTTGCTCACCTCCAGATAGGGTTCCGCCACGTTGCTCAAGACGAGATTCGAGCACCGGGAAAGCTGAAAAGATCCGGTGCATACTACGATTGATGTCGTCTTTATCCCTGTTATGGTAGGCACCCATAATAAGATTTTCTCGAACAGTAAGGTTTGCGAAGATTTTTCTACCTTCAGGAACTTGAACCAAGCCAAGCTTTTGGATTTCATGGGGAGGTAATCCGTTGAGACGGCGTCCTTGAAAGCTGATGTTGCCGGCCGCGATGGGAACTAGGCCCGAAACGGCGCGGACTGTGGTACTCTTACCCGCTCCGTTAGACCCGAGAAGCGTAACGATCCGCTGTTCCGTAACATCAAGGGAAATACCCTTCAATGAGTGAATCCCGCCGTAACGCACGTGAAGGTCATCTATTTGGAGCATAATTCTTTCAGGGCCTCTGATCAGCTTTTTCCAAGGTAGGCCGCTATAACTTTTTTATCGTTACGGATCTCGTGAGGCGTGCCCCAGGCGAGAGGAACACCATGGTCAATAACCTTGATTTTGTGGCATACATCCATAACAAACTTCATATCATGATCTATCAGTCCTATGGCGAGATTCATGTCCGTGTGGAGCTTCAGAAGGAGTTTGCCGAACTCGATAGTTTCCATGGGGTTCATACCTGCAACCGGCTCATCAAGAAGAAGCAACTCGGGCTCCAATGCTAGGGCCCTGGCAATTTCCAGTTTTCTCTGTCTTCCGTAGGGAAGGGTCCGGGCTTTGTCCGAAGCCACGTCCATGAGCCCCATTAATTCCAGAAGCCCTTCTGCTTGGTTTCGGATCCTTCTTTCATCACTTCCGTAGCGACCAAGCCCGAAAATAGCCTCTATGAAGGAGTACCTTATAGACGCGTGCCCTGCCACCATTACATTTTCAATCACCGTTAGGTCATCATAAAGTTTTATGCTCTGAAAAGTACGCGTGATACCGTTCTGAGCGATTCGGGGGGCCGGCCATCCAGTAATATCCTTGCCCCGAAAGAAAATTTTCCCAGACGTGGGCCTAATTCTGCCGGTTATGGCGTTGAATGCAGTCGTCTTACCAGCCCCGTTGGGCCCTATGAGGCCTACGATGTCTCCTTTATCGATTTCCATGTCCAAGCCGCTTAAAGCTGACAGGCCTCCAAACATAACCGAAAGTTTATCAAGCCTGAAAAGCGTGCTTTTCATCCTTCCCTCAACTTCCGGAGGAATTTTCTCCCGCGTTCAATAAGGCTCTGCCAAGTAAATTCCCGTCGCTTCATGATTCCACCGGGCGCTAAAAGCATAACCAGGATTAAGAGCATTGAGAAAATTACCATACGCATTCCTGGAATTCCCTTGTAATGGAATCCGATTACAGTTATCGGCTCCTCAAAAACCCTCAAGAATTCTCCGCTCCACGTGACCAGTACGGCCGCGATAACCGATCCCGTAGTACTACCTAAACCACCTATGACAATAATTATCAGAAGGTTGAATGTGAACATAAACGTAAAAAGAGACGGGGAAATTGTTGTTATCAAATGGGCCAACAATCCTCCGGCTACTCCTTCGAAAAAGCCGCTGAACGTAAAGGCGAGAGTCTTGATACGAAAAGCGTTGATGCCCATAGCTTGGGCCGCTGTTTCGTCTTCGCGTACCGCCTTCATGGACCTGCCATAGGACGAATTCACCAGACGTACAATACAAAAGAGGGTAAACAAGCAGATTCCCCAACTCCACCAGAGATTGGTATAGGGAGGCAAGCCTTTTAGGCCCAAAGGCCCGTTGGTAATTGAAACAACATTGTTTGCCACAACATGAATTACTTCGCCGAATCCAAGGGTAACAATTGCCAAGTAATCGCCCCGTACCCTGAAAACAGGGATCGCCATCAGGAAAGCCATGAACGCTGTGACCAGTCCAGCCGCCAAGAGAGAAACCGGGAAGGATACACTGATTTCAGACAAAGGCCAAACCATGGGCTCAATTATGAACGATCGCAACTTCTCTTCCGGTGACAACGAAAGTAGAGCGCTCGTGTAAGCTCCAATAGCCAGAAAGGCATTTGGTTCAAGGGAAAACTGTCCGGTTATGCCGTTAATGAGATTGTAGCTGACTGCCAGGATTATGAAGATAGCAATATTGTTTAGGATACGAATGCTGTATTCGCTGAAATGGGTCTCAGCGTACCAGAGAAACGATAAAAAAACTCCTAAAGCCAAACATGTGAGTATACGATCCCGTCCGAAAATCGTTCGCCAGCGCTTAATTCTTTGCTCCATTAGGAACCTTTTCGAACTGAGATATTGTTCTTCACGCCACGAGGTTCTCTGAGACCTGCAGCCATCGGTGAGAGAATGGCGAGTTAAACCTCTTTACTTTGTCCACAGCGGGCACAAATAGTATCAACCGCTCACCGATGAAAAGTCATCGTCTCAATTTTTTTTTGAAAAAATCGTTGACCGGCACAACACCATCTACGGGGGAATTAATCCGGCAGTTTTTCGCCCATGATCCCTGTGGGGCGTGTCAATAGTATTACTATCAGGATACAGAAAGCGATTGCATCCCGGTAACCGGACCACTCCGGTTGAACCGCTACAATAAGAATCTCTGCCACGCCCAGAATCATACCTCCTAATGCCGCACCCGCAACATTTCCGATTCCTCCTAGGACCGCTGCAACGAAGGCCTTCAGTCCGGGAATCACGCCCATGAAAGGCTCCACAGCAGGATATTTCATGCACCACATGATCCCCCCCGCAGCGGCCAAAACTGATCCCAGAAGAAAAGTAAATGAAATTACTCGATCTGCATCCACTCCCATAAGCCTGACCGTTTCCATGTCCCGAGACAGTGCCCTCATTGCCATTCCTACCCTCGAACGATAGACTATCAACATGACTGCGATGAGCAATATAATGGTAACAAAAAGCACCCAGACCGACAAAAATGGGATTCTGACCTCTCCCACTTTGAGGATACCATCAAAAATCAGGGGTGTAGGAAACGACTTGGGACGGCCTCCTATGAGAACAATTCCAAGGTTTTCAAGGAGGAACGAAACCCCTATGGCTGTAATAAGTGCGCTGATTCGAGGGCTATTCCTGATAGGCTTGTAAGCACCCCGATCGATGAGTATGCCGAGCAGTCCTGTTAATATTATGGAGATCCCGAACGAAATAATCCAGGGTATGTGGAAGACCACTATTCCGAAAAAAGCTACATAGGCCGACACCATCAGAAGGTCGCCATGAGCGAAGTTGATCAGGCGCAACACCCCATATACCATCGTGTAACCGATGGCCAATAGAGCGTAAAAGCAACCCAAAGTCAGCCCGAAAATAACTTGCTGAACTGCGAAAGTGTAATCCACCTGACAATTTACCCTGATTCTGGTCCACTAAAATGTTGATTTACGTAGAAGCCAACTTTGGGCTCGTTGTTCTCCTCTGATTGCCATAAGCGGGCTATTGACTCTGATGCCATTTGGCCTTTAAAGGGTAACCTAGCTTTACGATGAGGATCCGAATCCTGAAGACACTCTATCAAGGGGTTATAGTGGTTACGTAAGCGAATTTCCCATCTTTGACCTTATTTATCACGATGGCTTTGATCGCGTTACCGTCAGACTTCAGAGATATCTTACCCGAGACCCCTTCAAAGTCTCTTGTAGAAATAAGGGCTTCCCGAATTTTAATTGGATCGGCCGAGCCGGCTCTTTTAATCGCGTCGAGCGTCACAAAATAGGCGTCGGCCCCCATGGCTGCAAATGAGTCAAGTTCCTTGGCGGTATCCTTTTTGTAGAGTTCGAGAAATGTTTTTCCTCTCTCCGTGTCCACCATGGTCTCATGAAAGTGTGCGGTAAAGTGAATGTCCTCGACTGCATTTCCCCCCAATTCTATGAGTTCCGGTGCCTGGGCACCATCCCCGGACACTATGGGAGCGGACAAACCCATATCCTTGGCCTGCCTGGCGATTAAAGCCAACTCAGTGTAATATATGGGAGCATAAATGATATCCGGCTTGACTGCCTTGATACGACTTAGCTGAGGAGTGAAATCTCTGTCGCCTGACTTGAATTTGGTTTCAGCAAGGATTTGCCCCCCTGCCCGAGTAAATTCTTTCTTAAAAAAATTGGCCAGCCCCACACAATAATCCTGGGAAATATCATAGATGAGAGCGGCTGTTTTGGCATTCAGCCGTTCCATGGCCAGCTTTGCACCGATAAGACCCTGGTCGGTATCTATGAAACATACTCGGAAGATGTAGTTTTTATTCTGAGTAACAATGGGGTTGGTGGCGGTAGGTGAAATCATGGGAATTTTACGTCTCTCTGCATAGTCAGCACCAGCAATTGTGTTTCCTGAGATCGTCTCGCCGAGGATGGCGACAACCTTTTCTTTTTCGATGAGTCTGGAAACGGCATTAGCCGATTCCACTTTGTCGGATCTCGTATCCACGAGTTTCAATTCGACGGGCCGGCCAAGAACCTCGGGTTCCATTTTCTTGGCTGTTTCGATGCCGCTCCAGCACATCTGGCCAAACGCAGCAACGCCCCCGGTCATGGGCATGTACGCCCCTATAACAACAGGCTCAACTGCAATTGCAGGCGAGATCAGTCCCATCGCCGAAATCAGAATCACGGCCAAGATTCTAAACATTCATTACCTCCACGTTCATGATCGATTTCACCGTTTATGCGATACGGTTTGTAAATCTAGTTTGTGGCCGGACTGGGGAACAAAATGAAAATGAGTATTTTCGAAAACATACTTCAGGTTTGGAACATAGCCTGACCTCACTGCTCCCAGCCAAAGCGCAACCATATAAGCATGAACAAGACTGGAAAGCAAACCGATAAAAAGGCCAGGAGTTTCCCCAAGAAATTACCTCCAGAAGAGGGGTAGTTGGTCATTAGGTCCCCTCTTGTGTCTTTTTTGGTGCAGTGTTCCGTTCCCGGCTTTGCCGAGAATCTCTCTAATTCCGTCAGCAAGGGCATAATAGCGGAAGTTGGGAATACCGAAGATTCTCTGTGCGGCAACGAGCCTTGTGTAAGATTCGTGAAGCCCAATAAGAGTTTCAACTAAATCTGGATTAATCCTTAAATTCATATGAGTCTCCTTGTGGTTACATACGGTCAAGCAAAAGGGGGCCAGTTTGTCCCATCAGCAGCTGATATGAAACCCTAGCGGGACCGCTTTATTTGGTACTCCTCTCTGAATGCCACAGATTTACTCAACTCTAAAGAAGACCAGACCATCCGAACAGGAAGTCTCGATTTGGTGTAACGAGAACCCACTCCTTGGTTATGCTCCTGTACTCGTCGTTCAAGGTCAGTCGTGGTACCGCAGTACAAGCTGTTGTTGGAGCATCGGAGAAGATAAACTTGCCAGGACGTCATTGAATTCCTAGCCTATGGATGAATGAGGTTGAGTATCAGATTCAGCCCGAAGCACTGGTTCAATACAATCGGGGTTATCATAAGTTGCTTTATTCACCTTGGGATTCACTGGGAAAAAGACCATTTCATGTGAAGGATATGGCAGCATGAGCGACTGGAATGTCTCCTGAACCGAGACCTCGGGACTGAGCCATGAGTCATAATCATTTTTAAGAATTATTACAGGCATTCGGTCGTGTATCGGTCTTATAAGGTCATTTGCTTCGGTGGTAATCACCGTACAGGATTCAATAATAGCCCCATCAGGTCCTTTCCAGTGTTCCCATAGTCCAGCAAAAGCGAATAGGCTCTCATCTGCCAATCGGATGAGATACGGTTGCTTCTTTTCTTTTTCCTTCATCCATTCGTAAAAACCATTGGTGGGTATAAGGCATCGTCTACTCTTAAATGCCGCTCTATAAGTAGGTTTTTGTCCTAGAGTTTCACATCTTGCATTTATCATCCTTGGACCTATGGATGCGTCCTTTGCCCAGAACGGCACCAATCCCTTGGACTCACCCCGCATGGTCAATGAACACGGATGATAAGGATATATTCTACACAACTATCCTGATGATGCCCAGAACGGCAATATATGCAAGCTAATTTGATAAGTTTTTCGATGGAAGAGAAAGGGGCACCCTTCGGCACCCCCATTGATTTGATTAATCTGCTGGCGCCGGCAACATTGAGTTTATCCAGTGCTCGATGCGTTTTTCAATTTCAGTTGAATTCACGCCTGCACATGTTTTCATACCGTTATTTGAGAACATATTTTTCAGCATCGCAGACCTTTGTTGACCGGATAGTCCAGCCTTCTCCGAAGCTTCCTGAAATTTCTGCCTCAGTTCAACAGCATTGTCTGAATTCATGTTCTCAATGTTGACTGGTCGAGGCTTCCATGATGACCTCTTACTTGGCTGAGAGTCTTGAACTTCAACCGCCTCACTTGGGAAGTTTAATTCTGACCAAGGTGTGAATTCTTAATTTTGACCAACAAATCCGAACCCACAATATTGTCTTTGAGAATGAGGTATCCTCTTGTTCTTCTCATTTTAATTCATAAAAAATATCAATCCGGAAGACGGGTTGGGGATTTTGGGAATGGGAGACTCAGCAGGTGCATTAAATCAAGGAAAGAAGTCAGGGATGCAACCCTTAACTCTACTTGGATGGGAACCTCCCAAAAGTGTGCAAGGGGTTAGTCAAAATGACTAAATTTGGCGATTCTGGTACCATGGCCCAACTTTTTCCAGAACTCACGTGACCCATCATCAGAAATGCAAGAGTTCTGAACGAAAGCTCCAATAGTACTTTATCTTGCAATTATACCCCTCTGTCTTTACCTAGCGGTTCTGTACCGAAAAATTATATAGGATGGAAAACGGTTTCTGATGTACCGACCATTGATTCTACTCTCTTTGGACTTTTGCCATCTACTCAATAATCAGAAACCAACAACTTTTTTTACTGGAATTGTCTGAAACAGTACATAGTGACTTGAATGTTTTCGGTCGTTAGACTTTATGAGAGTGCATTGGACGTTGCGAGTTACACCGGCGATGGGGGCAAGGATTACCGACAGATTGTGGGCCGTGCGAGGTCTCGTTCAAATGTATCAATGATGCCAGACGGCTTCTTCCGGAATATCAAGGCTTTCAAGCAATGCTTCAATGACACGGCAAGATATTTCCGCGTTTTTCCCATGTTTTTTTATGGTGTGTTGGGGTCCCTTTGTAGAGCCTTTGGAAAGAGGGCGCAGTAGGATAGTTTCCGATCCTTTACCCCCCTTCTTAACCTTCACTCCGTATGATTTTAGCGCTTTAAGCAAATCCTTGAACCGTACTGGGAATTTAGGCATGAATAGCTTGTCTGTAGAAACACTTGCTGGCTTCAATTATAGGAATAAGTGAGGACTCATCTTTAAAGATTGCGTCTTTCCGGTACGAGGCCGTTTCCCGGTCGGAACAGTTAAAGAAATCCTTCCAAACATTCAGTGGGGCCGGATGATACATGTATTCTAGATTGTCATTCTCAAGTGCATATCGGATGTGGGCGACTATTACATCAATAATGTCTGACTCTACTTCCTTGTCTGTTTCGGCCACAGTCACAAGGTTTAACTCAAGACAATGCGCCACCCAAGCGTCAGGCTCTCGCCGTATAAGAACTCTAAAAGAGAAGGCCTCTTCTCTAGGCATGATCAACCTCCATATCTTCCACAATCGATACCCCACATCCAATTACATTGCAAATGAAAAGAAACTAATACATACTTACACTTCCTTGTCCATTTCTTAAGAACCCGGTTTCCTCGATGACGAGTTGTCTTAAGCTTTGCTCCATTGTAATGGGAGGAAGCAGGCATGTCAACCCACTTTTTAAGTAGACATGCCACTGATTAGCCTTGATCGTTCATGTATTTTTTGACAATGCGTCTGATACCCTCGCTGACCGGCCTTGAGCTTGAAGAAGGCAATCACACTCCCGTATCAATCATGATATTGACCCGTTGCTTACGAGGGGCATCCTGAAGGTTGACTCGGAACCGGGCGCGGTCAAGATCAGCCTGCGTGACGATGGGAGCATCATCAGAGATTTTCAAAGAAGATTTTTTGTTCATTTTTCTCCGCCTTTCGTATGGAGATAATATGGATTTCTTCTGACCTTTCGGTATGCGCGATGACCACTACAGAAAAACTGCACAGACCCATGGTAATCCAGCGTTGTTCTTCGTAGTCAAACCGAGTATCCCCAAATGTAAAGGTGGACCCGGCGAAAACCTTATGTCCATCGGCAAAGTCAATGCCGTGTTTCTTGATATTAGCCTCCAGGACGACGGATTCTTCACGGTAATCTCTTTATGTTTCATCGTTGGCCCCGTGGGTTAGAGTGAGCGCCGGTCTCTCTTTGAAATCTTCCACGGCCATTACTCTTCATCGTCCTATTCTACGAGGTGATCGTGTATAAAATCATCAAGAGTCTCTTCAATCTGGCCTACCCACTCCGAGCAAAGCCTTGCACATTGTACCTCAATTGTCGACATGGACTTTATCTGACCTCTGAACCGACCAGTCTTGATGCCTAATTAGAATCAATTTGTCGAAAGTCTTTTTGATGTCCAAAAAAGTTAAGACCTGCTAGGACGCTAGAGAGGCGTTGCCTCACTCTTAGGATCGGCATGAGAATGACGTGGCACCAATGAAGACCATAGAAGAAATTGACCGACAGCTTGCCCGAGCAGAAGAAGAATTGACTGTATTGGAATCCAGGCGAGGAGTTGTTCTCGAACATATCCAGAAACTCAGTCAATTCAGAGGATCTCTGCTGGCTGAAGGCACTGGCTCTGAGCCCGGTGGGCCTCTTTGTGTGACGAATGATTCACCTTCAGAAGACAAAGTCGCGCTTTTCTTGAGTCTTTTTAGAGGCAGGCAGGATTTATACCCAAGACGCTTTGAAAGCAAGCGCTCAGGCAAGAGCGGCTACCAACCGGCGTGCCGAAATGAATGGATGAAAGGGCGATGCCTAAAGCCTACAGCCAAATGTAGCAACTGCAATTATCGGGAGTTCATCCCTGTCACCGAGGAGGTTATCAGAAACCACCTCCTTGGCTATGATTCTCGTGAGAGATCTCAACGAGACTTCACCATAGGTGTCTATCCAATGTTGCAGGACGAGACTTGCTGGTTCATTGCAGCCGACTTCGATAAGGCCACATGGATGGAGGACGCAACTGCATTTCTTGGGACATGCAAATCTTACAATGTGCCAGCCATAATTGAACGATCCCGTTCAGGGAATGGTGGACACATCTGGATTTTTTTCTCAGAGCCCATTCCGGCGGTACTAGCTCGGCAACTCGGATCATTCATGCTTACCGAAACCATGGAGTGCCGCCCCGAAATAGGTCTTGACTCCTATGATCGTTTTTTTCCGAGCCAAGATACGATGCCCATTGGAGGTTTCGGGAATCTTATTGCTCTGCCTTTGCAGAAAAAGCCGAGAGAATCAGGAAACAGCCTTCTTGTAGACGAAGGGTTTAACCCTTATCCGGACCAGTGGGCTTTTCTCTCAAGCGTGTGCCGCATGAAACGGCAAGAGGTAGAAGCGATTGTAGGCGACGCACTTCGACGAGGACGAGTGGTCGGTGTGCGCATGGTTGTCACTGAAGAAGATGAAGACGAACCTTGGACAGCTCCACCTTCAAGACGTCATAAAACCCCTCCAGTTACAGGGCCGTTACCGGAAGAGCTTGAGCTTGTATTAGGCAATCAGATTTATGTGGCGAAAGAAGATCTCACTTCAGCGTTACAGAACCTTTTAATTCGTTTGGCAGCTTTTCAGAACCCGGAGTTTTACAAAGCACAGGCAATGCGTTTCCCGACGTTCGATAAACCACGAATCATTAGCTGCTGTGAGGATTTTTCAAAACACATTGGAATTCCTCGTGGCTGCCTAGACGAAGTGTTGGCCTTGTTCCGCTCCTTCAACATAAAACCCAAAATCACTGACCGACGTTTTGCCGGTAGTCAAATCGATGTCCGTTTCAAAGGTACTCTCACGCCAGAACAACAGAAGGCCGCAGAAAGCATGCTGGCCCATGAAACCGGTACAATGGCTGCCACAACTGCCTTTGGTAAAACAGTCGTAGGCTGTTACCTGATAGCCGAACGAGGAGTGAACACCCTTGTTCTGGTTCATCGCAGACAACTGCTCGACCAGTGGATCGCTCGAATACGCGACTTTCTTATGCTTGAAGTCAAAGAAATTGGACAAATTGGTGGTGGAAGACGTAATCCTGGCGGTAAAGTGGACGTCGCAATCATTCAGAGTCTGAGCAAAAGAGGCGTGGTGGATGACATTGTGGGCGACTACGGACACCTGGTTGTAGATGAGTGCCATCACATCTCGGCCAGAAGTTTCGAAATGGTTGCCAGACACAGTAAGGCCAGGTACATTACCGGGCTATCCGCCACGGTGACCCGAAAAGATGGACACCATCCGATAATCTTCATGAATTGTGGACCAGTCCGGTACCGAGTAGGTCATCGTGAACAGGCAGCTTCCAGACCGTTCAGCCAGAGGGTCATCACACGCACCACTGGTTTTAAGCTCCCTCAATCACTTGTCGTGAAGGAAACGCTGTCAATTCAAGAGCTTTACTCTTCATTGATTAACAACGAGGCCCGGAACAATATGATTATAAACGATGTACTCAAAGCCCTTGAGGCAAGACGTTCTCCGGTAGTGTTGACCGAACGAAGGGAACATCTGGAATGTCTTGCAAGCCTATTTGGTTCCCAAGTCCGCAATGTAATTCTAATGAAGGGTGGCATGAGTAAGACGCAAAGGCATCTTGTCCTTGAACAAATAGCCAGAATTCCGGATGAAGAGGAGAGAGTAATCCTGGCTACGGGTCGTTATCTCGGTGAAGGTTTCGATGATGCTCGCTTGGACACGCTATTTCTAACGCTACCAATATCGTGGCGTGGAACGCTAGCCCAGTATGCCGGACGCCTGCACCGCTTACATGAGACGAAGACGGAAGTCGTCATATACGACTATGCTGATGTCGCAGTCCCCATGTTGGCCAAGATGTATGAACGACGTTGCCGGGGATACAAGTCTATAGGCTATGAAATGGACAATTGATGGCAGTCTCGCCTTATGATGTTTTCAAAGAACTGGCAATTAGTCCTCGAGATTATCGAATCCACCATGAAGGTGGCCCTGAGGCTCATCAAGCCTCGCTTTCACGCCAAGTGCAAAAGTTGTGGTAGTATAAGATCGATCCTAATTCACTTTGAGGAAGTAACTGGCCATGGGCGGGGAAGGAGAAATGGGGTCACCCATTAAAAGGCCCTCTGTCGGGTCTTGAAATATTGTTATGCGATACCGGGATCCAGTGATTCACGTCTTAACGGTCCTATCATAAACGCAATAAAAGGGGATTTGCTGACATTTCAAGACCTGCCCCCGGTCGTTTACTTGCCGCTGTTGACTTTTTGCGGCACACTTTTCTGAACAGCGGAGGACCTTTATGAAAAAAACAGCCGTGATTAGAGTGCGGGTCGATCCTGACCTAAAGGAAGAGACCGAAAAGATCTTCGAGGCCTTGGGACTCTCCACGACCCAGGCCATCACTCTTTTTTACCAGCAGGTTAAGTGGCATAGAGGGCTGCCTTTCGAGTTGCGCATTCCCAATGAAACAACCCTTCGAACGTTTGAAGATACCGATTCAGGAGAAAACCTCGTGTGCTGCCGGGACGGTGAGGAAATGTTCAATCGGTTGGGAATTTAATGCGGGCACCTTCGTACACTAAACAGTTCGAGCGAGACCTGCGTCTCATGATAAAGAGAAACAAGGACATCGAGAAGATCAAAACGGTTATTGCCTCTCTGATAGACGGTGAAGCTCTACCGGAGCGATACCGGGACCATATCCTTGTGGGCATATACAAGGGAAGGAGGGAATGTCACATTCAAGCGGATAGGCTCCTCGTTTACAAGCTGACAGAAGATGAGATCATCTTTGAGCGTACTGGAGCCCATGCTGACCTATTCCGTTAGAGAGGTCAGCCTGTGTGTTGATTCCCCCCTCCCCCTACATCTGCAATTTATTTTTGGCCGCAACGTATCCATTCAGCCGCGGAATTCCGGGGTCCGCTGCCCGAAATCATTAAGACGTTTTAAGTATTGCCCCTCGTAACTGAGGACTTACGCCTTAGCAGAGAAGTTGTTTGACGAATTAGAAGTAATATTATATGAAAGTAATATGTTATAGCGTTTAATTAGTATATTAATGTACTAAATGGTGTAACTTATTGCAATCAAAGATATAAAGTGTCGTTTGAAAATGTTGTTCCCGGTGGGCATCCTTCCTCGAGGATCGACCCATGCTCCTGCATACTTTTTCCTACACTCGTTTCTTAGGAACTTCTTCATCATTCTGCTCATTTTGATTTCCAGCAATCAGGCTCGTGCGCAGAGTCTTCACTCTTCACCGTACTCTAACCCTACAGTCTCCTCTTTTCCATCCACCGAACTGTCGACGATTGAACCTTCCAATCCTCTCGGATTGCCTGGAAGTTCGGCAGGTAATGCCTCCACCTTCCAGTCTATTCCCATTTCAAGCAGTCTTTTCACTAGTATTATACCTATCGTCCCCAATCTTCAGATAGGGTATCTTTACTCTTTCGGTAAGGACCTCCGCTCCGGTCGCCTCACAGCAGATTATTTGCTTCCTTTGAATCTCGGACGGGATGACGCTGTTTTTGCTCAAGCTCATTTGGAATCACAGGATTATTGGAAGACTCCAGCCGGATATTCTCAGCACAGACTGGATATGTCGCTGGGTGGGGGTTACCGAAAGCTCTTCGGAAACAGCCTTCTTGGTGGGGTGAGTGGTTTTTATGATACTTCTCGGCTATTTGGAAAATGGTATAGCTCTGGCAGCATTGGTGTTGAAATGGTCACAGCTTACGGTAACAACGACTTCATGGACCTAAATTTTAATTATTACGGGGGACTTTTCAACAATGCCAGTGATATTTTCGAGGTATTTCGAGGAGGTTTTTCAAATTCTGATTGTGAAGCGGGGTATTCCCATAACCTGTATTCAGATGACTATGGCTTGAGAGTGAAGTTTGCGGGGTACAAATTTGATTTAGGAACAAGCATTTACGGTTGGAGAGCCGGAGTGGACCTCGTTGCTTGGGACGGAGTGTGTGAGTTCACATACGAGACTGGTCATGACCGCTTCAATGGAACGTATCAAACGGTTGGGGGCATGGTTAATCTCCCCCTCCAATTTGAGAAAGTATTCTCTGGGCAGAGCCCCTTTTTCTCGCCAAACTCGGGTTGTTCCCCTGCACAAGGCCAGGGTAACCCTCAGCGTCCACCAACCAAAATTCCGTGTGTAAAGCCAGTCCCAATCTGCGTTGATTCCTCTAACCTGAGAAAACTCCTTGGCCGACCAGTAAGGCGTCAGTTCACATCTTATGCCGTCCTGATACCGGATCCGGACCCCCCCCCGGTCGTTTGGCTGGCCACCGGCCAAGCTGTTGTGGTGTTCAGCCTAGACCCGAAATACACTGCGGCCCTCCTTAATAACACCAAACCGACCGCCATAAGAATAAGCATCTCGGTCAACTCACGCGGGGATGTGGATGTCACCGGCCTTCAGCTTCACGTAAAAGAATCGGATACGGTGTGGCTTCTTCCATTGCCGGACTGGCCTACTGCAATGGGGAACACCTATACTTACAACCTCTCCGCAGCCGAAATTACCAGCTTATGGGAAGCCTTATTCACCAAACCCGATCGATCGATCGCCGAAATACGCTTCAACCAGCTCAATGGAGCCCTCCTCCAATACCCGAACATCCTATTGACAATAAATCAGTGACAGTTCTTAATTTTGGCACCGGCTATAGTAAAATAGAATGGGTCGAATATCCTCTCAATCAGACCATGGTCAATTCCTTTGCCGGCATTGATGGCAAGGCTCATCACCATCTGTGAGGAGTCAAAACATTACTGACCCTAACAGTATGTTAGGGCTGGTGTAAATAAAGACGAGCGCGTATTGGATAAATAAAAAAGCTTGAAATGAAGCGTATGGAAATGAGATTATAAAAAATTGTGGCGTTCGATTGGAAAGGCACTGATTGCTAAAAAATGGAAACAAGCCTGACAAGAATAGTAGTGTATCACTGTCGAAATTTGCAGCTTTTCAAAGACGGGGGGGGCAAGGCCTTTTCCAGGTCCCATCCCGGCCTGAAAATAGTTGCGATTCCTTGCTCCGGTAAGATTGAAGCCCATCAGCTATTGCAGACGCTTGCAGCAGGCGCCGAAGGGGTCCTAGTGCTCGGTTGCAGGGAGAGTGCTTGCCAGTTCCTGGAAGGGTCCATGCGATCTCACAAGAGGCTTGAATATGCAAGATTATGGCTCAGAGAACTCGGCATGGAGCCTGAAAGATTAGAGTTCATGCATCCAACCCCTATGGATACGGAAGCTCTGGAGAAAGCTATTTTGGAATTCAGGTTGACCTTGGAATCCTTCAAGAAAATTCCTTCCAATAGCTTGTTGAAACAAGCGGACGCCCTCTGATATATATTTTGGCTTCTGAATGCCGTGGCCCGGTACGGCTCGGACTATGATTTGAAAGACCGGCATTGTCAGCCAAGCAAGGAGGAAATCTTTGATAGTTGCAGAGCTTAAGCCGATAGCTGAAATACGGAAAATGATAGATCGCTATTCTTCGATCCTCGTCGTGGGATGCGATTCCTGTGTAGCAGAGTGTGCTTCAGGAGGTAACAGAGAAACGATGCTGCTTGCTGCCGCTCTGAAACTCTCATACAAGAATGACGACAAGTATCCGCTCATAACAGAAAGTTGCCTTGACCGGCAATGTGTTGATGATTTCATAGATCGCATTTCGCATCAAGTGCCGGACCACGAAGTGGTCTTGTCGCTGGGTTGCGGCGCCGGCGTGCAGGCCCTTGGGAGAGTTTATGCTGATAAACCGATCATTCCTGCCCTTGACACCCTTTTTATAGGAGAAACAGAGATGCGGGGGGTCTGGCAGGAAAATTGTCTCGGGTGTGGGCAATGCAAACTTGGACATTTTGGGGCCGTATGCCCGGTGACACGCTGTTCAAAAAAGCTGATGAATGGACCGTGCGGAGGTTCCAAAGGAGGGCGCTGCGAAGTTCATCCCGACATAGCTTGCGGATGGGACATGATTTTTCGTCGGTTGGAAGCCTTGGGGGAGTTGGACAGACTCAGTGAGTACGTGCCGCCGGTCAACTGGTCCACGTCTCACTCCGGAGGCCCACGCCGCATTGTCAGGGAGGATCAAAAGCCGTGAAGACTAAGAGTCATCTCGAAAAAGTGCTCCAGTCAGGATATTTTGCAGTCACAGCAGAATGTGGTCCTCCCAAAGGATCTGATGTGGCTCGATTGGAAGCCAAGGGGAAGTGCCTTCTTGGAAAGGTTGATGCGGTCAACGTGACAGACAATCAGACTGCCATAGTAAGGATGTCTTCCATGGCAGCTTGTTCAATTCTCAAGCGTATGGGGCACGAGCCTGTTCTTCAGATGGTTACCAGAGATCGAAACAGGATCGCCTTACAAAGCGACCTGTTCGGAGCTTACGCCTTGGGCATTCGAAACGTTCTTTGTTTGACCGGCGACCATCACAGTTTCGGAAACCAGAAAGATGCCGTGGGGGTCTTCGATATTGACTCGATCCAACTAATTAGAACTGTTAGAGATATGCGTGAAAATGGCACGATTATAGGCGGCCAGGCAATTCAAGGTCCGCCGCAAATGTTTATTGGAGCTGCGGCGAATCCATTCGCAGACCCGATCGGATGGCGCGCTGTACGACTAGGCAAGAAGGTTGAAGCAGGCGCGGATTTCATTCAGACCCAGTGCGTATTCAATTTGGACCGCTTTCAGAAGTTCATGAGTCAGGCTCTTGGCATGGGCTTGACCGAAAAAGTTTACATTCTGGCTGGAATAACTCCTTTGAAGGGCGTCGGCATGGCACGTTACATGGCCGAAAAAGTGCCCGGGATGGATTTGCCGGAGGCCCTTATTGATCGAATGGGAGGAGTTCCCAAGAGCAAACAGGCGGATGAGGGAATTAGAATCGCTGCCGAGACTATTCAGGGAGTGCGTGAGATAAAGGGTGTGTCAGGCATCCATCTCATGGCCATTGAGTGGGAGGAAAAGGTCCCGGAGATTTTGGAGGCGGCCGGCTTGGACAATCGACCGGCAGTTTGAAGTCAACAGTTGAGAGTTTCTGCGTTCGACACTGGTTTCACAGACTGAACACTCAAAACAGTAGGCAACTCACTAAGCAGATCTGTGGAGGCTACTCCTTTTATCTCTCTATTTGTTGCCATGAGCAGTTTTCATGAAGAGATTTATCACAAGAGGACGGTGATATGCCCAAGAAGTATCACATAGATGTGCAACAGACCCCCAACAGATTTCCAGTCATAGGGAGGTCTGGGGTTGTCGACTGGGGGGAAGGCTGCCTGAAGTGTGCAAAGTGCGTGAAGCTGCAATGCATCTATAATGTCTATCGTGAACGGTCTTTTTCAACCGACATTATGGGCGACACTGCGGACAAATTGTGCAAGAACTGCTTCAGGTGTGTTCAGGGTTGCCCGAAGCGCCTGATTCACAAGACAATAAATCCGGAATGGGAAAACTTGGGAGACGACATATACACACCCGAGACAATTTCGATAACATGGGAGCAAGCCGAGACGGGGAAAATTCCCGTATCCGGAGCAGGTTACGGTGGACCATTTTCAGGACTGGGTTTCGACTCGATGTGGACCGACATGAGTGAAATAGTGCGCCCCACGAGAGACGGGATTCTTGGTCGCGAATATATCTCCACGGTTGTCGACATAGGGCGAAGGTCTGCTTTTCTCCAAATTGATCGGCAGGGCCGCGTCTTGTCTGAAACTTTTCCATCCATTCGGATACCAATTCCCATAGTTTTCGACATGTTCCCCTTCGGGGATCTTTCACTCGAAGTTTGGCGAGCTGCGGCAAGAGCAGCGACCAAACTCCAGACACTCCTGATAATCCCCGAGGCTCAGGCCTCAGAAATGTCTGGTCATGAAGCTAATTTGGCGCCGTTCCTGGAAGATGACTCTTTTGATGCATCTTGGGTCAAGAATTTCCAGATGGTGCAAATACCCGATGACGGCTTTGCCTTAACCAAAATCACCTCTCTGAAATCAATTGATCCACGAATACTTGTCTCCGTTCGCATGAGCGCCATATCTCATCCGGACAGGATAACGCGCATACGAGAATTCCATAGAGCGGGAGTTGATTTAATCCACTATGTTGCTGATGAGCGAGGCTATGAGCCCGGAACGCCCAATGGCCTGCACGTGAAAGACATTGTTAAGGAGATTCATTCAGGGCTGTTGAATGAGGGTATAAGGGATGAAATAACATTCATGGTATCCGGCGGAATTGCAATGGCTGAGCACGTGATCAAGGCCATGTTGTGTGGGGCCAATCTCGTGGGAGTTGATGTGCCATTGTTGATAGCCCTCGAATGCCGAGTGTGTCGCAATTGTCGTGATGGTGGAGAATGCCCTGTGCGCATATCTCAAGTTGGTCAGGATTGGGGGAGCCAGCGAATTGTCAACTTGATAGGAGCATGGCACAACCAGTTGCTCGAAATGATGGGCGCGATGGGCATCAGGGAGGCGAGAAGATTAAGGGGTGAGCAAGGAAGAGTAATGTTCAGGGAAGATTTGGAGAATGATACCTTTGCCCAACTCTTTGCCGCCTATTATTCCTAATATTCTTAGTCTCATACTAGCGGCCCAAGATGCCTGTTCATGCCTTATCAACCAGCATTGATGCAGTTGAACAATGGCTGTCAAATAACTGTACACACCACAAAAAGAGGGAATTTCAGGATCAAGGAACATTCATAAATGCAGTTTAAGAATGTTTGGCGACAAGTTCCTCCGACCGAGACTGTAGAGACGCCGTCACGGTTTGGACGGGCCATAGGCAAGTTTAGTGTTGTAATTTCAGATGCATGTAACTACTGCCTCAAATGTGTAGCTGTCTGTCCTGAAAAAGTCTTTGAGGTTCAAGGCATGAGGCTTGTTGCTCCCTTGGATCATCGGTGCCTTGGGATGGAGTGTTCACGTAAGTCGAACCGATGTGTCAGTACTTGTCCCGTCGGTGCGATCCGGGTTGGCGTAAATCCCAGTACTCGAGCGCTGGGCGATAAGAGATGGACTGCGGACTTGCTCATGAGTACGTGGTACATGGCTGAGACAGGACGCTTACCGAAGAACGACCTGGAGTACCGGACCGGTGATTCGGGAGGTGGTTTTGACAAGTTGAGGTTTATGTTTCCCAAACGGGTTCCCTTACCTTCGATGGACCAGTCCACGATAGACACCTCTGTCAGCCTTAACAGGAGAAACGATGGACGCCCCAAGATAGATATACCTATTCCTGTGTACGGTGGCGGGATGTCATTCGGATCCATTAGCCAGGTCACTATGTTGAGTAGGATTCGGGCTTTTGCCGCGTGGGGGTCATTCACTTGTACCGGAGAGGGGGGGTATCCGGAACTCCTCTACCCTTTTGATGACAATATTATTACCCAGGTTGCAACCGGCCTGTTCGGTGTCAGGGAAGAGACCATTCAAAGGGTCAAGATAGTAGAATTAAAGTATGCGCAAGGTGCAAAGCCAGGATTAGGCGGCCATCTACTGGGACCGAAAGTGACTGAGGCTGTTGCCAGAATTCGAGAAACAGTGCCGGGATCGTCTCTGTTCAGTCCTTTTCCATTCCATTCGGTATACTCGGTTGAGGATCACAAGAAGCATATTGATTGGATAAAGGTCATTAACAAGAAGGCCCTGGTTTCGGTCAAGGTTTCCACTCCCACGGACGTGGACATGGTCGCCGTCGGTTCGTACTATGCCGGAACCCACATAGTTCATATTGACGGCTCTTATGGTGGTACCGGTGCAGCACCGGATGTGGCGAAGAAAAACATAGCCATGCCGATCGAATATGCCATTATAAAGGTTCACAATTTCTTGGTGAATGAAGGCGTTCGTGATGGGATAACGCTTATTGCATCCGGAGGAATTCGTACCGCATTCGATGTTGCCAAAGCTATAGCTCTTGGGGCTGACGGAGTCGTCACTGGTACTGCAGAACTGGTCGCCTTGGAATGTTTGCGATGTCACAACTGTGAAAGCGGTCGAGGTTGCGCCAGGGGAATAGCTACTACTGATTTGGAACTGGTCGGTCTTATGGACCTTGCATGGGGTACGCAGAGAGTTATCAACATGCTTTCCTGCTGGCAAGACCAGTTAAGGGAGATCCTTTATCGTCTTGGGTTCAGAAGCATAAAAGAACTGGTCGGGAAAACCGATGTGCTGGCACACCTTGATTACAGCGACGATGTCCCGGATGACGACATCAGGCCATTGATGAAGGGCAGAGGCCAATCCTTTCCTGAAAGGGAACAGGAGAGAGGTAGGAGATGAAACTCGGTCAATACGCTGAAAAGATTATTGCATCACGAATCCGAGAATTCGGGCGAGAGGATTTCTCAAGGAGATTGAAGCCGGAGGATGAAGGAGGCTGCGGGGTAACCGGCTTCGCAAGTACAATCCCCGTAGCGGGCAGGCACATTTTTGAACCATCCCTGCGAATGCATAACCGTGGGAATGGAAAGGGCGGTGGTATTGCAGCAGTAGGTTTTAATCCTGATGACTTGGACGTTACCCAGGAGGTTCTCGATTCTCACTACATGCTCAATGTGGCGATTTTGGATCGGGGCTGTCTTTCAGTTCTTAAAGACAAATGCGTCACATCTCTGTTCGACGTTGCCAAAGAAGAACTGCTTGATCACTTACCGGATTTCAGGGAACTAGAGGGCCTTGAAGTTAGGCCTCCCGAGATCTGGCGGGCTTTCGTGAGAGTAAAACCCGCAGTGTTAAGAGAGTTCATACGGGAGAACGGGTTCGATGGGATGCCCGATAGATATGCGGAAGACGAGTTCGTTAGCCGCAATTCGGTGCGTCTCAATAAAATGTTTTATAGTTCCCTGGGAGAAAAGCAGGCCTTTGTGCTTTCGCATGGCCGAAACGTGATGATTCTAAAAATAGTCGGTTACGCGGAGAACGTGGTCAAGTACTACAAACTTGAAGATTTCAAAGCACATGTCTGGATTGCCCATCAGCGATATCCCACTCGTGGTCGGGTTTGGCATCCCGGAGGCGCCCATCCGTTCACTGGTTTGAACGAAGCGCTCGTCCACAACGGCGACTTCGCAAATTATCACTCAACCTGCGATTATCTTAAGCAGCGAGGCCTTGCACCACAATTCATGACCGACACTGAGGTCGGCGTCATGCTTTTCGATCTCTGGAACAGGGTCTACGGATATCCTCTGGAGGTTATTATCGAAGCGCTTGCGCCCACGGGAGAATTGGATTTCGACTTACTGCCGCCGGAAAAACAGGATCTCTATGACAGGATTCAATCGACCCATATCCAGGCATCACCGGATGGCCCTTGGTTCTTCATAATTGCCAGAAACATTCCGGAGACCAAGACGTACCAACTCATTGGGATCACGGACACCGCTATGTTGCGGCCCCAGGTATTCTCCATTTACGACGGCGAAGCACAGATCGGTTTGATTTGTTCTGAAAAACAGGCCATAGACGCGACCCTCAGATCCCTTGCTTCGGAAGATCCCCGTTTCAGCCCGGTGGCTGACAAATACTGGAACGCTCGTGGCGGCTCTTCTTCAGATGGAGGAGCCTTTATGTTCAACGTAATGCCGAACGGCAACGGATCGCGCACCCTGTCTTGCCTCGACAAATTCGGCCGTCCGGTGACAATAGAGAAGCGTCAACCTCTTAATGTTACAGCCCGAATCAGCAAACCAGGAAATTACGATAACGAAGTCGGAAGACGTCTGCAAGACGCCATTGCAGGCAAAGATCCTAAGACGCTCTTGCGATTTTTTCGAGATCATACCCCTTCATGGGATTACAACACCCTGAGATGGGTAATCCAGGATCTAGGTCGAAGGGCACGCGCCGCAAAAGACCTGTTTACACCAATTATCAATGGGCTTACCATGGTTCTTGACAGGCGTTTCCCTCTTGGAAACAAGAAGAGGTCCGCCCTCGTTCATATTGTATCAGACGAACTCTGTTCTATCTTCAGATCCATCCCCAGCATTACCAACGTTCTCGATCTCGGACAGTACAGCCTGATATCATGCGAGACGCGAGAGTACCTACGCCCTCCCATAGCCCTTGAGAACATTCTGGTGATAGACGCTGGGGACTTTGATCCGGAAGGCGATGATTGTGATGCCGTGCTCCTGGCCGATGCGTATCGTCTCGGATGGAAAAAATTTATAGTATTCAATCTCAGGGGACAGCGTTTTGAAGGCTGCGGTCTGGGGCCCATGACCGGTGGTGTGAGGATCGACCTATACGGCTCATCCGGCGATTACACGGCCAGCGGAATCGACGGAATGGAGATTCACATTCACGGCAATGCCCAGGATCAGATAGGCCAAATAGTCAAGCAGGGTCGTTTGGTGATTCATGGCGATGCAGGCCAATGCTTGATGTATGGAGCAAAGGGCGGCCACGTTTTTGTCCTGGGAAATGCAGCCGGCAGGCCGCTGATCAATGCCGCAGGGAACCCCAGAGTGGTGATCAACGGAACGGCTTTGGACTTCCTCGCCGAGAGCTTTATGGCGGGAGACCCACTCAACGGAGGCGGCTTCTGCATCGTTAATGGACTTACAATGGATGAAGATGGAGTGATCCGATTCCTGAAGCGCCCTTATCCAGGCTCCAACCTTTTCGCTCTGGCTTCTGGCGGAGCAGTCTACATTCGGGACCCTCATCGTACCTTGGTCTATGAACAGTTGAATGGTGGAGTCTTCGAAGAACTATCCGAGGAAGACTGGAATTTGATCCTGCCTTTCCTTATGGAGAATGAGAAACATTTTAACATCAAGGTGGATGACCTTCTCACCGTGGACGGCATACCGATGAATCCAAGAGAAGTGTACAGAAAAGTTCAGGCCGTGGCGCTGTCCGTCCTGAATCAGATTCCGGAGACGGATGATTCAGCCTGGTCGGCAAGTGGAGTTGGAGCCAAGGTATGATAGTTGCCCCAAAACCTCTATGACCGAATTGATTTACCTCTGTCCGCAACAAGACTTCCGTCCGCTTTCTCCTTTGTGTATAGCTTGGAATTGGTCCGAACCTGTTTACGCCTAATAACGGCTATGCTAGATTGCCAGCCATGGCTGCGCGTCCACCAAGAGAATCCGTCCAAGGTCGAATCGTCCGAGTTGCAGCGGAACCGAAGATAGCTCCCCGCGGCGGTTACCTGTTCCGAGGGCTTGAACTGGAGAGGAATTGCAACAAGGATCGGATATTCCTAATATTCCCAGTTTCTCTGGGTAGAGATCTTTACGATTTTCCCTTGCTTTGCAGAGCCGGACTTGTCGTGGCTGGACACCAACTCGAGTTAAACAACAGACTCCAAGACGGCAGTCTGATCTTCTCCGTCACGCCGGACAGCGATGTCATTCTCGAGCCGCATCGCCCGATTAATGTGACAGACGCGATAGAAGCAGTCCATTGCATCAGATCGGCAGACGTGAGGTTTCGGTTGGGCGCCGCGGATCCATACTGGATGGCGAAAGGGAAGCTCATTCACTCCCTTTTCGATTATCTCGTCGGCCACCCTCTGGAAACCGTTTCCCAATCCTTCGAGGCTGCTTTTAGAGCTGCTCTTCCGTCTTTCAGGGAGGTTATCCCCGGTTCTGTCATATCCGCCGATGAGAACGCATTGAAAGATGAGGCCAGGAAGCATTTTGATAATTTGGCGTCGTGGTTAGCGCAGAAGGGAAGCATGTTCTCGCTGGCGCAGGTTGAGGTAGACCGTATCTCAACCCGTTGGGGACTCAAGGGGCGAACTGACGGGGTTTTTTATGGCAACGACCGGACCACGGTGGTTGAAATTAAATCGGGCCATTTTCCCGCAGATGAGCATGTTCTCCAGCTTTACGCCTACCTGATGATGTTCGAAACGCCGACTACCAATCAGTCAACTGAGGGCTGCCTGGTTTATTCAGCCACATCTAAGTCCAGGGAGTTAGTTTCGCAAAACAATCGAATGAAAAGAGACATTCTTGAAGGAAGGAATCGTGTTGTTTCTTTGAAACATGCTTACACTCTCCGTCCGGAAACTTCGCAGTCGTGGTACGGCGAATTCGACTGTAACCTTAGCGGGAAATGTTTTTCTCGATCCAATTGTTACAAAATTTTCGGAGACTCCTTTGGTAAAGGATCTCTCTTTACCGGAAGGAAGAAAGAATATTACGATCACTGGTTCAGACTCCTTTCCGTTGAAGAATGGACTTTGGATACCGATTTTGCCCAAGTCTTGGACAAAGGCTCTCTCGCCCAAAGGATCGAAAAAGGTATAACGTTCGCGATTTCATCCATTTGCATTAATGAAACAGTTCGGACCGACAAGTATTCAAGATCGGACCATAGTGCAGGTCAATGGAGGATGCCGTTTGATGTGGAACTCGAGTCCGGCCGGCAGCGCAATCAAAGGTCAGGTCGTCGAAACGTCTTGACCGAAGTAGTGTTGCATCACCCGACAGTGGAACTGCAAACCGGTGAACAGGTCATGATCCATACGGGGGATCCATGCTCCCATGAAGCGTTTCGCGGTGAGATAGTAGATTCGAGCGACACGGTTATGTGGGTAACATTGAGAACGCCTGTTGCCTACCCCACCAATGTCGGCCTCACTGACTTAACGGTCTTGACTCAGAATAGATGTTGGTATGTGGATCGAGTGCCTTTCTCGAACGGACCCAGGGCAGCGCGGCAGGCTCTCCTCAATTTCTTTCTGAAGGCGTCGCCGCAGGTAGTTCAAGTAGTGCTAGACAGTCAGTCGGAAGATCATGACGTGACAGGGACATCTTTGGATTCGGGTGGTGCAGGTCCTACAGATACCGGCACGGAACGTGCCGACATTTCCGATAATACTGATTCCTCCAATTCACGTGTTTCTTCAGATTCTTACGGGGACCTTTCCTTTTCAGAGGGGCTTCGATATGAACTGAACGAGGACCAGGAGGTGGCGGTCAAGGCAGCTCTCGATTGTGACACGTATCATCTTGTGCATGGACCTCCCGGTACGGGGAAGACCCGTGTCTTGGCCCGTCTTATACGGTGCTGTTTAGACCGCGGAGAGCGGGTCCTCTTGGCGTGTCCCACTAACGTGGCGCTTGACCGGCTTCTGCTCTCGGTAGTAGATCTCGGCGTGAATGATTTCCTCAGGATCGGTCGGCGTTCAGTTGCTTCTCCAGAGTTTCTTGAGGCGCTTGGCCGCCTGGGCAACCCCCCTGCCCTACTCGACGACCTGGCATCTCTGGACATGGGCTTTGATGAATTCAGGAAAGCAGTTTCCGGCAAGAGATTGATCGCCGCTACAGTATACCAGTGTGCCGTGCATCCGATTCTTACGAACCAGAAATTCCACCGAGTAATAGTTGATGAGGCGAGTCAGATTGATGAACCGTCCGCTCTAGGGGCTCTGGCTCATGGGGACAAGTTCGTCCTTGGCGGAGATCATATGCAGCTTCCACCTGTGGCCCGTACGCGGACATCAGCATCAGATGTCCGTGAATACAAAGGGCTGGAGTATTCTCTCTTCGAACGCCTTTTTCATTCATGCCCTGATGACAGATTGTCAAGACTGAAAATTCAGTACAGGATGAACAAGGAGATTCAGGCTATACCGGCCCTCCTGTGCTACGATGGGAATCTCTATCCCTCGCCGGATACCGCAACTCGACGTTTGAGAATTATTCCGTCCGTTTCTGACGACCCCGCGATCAGGAAGATAATTGATCCGGATAACCCGGCAGTTTTCGTCGGTGTTCAAGGGCCTCACGGTGGAACGGCCAGTGTTGAGGAGGCAGAGTTAGTCTGCAGAATCGTCGGGAGTCTCCGGGCGGGCGGAGTTCCCCTCAGCGAGATTGGAGTAATAACCCCATACAGGGCACAACAAGTATTGATTCGCCGGCGTCTGTTGTCCGGCGGCCGAGCAGTCCAGGGGCTGCCCTCAGTGGATACCGTGGACCGCTTTCAGGGAGGGGAAAAGGAAGTCATTATCATTTCTTTGGCCCGGTCTGATGAAGTTACCTCTTTCTTGGCGGATCGCAGAAGGATGAATGTGTCGCTTAGTAGGGCTCGTTCCAAGCTTATTGTGGTGGGACACGGACCGCTTCTCGAACAGCATCCTCTCTTCGGTTCGATTCTGGATAGATTAACGCGCGTCGAGATCAATACTGCTGGTCGAGCACAGACAAACGGAGGAGCATAAATGGCCCGTAAAGAGCCCAGCATCTATTTAATTGACGGAAGCTCTTACATTCATAGGGCCTACCATGCTGTGGGGGGCCTCTCCAATTCCAAAGGATTTCCCACCGGCGCCGTCTTTGGTTTCACCAACATGATTGTCAAGGCCCTCAAAGATAAGGCTCCGAAAAGGATTGCAGTAATTTACGACTCCAAGGGCACAAATTTCAGGCATGACATGTACCCGGCTTACAAAGCTAACAGACCAGCCATGCCGGAAGATCTCAGACAACAGGTTCCGAAGATTCATGAAATTGTGGAGGCCTATCGATTACCATCGGTTTCGCTCCCCGGGTTCGAAGCTGACGACATTATTGCTACGTTGACTCGTCAAGCCCGCCTCAAAGGATGGCCGGTCGTCATCGTTTCTGCAGACAAAGATTTGATGCAGCTTGTCGGGGAAGATGTCCTGATGTGGGATCCCCAGAGAGATATGTTGTACGATGCTGAAACTGTCAAAAATAAGTTTGGAGTGTCGCCTGGACTCCTTCTCGATTTTATGGCTTTGACCGGGGACAGTTCGGACAATATACCCGGAGTGCCCGGAGTAGGGCAAAAAACGGCTTCTATATTGATTCAGCAGTTTGGTTCCTTGGAGGAACTCTACGAACATTTAGACCTGATTTCTCAGCAAAAGCTCAGGGAGAAAATTCGGGACAATCGCGACAAAGCGTTTCTCAGCCGCGACCTTGCAAGGCTTGACGACAAGGTGCCGTTAGAAGGAAACCTGGAAGACCTTGTACTCGGAGAACCGGACGCCGGCCAATTGCGAAAGATCTTCCAAGAACTCGAATTTAAGCGGCTAATGGCTGACCTGCCAACTGACAGGAGTCTTGATTTTTCAGGCTACGTAACAATTTCAACAATGGCGGAGGTACTGGCCTGGGTCACGAAGATTCGAGAGATCGGGAGATTTGCCGTTGATCTGGAAACCACATCTACAGAGCCGGTACGAGCAGAACTGGTTGGAATATCTCTTTGCGCAGAGGATGGAAAGGCGTGTTACATTCCAGTTGGACACATGGCAGGAAACCAGTTGCCAAAGAAAGACGTTCTTGACGCTCTTCGTGCTGTGCTGGAAGACAACAGCGTGGAAAAGATCGGCCAGAATATCAAGTATGACATGATTGTATTGAAAAAAGAGGGGGTTGGTGTAAATGGCATCAAGTGTGATACAATGCTGGCATCATACCTCCTCGACCCTTCACGGCGAGGCCATTCCCTTGATGACCTGGCCCAAATTTTCCTGGACCATCGAACGGTTCCTATCAAGGATCTCCTAGGGAGTGGAAAGAACCAGATCCTATTTTCAGAGGTGGAAATTGCGCAGGCTGCGGAATACTCCTGCGAAGATGCAGACGTGACGTTTCGGCTCGCTGGTATTCTATGCCCTCGTTTGGAACGAGAGGGCCTGGGAGAACTCTTCAGAAATATCGAATTGCCATTGATTCCTATCCTTGCAGATATGGAAATCACCGGCGTACGGGTGGATACAAAGTATCTCAGCCGTCTTTCAGAAGAGTTCGGCCGGCAGCTTGGAGAGATTGCAGCGAAGATCCACTTCCTCGCAGGGGAGTGTTTCAATATTAACTCGCCGAAGCAACTGGCTGAGATTCTGTTCGACCGCATGGGGATGAAACCTGTCAAGAAAACCAAGACGGGCGCTTCGACGTCACTGGAAGTGCTCGAGGAACTTGCCTTGCAACATGACCTGCCACAGAAGATTTTGGAATACCGGTCAATATTCAAGCTCAAGACTACGTACGCCGACGCTCTCACGAGTCTGGTGAATCCGATTACCGGGCGCATACATACTTCTTACAATCAGGCGGTAGCAGCCACCGGCCGGCTTTCTTCGTCGGACCCCAATCTTCAGAATATCCCCGTCAGAACAGGGGAAGGTCGAAAGATACGCAAAGCCTTTATTCCCGCAGACCATCACCTGTTCGTGGCTGCCGACTATTCCCAGATTGAATTGCGAGTTATGGCACACTTGTCGGGAGATCAGAGGCTTCGGGAAGCTTTTTCCTCGGGAGAGGATATTCACGCAATAACGGCAGCCGGCATTTTTGAGTGTTCACCCTCTCATGTAACTCCGGAAATGAGACGCAAGGCCAAGGAGATCAATTTCGGTATCATCTATGGCATGGGTCCATTTAAATTGGCAGGCCGGATAGGGGTCGGCCTTAAGATGGCAAAGCAATACCTCCAGGATTACTACGGAACTTATTCAGGTGTCAGAAAATTCATGGAGGAGTCACCGGAAAAAGCCGCCAACGACGGTTTTGTTACCACCATACTGGGGAGGAAACGCTTTCTCCCTGACCTGAATAATCCTAACAAAATCGCCCAACAAGCTGCGCGAAGGATGGCCATCAATACGACTATCCAGGGCAGTGCGGCCGACATCATAAAACTGGCAATGATCAGAGTTCACAAAGCAATTGCTCGTCCAAATGTGCCGGCAAAAATGATCCTACAGGTTCATGACGAACTGATCCTGGAAGTAAAGGAAGACTTTGCTCAAGACGCGGCCGCCTTAGTGAAGAGTGAAATGGAGAGAGTGTACCCTTTATCTGTCCCGCTCGTCGTGGATGTGGCTATAGGCAAAGATTGGGAAGAGGCTCACTGATGACTAGTTTTCTTGAAGCCTGGATACTCACGGTAGGCAATGAAATCATTAACGGAGTCATAACCGATACGAACAGGGAGACAATTGCACGGGATTTGCGGACCGCCGGTATTTCGGTCAAAGGGATGTCATCCGTAGGCGATGATCATGCCCTGATTGCGGACGCGCTTCAATCGGCAATGGAACGGGCTCGTATCACGGTGGTGTCCGGTGGGCTTGGTCCGACTGAAGATGATAAGACGGCTGAAGCCGTTGCTCGTTTCCTCGGAGTCCCTATGAAATTAGACCAGGAACAGCTCTCACGAATTGAGGAGCGCTTCCGGCAATGGGGTCGCCCCATGGCCCAAAGCAACTCAAAACAGGCTTTGTTCCCGGTTGGGGCTGTGCCAATTCCGAATGATTACGGGACCGCCCCTGGATTCATTATCGAGAAAGAAGGGAAGGTTGCCTTGTTCTTTCCTGGTGTTCCCAGAGAGATGATAAGGATGATCAGAGAGAGGGGCATCCCGTTAATGTTCGAACGTCTCGAGGCTCCAACCCAAGTCTTCAGGACGCGGACGCTCAACGTCTATGGTCTTTCGGAATCAAAGCTGGGAGAAATGCTGGCCGATGTTGCCCGTGACGAGGAGAATTATCATCTGGCCTTCCTGCCAAGATTTCCAATTATCCGTTTAAGGATGGACGTCCGTGCAGCAAGTATCGACGAAGCTGAGCAGATACTTGATCACAAACACAGAGTCGTCGAGGAAAGGCTTCAGGAAAACATAGTGTCCTTCGATGGCCGATCAATAGAAACCGTGGTTCTCCAGCTCCTTGAGGCAAAGCGATGGTCTTTCGGGCTGGCTGAATCCATAACAGGGGGGATGATCGGCGAAATGATTACTCGCGTGCCGGGAGCTTCCCGCACATTCTTAGGCTCAATAGTCAGCTATTCCAACAATATGAAGGTGGACGTCCTGAGTGTTTCCAAACAGACCATCATGACTCATGGGGCGGTATCACACGTCGCAGCGATAGAGATGGCCCGCGGTGCGTGCAGGGCCGCTGGTTCCGATGTGGGCCTTTCTGTTACCGGGATAGCCGGACCGGACGGTGGCACGAAGGATAAACCAGTTGGAACGTTTTTTGTCGGTCTAGCGACTCCAGAGGCAATTATGAGCAGAGGCTACCTACTGCCCGGAGTTCGTGAATGGGTCAGAACATTGGCTGCAATGCAAGCACTGGATTTGTTGAGAAGACATCTCCTGGGATACCGTCTACACGGGAGTGAAGGTTAGCCTTAGTATCCCGAAGCTTTGGTGGTGGTCCCTCAAGCCCGGCCTTGCAGGCATTCCATGATTACGGCGGCAGGAGTCAAGCTGGGCTGCTCGGGTTCAAGCATCCGGCGTAACTGATCGAAGCCGCGCACCATGGCTGCCCTGAGACCGTCTTCCGATCTGAATCTGACGAGCCACTCTGCCAGGTTTTCGGGCGAGGCCTTGTCCTGAAGTAGCTCGGGGACAAATAGAGGTCTTCCGCATTCTTGGCAAGCTACATGGTAGCCTGAGTCAATCATCTCCTTGATAGGCCCTCCGCCCTGTTTCTCGCTCTTGATGGCAAGTACGTTGGCGATTGCCACGTGAATATCCTCTTCCATGACAAGCGGTTTGAGAATCTTGCTCGCAAGGATCCAACTGAATGAGTCGAGTTTGTATGCTACGACGTGCGGCATTCCGGCAAGCGCAGCCTGTAGCGTAGCGGTCCCTGATGTGACTAGGCCGCTATCGCAAGCGGCCATGAGTCGGGCAGCTTCTATGTTGTGTACCGAAACCCTGATATCGTAACTTTCAATGATATTGTGAACCAGTTCTGCCAGGTGGGGGCTTGCAAGAGGCAAGAGAAACAGCGCATCCGGATATTTCCTGGAGTACATCCTTGCGGCTTCACACATCACCGGAAGCATACGGATGATCTCCGTCTGCCGGCTTCCGGGAACCAGTGCTGTAACCGACCTTGATGGGTCTACCCCGAATTCTTTGCGCAGTTCATGTTTGTCCACGCGTGCAGGGATATCCTTCACCATCGTGTGTCCCACAAAGTCGGCTCTAAGCCCTGCAGTTCTGTACAGCTCGGCTTCAAAAGGAAAGATCGTCATCATGCGATTCACTCTCGCAGCAATCGTTCGTAGTCTTCCTTTACGCCAGGCCCAAACCTGGGGACTTATGTAATAACAAACCGGAATGCGTGCTTTTTTGGCTACACTGCACAGCCTCAGGTTGACGTCTGGAAAATCGACTGGGACGAAGAGCTGGTGGCGTCCTGAGGTAATTTCCTGTTTCATTTTCCGGTAGGCTTTGACTACGTTATGGATCTTTGCGAAACCTCCGCTCAGGCCGATGGTGTTTATATCTCGGTAGTGGTAAATGGACTCCATTCCTGCCTGAGCCAGCTTGTCTCCACCGATTCCCACGACATGGATGTCCGGGCTTAGCTGCTTCAGATCTTTCACCATGGCAGCCGCGTGGTAATCACCGGACGCCTCGCCGGCCAGCAGTAGTATTGATGGTTGTTTCATGATTTTGGCTTCGTCGCGATCTTGTACACAAATATTCATTATCGCCAATTATTTTTTGACTTGACAAGCAAAAAATGTGTGATAAGGGTCCGAATCGAAAAATCTATAGCTTTTATGAAAAAATTCAGTCGTATGAGCGGGAATTCTTACTGATGTAAAGTTTCTCGACCGTATCCCGCAATTCTCACTCGCTTTCAGGAGCCGAAAAATGAAACTGGGCCTATGTGAAAAATGTGGTCTCCCTACCGACGCGTGTTATGAAATCAGAAATAATTATGTTTATCTGGTTAAATTCTGCAGGGATTGCGGACGCACCTCGTCGTTGGTCACAAAGGATGCTCGCAAGTGGCGATGGAAGCGAGAAATCTCTGATTATCAAGAACCGGCTGTCGCTGCATGCTCCCTGGACTGCAAGTCCTGCGACCACCAGGCCCACAAGAAGCCCAACACCGTGGCTATAGATGTTACCAACTTGTGTAATCAACGGTGCCCAATCTGTCTCGCGCACGTAGATGCTATGGGATTTGCATACCATCCGCCACTAGAGTATTTCGACAAGATTTTTAGACATTTTCTTGGCAATGACCCTCGACCCAACATGTGTTTCTTTGGAGGGGAACCGACGGTTCACGCCGATTTCCTGAAAATTGTCCGGATGGCCCGGTCCTATGGTTTTCAGGTCCAGGTTTTTACCAACGGTCTGAGGCTTGCCGACAAAGACTACTGTAGAGAACTCTGTTCAATGGGGATTCAGGTCAATTTAGGTTTCGACGGTACTCGTCCGGAAATATACCATGCTCTACGGGGTGACAATTCCTTTGCTGTAAAAAAGAAGGCGTTCGAAAATGTCGTGGAATGTGGCGCGAACAAACTGGCTGTGATTTCCACAGTGGCTTTGGGAGTTAACGATGCCCACATGAGTGAGCTATTGTCGTTCATACATGACTATAGAGAACACGTATCCGTGTGGGGTTTTGTTCCGCTCACCCCCTGCTGGGACGGTAAGGTCAATCTGGAACCAACCACTACTGAATGCGTTGAAAGAATTTTTGAGAAAATGATTCCGGAGATCGAGTTCGTTTCCACCGGGATGATGCACTTTAGGGTTTTGTCGCGATTCTTCGGAAGGCAAACTCTGGGCGGCTCGCATCCGAACTGTGAGAGCGCCACAATGCTTGTTTCGGATGGTGAAAGTTACGTGCCGATTTCCCACTATCTCACCATTCCCTTGTCGGAACTGTTGGTTCGCCTCAGAAAGCTTGACTCGTCCCTGACCCGTACTGCTGCTACTCTACCTGAAACCGGTATGAGACGATTCCTGTTTGACACGTGGACTATGCTGCAGACCGTCCGGATTATTGCCAAGTCCCTAGACATGTCCAGGGTATTTGACAAACCGGCTCTCATCAATGGCGCACAAGCCCTGGTGGACCTCGTTCGCGGGAGAAAGATAGATCGGATCCTGGCCGACAGGACCAGATGCAAGAACCTGCTAACGCTTATTACCATTCCTTATGAGGATAAGGGGGGACTCGAAGACGCTCGCTTGAGAGATTGTCCCGCGGTCTTTGCCTACGAGGACGTCGAAACCGGACGCATTAAAACCACTGCGTTTTGTTCTTGGCAGACTGTCAAAGATGATGTGTGCCGCCAGATCCAGGCGCATTATGCTTCAAGGGAGGCCGAGGCGGAAGATAGGCCTCTTGTGTCTGCCCCCGGGGCTTGATGGATGGGTAGCAGGTTTGAACCGTAGAGACACTGGGGCACGGAGGAAGATTATTAGCGCCAAAGAAATCATGCCGGAAAATCATTTCATTATTATTTTCTCTGTGCCTCATTAGTTAATTTTCTTAGCAGATTAACTGTTTACCACCCGAAGTATCCGTTGAACCCAGGCACGTTAATGCCCACGCCTCCATGACCTCCGTAACCCCACCATGCTCCACCGCCGGGAAATGCCACGCTACCGCCATTGTGTCCGCCGCGATGTCCGCCGTGATAGTGACTGTGATAGCCCCATTCTGCGCCCCCTCCGTGAAAACTGACTCCGCCGTGCTCGTTGCCCGACCAAAGTCCACCGCCCGGGAACGAGAACCCCCAACCGAAGGCATCGTTCCCGGATAATCCAACTAATGCGGTTAGTGCCAGCACAGGCACGATAATCTTCAGTGTTTTTTCCATTTTTTTGATCTCCTTTTATTGATGTCTCCTCCTCTGTATACATGATTCGACGAAAGTTCTAAAATCTGACAAAAATAAGTTGACTATGATCAATTTTTTCTGCTTGGTTTCCATCACGTCATTACCTTTCCATTGTGTGAGGTCTAACCGTGCCGCTGGTGACTGTTGTAATACCGACCTATAACAGGAGCCATGTTTTGGAAAGGGCTCTGCAATCTGTTCTCGTCCAGACTCTCAAAGACTTTGAACTGATTGTCGTTGATGACGGTTCGACCGACTACACTGGAGAACTCTTATCCGGATACGAAAACAAGCTAAAGGTCTTTTCTCAGGAGAATCGTGGAGTTTCGGCAGCGCGTAACCTCGGAATACTGCACTCCCAGGGAGAACTAATAGCCTTCCTGGATTCTGATGACGAGTGGTTGCCGACCAAGTTGGAAAGACAGATAGCTTTATTTGATCCAACCAAGTCGTGCTTTGTGTGCCACACTGACGAGACGTGGTTGAAAGACGGAAGAGAAGTGCCGCAGAAGAAAATCCATCGAAAACAGGGAGGTTTGTTCTTTGAAAGGGCGCTCGAAAGGTGCCTCATAAGTCCGTCTGCTGTGGTGATGTCCAGGGCTCTATTAGATCGGGTCGGCTGGTTTGACGAGTGTCTGCCTGCAGCGGAAGATTACGACCTTTGGCTTCGAGTAACCGCATTCCACGAAGTGGATTTTGTCCCGAAGCCCCTTGTAATCAAACACGGTGGAGGGCATGACCAACTATCCAGGGTAGTCCCCGCTATTGACAGATTCAGAATTGAAGCCATCATTAAAATCCTTGATGTCGCAGACTTGCCCGATGATTACCGGGGGGCTGCAGTGAAAAAATTGGTCTGCAAATGCCGTATAGTAGCGGCTGGATTGGCAAGGCGAGGCAAGACGCAGGAGGCGGCAACCTATTATGAATTGGCTGGATTCCACCAGGCCCTTTGTTTTGGATCCAAATGAGTTGGATTTGGACGACCCTAATTATCACATTCCGTGTTTCACGGGCCTGACACCGCTCATGAGGTCAATCGAAAAAGTCGGAGTGATCAATCCTCCCCTGTTTCAAGAAGTGCGCCCGGGGAAAATGGCGCCGGTGCTTGGGAGAAGACGCATGATGGCGGCACGTGAGGTTGGATTGACCGCGGTCAAGTCAAGAATAGTGTCGCCAGAAATGCCTATTGTCGACGGTTTCGTCCTTGCCTTTTGGGACAATGTTGACCGCAGATCCTTTGACTTGGCCTCCAAGGCAGTGGTTATACGAAGATTATTGGAACTGTTCCCCACGTCTTTAGTTGTAAAGGATTTCCTCCCGGTTCTGGAAATCGCTCCCAAAGGGCCGCTCCTCGAAAGTCTCCGAGCGATAGGAGGGTTAGAATATACAGTCCTGACGGCTTTGGCTTCAGGGCGCATACATGAAAAATCGGCTGAGACACTCTCTCGACTTGCAGTTCGTGATCGAACAGCCTGCATGAACTTAATAGTCGAGCTTGGAATGAATGCTAACAAGAATGCCGAGCTGATAAGCAACCTGTTCGACCTGTGTGTGATTCAACAGAAATCTGTCGAGGAACTTCTCAATGCGGCAGACGCGGTTGCTGTCTTGCAAGATGATGAATTGCCGCGTCCGGCAAGAGCCGATCGATTCAGAGAACTGGCAAGATCATGGAAATGCCCTGAACTGGTGAGAGACGAACGCAGCTTCAACCAATGGCGTAAGGGATTGTCTCTTCCAAAAGAGGTCACTGTACGACCTGTGCAGTCTTTTGAGGATTCAGGTTGTACTATTGAAGTCCGTGCCGGATCGAGGGATGATGCCAAGAGGATATTGGATCGGCTCTTCGGAGTAGCGTGACACTGCGCGGCCGATTCTCTCTGATAGCTTGAAGGTCCTTTGTGACTAATGCTTTCTCTGACGGATGACTAAAGTTTGCATCGGTCAAAAATTGATAGACCGGAAAAGAAAACGATAACAGTGAATGGCCGGATTCGATGAAGTTTTCGTTCGAACAGATCTGGATTGACGAGGATACGAGGAACGAACCTCTTACTAGTGAAATCCTTGAAAAATTGCCCTACGCAAAGATTCTCGAAGGTCCAGACGTTGCTGAAGCCGCCCGAACTCTTGCCCTGGAAAGTGATCCCCTGAGTGGAGGCAAGCGCATACTAAGACTGGTGAAGCACAGGGGTACTTTTGTCAAACCGTGCCCTGGAACACCCGAATATGTTTGCTGCGGTTTGAAGATTATCCATGTCGGCCAGGGATGTCCTATGGACTGTAGATACTGTGCCCTCCAGGCCTATTTCAACCGGCCGGTCCTGGAAGTCTTTGTGAACTTTGATGAACTTCTTGACGAAGTCGAGAGATACCTGCAACGTCAATCCGGAAAGTTTCACAGGTTCTGCACAGGTGAATTCACTGATTCACTGGCACTGGATCCTTTGACTGGGATGGCAAAACGGCTGACAGCACTTTTTTCGCGGTTCAAGAACGCGTCGCTGGAAATAAAGACCAAAACCGACCTGATTGCCCCACTGTTGGAAGAAACCCCGGAAGGCCGAATCGTCTTGAGCTTTTCAGTCAACTCAAAGCTGGTAAGCCGAAAAGAAGAAATACGTTCAGCGCCTCTGGAACGGAGGCTCGCAGCAGCAGTTCTTGCTCAGGATAGGGGCTACTCACTGGGGTTTCATTTTGACCCAATTATTCCCCATGTTGGGTGGGAGGAAGCATACACTGAAACCATAGACGACATTTTTCAGTTGATCGCCCCGAAGGCAATAGCTTGGATCTCTCTAGGAGTGTTACGATTCGTACCCAAACTCAAGCACATGTCAGGTGCACGTTTCGGAGTGATTCCGTATTTTCACGACGGATTCGTCCGTGGTCTGGATGGCAAGAGTCGCCTGCACGTTGATAGACGGATCACCATCTATCGCAGCCTCGTCCGAAAGATAAGGCAACATTCGCCTGAAACGACTATTTATCTCTGTATGGAGTCACCCTACGTATGGCAAGAAGCAATGGGTGTCCGTATGGACACTTCCGCCCATTTGGCAGGTTTTTTGGACGCAGCTTTGATATGACAACAACGTGGGATGCCTTTCCGCATGACTGATTCCCAAAAGTCTACGACGGCGATTTCTTGGAACACGCACGCCATGATCACCCGTGCAGCGGTCGCTCCGGTGAAATCGCCTTTGCTCATTGAAAAAGTTCGTGTGACGCGGCTCGAAAATTTTCTTTCGGCGGCCGAAGAGGAATTGACGGCACTGGCATCAAGAAGCAGGGATCTGTTCGGGCGGAAAACCAAGCGTCCAAGCGTTACGGCGGAGATTCAACACGATGTCCGGACAGCCGATGATTTCCTGAGGGCGTTTAGGCTCAGCCCCTATGGGGGTGTCAACTACGTCAGGGTATTGGTACCTGAGGAGGTTTCGCCTGATTCTCCACATTCTTTAAGCCGCTCAGGCCCTCCAGGCGGGGCGTACCTGCCAACCGGCGACGACGATGAACTGTCGGCAAGCGAGATCATCATCACATTTTCCGACGAACCAGACTGGGGGATGGACCAGGATCTCTTCGACATCGAGAGCTACGGATTCGGTGATCCTCCATTCGGTGGTAAGACAGGGCGTAGCTCTCAGGCGCCCTTTCACATGGCTTTTATGGATGACGACTTGCTGCTACCGAAAATCCTCCCCAGACTTCGACAGAGTTTCATGGAAGACCGAATCATAGAATTCTGTGATCTAGCAGATCTTGCTTTTGACAAGGATTTTTCTTACTGGGGATGGCGCTTCACAGCCTGGGGTATGCATTATCTTCAGGATATCACCCAGCCTTACCACGCTCACCCCTTCCCTCCTTCAGTGCTCAGGATGATCAGCATTCTCATAACGAACCCGAGTCGTGGTGGTTTGATACGAGGTATGGGTAATTTTCTGAGGAATCGCCACATCCTGTGCGAGGCAACAGTTCACTTTCTATTGAACGATGCCGTGAAGAAACACATTGCCCATCCTTTCCTGGAAGCTCTGTCCGAACCTGGAGGAAGAATTGAAGTGCCCATGGCGCAATTAATGAAAGAATCTGCGCGAGTCGCCGCTTCAAACGCGCGACGTACCGACAAGACATTGGTGGCTATGATTAACGGGCCAAGAATCGAATGCCCGGATTATTTCGCAGGTGATGACTTGTCCTACCCGTTGGGAAGACTCTTATCCGATTCAGCCGTTGAGAAACCGGTTCTGTACAAAGAGTTCTTGGAACTCATTTCCAAATGCCTTGCGCAGACCGGTAAGGTCACGAGATATGCTGTGGAGAGAGTCTTAAGCAAGCGCTCTGGAGGATTTATCTCAACTGGGGATACCACTTCTCGATAACGTCTCCACCGAGGCCAACATAGAGAATGTCTTTGCCTCTGACAGCTTCAAGGACGCCCTGTGCCAGTGATCGCCTCTGTTTACCGCCTATCTCAGAGTACAAGGCGTACTCATTGAGAAATCTCAAACGATCAGCCATGGTGATGGCAAGAGGAGTGGAGAGAAAAATCTGTGCAAGGTTTTTGATTTTGCGTCGCGTTGATACCTCGCTTGAAAAGCTTACCTCATCGTAGTCCACAAGAATAAATCTCACCCGTCGTGAAGAATGGAAAGGCGTCAAGTAATCGGGTTCATCCCTGGGAAGAAGATCAAGAGCGTCGTCGCTGACAAGAATGTTGCATGTTTTAAGGTCCGAATGAAAGATCCCTTTGGAATGCATTTGGCCAATAAACCGGCCCAGACTTCTGATGAGTCCCTTCTTCTCTTCGATGCTCCATGCGCCGGAAACTCTACGAACGATGTAGCGGTCCAGTTCCAGGGCGTTGGAGACCGACTGCATGACAACCCATTCGGTGCGAACCAAACCTCGTTTCACTTTCCTGATCAAAGCCAAGGGATTTGCTGCATAAACATTGTAATAGTTTAGCTTGTGACCGTTCACGAATGTCCGGCAACCTTGAGTAGGCCTGATCAATCCCTTGGCCGCGTGGGGATATCCTCTCCAGCGGATCTCCTTTACGCACACTGTTGGGAAACCATCAATACTCACGAGAGTCACACCACTCTCTGGGGCGTTTTTCAAGACAGCGCCGACACTGCCGCCGGCAATCAAACGTTGATGTTCCTGAATTGAAGCCAGCATGAAATCCACTAGCATCTCCCAATCCGAATTCAGGATTGATCGCGCCTGAGGATGAATCTGAATCTGACACCCTTCTCGGCATGTTTGAAAGTCCGTGGCCCCGTCCAGACTCAGATTAGGTTTCGGCCCCATAGGAAGCTTTCCTTTTTATCGCTTCGGTAATCCTGTACCTGATGTAGTATCGCCAGCTTCTTAATCTTAAAGGAGTTCGTTTGATCGATCGATGAAAACATCTCAGAGCCTCCGGCAAATCGCCAATCCTGAGGTAGGCCCGGCCGAACGAAATATCATGATCAGACAGTGTTCGCAGAAAAATAGTCAGAGGGATGCGTTTGGGGTCATAGTGTTTGAGCAGAATATCGTAAGTGTCATGTCGCAAACCTATTCGGTCATGACTGGTGTTGAATTCATAAAAGCGTATGAAAACCAGAGGCTGATTCACATATGCAATAGCATAGTCCCTGGCTATCTTGAGCCAGACATCAAACTCGTCAGCAAATCTGTATCGTGGACAGAAGCCTCCAATCTTATCAAAAACAGCTTTTTTTATCATTACTGATGACGTATGAATAAAGCTCTCTGAAAAAGCCTTTACGAGGAGGTCGCCCTTGATCCAAACCGAGTGACGAGGAGTTCCGAACCTTTTTCCAATTCGCACGTGCTTTGCAGCGACAAGAGCCACATCAGGGTTCCTTTTTATGAAGTCTACCTGGATGCTAAGCTTGTTTTCAGCCCACAGGTCGTCGTGGTCCAGGAAAGCAAGCCATTCGCCCTTTGCCATGGCAACCCCATTATTCCTGGAAGTGGCAATACCCTTGTTTTCTTGCCTGAGAGCCTGCAAATCGTTCTGATTACTTAACCATTCCCAGGTTCCATCTGTGGATCCATCGTCCACGACAATTATCTCTCTGTCCGTAAACGACTGGTTTCTTACTGAGTCAACAGTCTGTCCCAGGAGATCAACCCTGTTAAAGGTAGGTATAATTACGCTGACAAAAGGTCCCATGCGCTTATAGACACCGGCCTGAAAGGATCTCTTGGGCTCTACTAAAGACATCTTCGGAGCTAATGCTTCTCATGCACGGATGGTCGGGTTTTGGACACCGGAAGTGACGGCATGGAGTACATGGCGCGACGCCTTGAATTATATGAGCGCGTGGCCCGAAAGGCGCAGTAACCCCCGCCGATGTGGGGCCGAAAATAGTTAGAACCGTAGATGATGCTGCAACGGCGAGATGAGCACTGCCAGTATCATTTGAGATTACCATCCTGCAAATTCGCATGACGGCCATCGTCAATATGAGATCTGCCTTGCCGGCAAGATTCGCGGCACTCGAATACCGCATCGCTGAGATTATGCCGTCAATAAGGCCGGCTTCTTGTAGAGTTCCTCCGAAGACAACCTGTCCCCCGAGACGATCAATGAGGATGTCTGCCAGCATGGCGTAGCCTTCCGCAGGCCATCTCTTGGCTTCCGAGTTCACCGATCCCGGGCACAGACAGAACAGAGGTCTGTTAAGGTCCAGCCCTATTGAAACGAGAAGCTCCCGAGCTTTCATAATGTCTGTTTCAGCAATTCTGACCGAGCAATCGGGATAAACTTGCTCGTGTTTCCCCTTACCTTGAAAGTGCTCTTGAAGAAAAGCCGAAATGGCAAGATAGTAATAAACTTGGTGTTTCAGTCTGATGTTTTTCCCAAGCGGGACCTTCACGTTTAACAGAGGGCCTCGACAATCTGTGGGATAGCCTACGCGTGCGGGTATTCCGGCCAGCCATGATGTCAATGCGCTTTCAAACGCGTTCTGGAAAAGAATCGCCATGTCAAATTTGCCGGCGGCCAGTTCAGTCCTGATACGAAAAGGTCTAACCAATAGAGGACCTGAATCTATGCCAATGGGTATTATTTGATCGGCAATTCCTGAAGCTGCCAGAAGGGGGATCGTCGAAGCCGGCGCCCAATAGGCAATTCTGGCCAACGGAAAAATACGCCTCACTTCCTTCGCCGCCGGGAGGCTCATGACAGTGTCGCCCACCCAGTTGGTTCCCCTGATCACAATGCTGGACATACCAATGGAGGTCTTCAAATCTGCCTTCATGCCGGCAATTGTTCTCCAGGATTAGAGCCCTCAGTTTACCGGACCAGACTTCTATACTCCAGGGAAGCCCTTATTGTTTCAGTTAGCTTAGGCTTTGTCTCTATTTTTCTGTGTATCCATAATCCTTTAGTCGGGCTTCCCTAAGCCACTTCTCAAAGGTACAGTCAAAACTCTTAGAAATTGAGGTCATGTTACTTTGTGGATCGTCGTCAATCCGAATCGGGACCTGAGGAATCCAGAGAAATCGCCTCGTCTATAAGCATGATGGGAATGTCATCCTTTATCTCATACATGAGGCGGCAAGCGTGACAAATAAGGCCATCGCTTTTCTCAGTTAAAACGAGATCCCCTTTGCATTTGGGACAAACAAGGATGTCCAACAACTTTTGATTGACTGCCATGGCTTCCCCTAACCAGATGGAGTTTTATTGAGCTTTTCCACCGAGAGTCCCCCAGTAAGGGCTCCGGAACGCTGATCGCCGATTCAGGGTACGAAATGTCTTGCCTGCACATTTATATAACGAAGAGGGTCTTGGTGCAACAGTCAATGGGCGCACAATAGGGTAGATCGGAAGATAAATTTCGGACCTCATGGCCTGAATCTCCACGATTCAACCATGACGTTAGCAAGTAATATTAGTATGTTGAAATTTATTATTATTTGAATTATAATTGTTCATGTGCTAGTATCTCTATGGGCACCTCATTCAGTGAAATGAATGGCCCTGAAACAGTATCTTTTAGCCCTATTCGTGAAGATTATGATGCCGCCGAGTCTTAGGGCGTCAAACTTTGGAGAAGATCAACATGATCACGAAACTTATGGGTCGAGCTATCCAGTCGCTTACAAGTCTGATTCTGATTCTTATAAGCAGCCCGGTTGCTTTGGCAAACCCCACAGAGATCACAGCGGTGCAAATCGCACCGGATTTTACGAGCATTACTATAACATCAGAGGGGCCACTCGGCAAACATTCCGCTTTTGTGATAGACCGTCCCTACAGGCTCGTCGTTGACTTTGAAGAAACAGGTCTTGGCAAGCTGCAAGGCAAAATCCGAGTCGATAATGGGCCCATGAATGAGATACGCCTAGGTTACCATAACAACCGTGCCAGAGTCGTTGTAGACTTTGGCGAAAACGCGGTGCCGCCCTTCCAAATAGAACGGAAGAACAACCTCGCGGTTATAGCCCTTGGAAAAGTCTCCGGCCCGCCTCGGGCTAGTGCTCCCAAGAGCCGGCCAGTTGCCAAGCCGACCCCCGTCCGATCTCAAGATCTCCCAACGCATCCAGATCCATCGAAAACCGAGGTTGCACCAACGAGACCGGCTCCGGCCCGCTCCGAGTCTTCTGCTCTGCAATCGTCTCGCCAGGGGACCGACGACTCAACGGTGTCGGTAAAAGAAGCTGGAGTGAGGAACAACCTCGTTTTTGTCGAGTTGGTGAACCTTAAGGATCCGAAACTTACGTACCGAATGATTGTAGATCTTGACGTTGACGAACTCAGTATACGTAGTGCATCGCTAAGCGATTCAAAGGGAAACCTTAAGAAGTTTGAATTTCTTAAAAGCGAAAACGAACTGATAAGTCGATCGAACCGCGAGAACAGGGTTGCCATGGGACCGCGTAAGCATTCTGTAGTTGCTGGGTCGGTAGGTGCGAAAGCACCGAAATATGATTGGAGTGAGTCATCTATCGAAATGGAAAAAATGCCGGCAAGGGGTACAAGAACTGGATGGCCCCTCCGAATCGAGGAGTTTCGACTTCAAGCTATAAGCGCGGATCGTTGATACTGTCACTGGTTAAAATAACTAGTTCAAAGGTGCGTCGTTCGAGACTTTGAGGGCAAGCATAGAAACTCACCGCGCCCAAAACAAAAAATATTTGAAACGAGCGCTCTTGTCTGACGGTCTCGTAAGGCAGGAGGACCTCTCAGAGAAAGGTCCTCCTGCAATTAACGGAGTTCCGAACGCCTACCCAGGTCGCTGCACTCCGGCAGATTCCATTGTCAACGCTTTCTCCCGCGTACTTACATGCTGAAGAAAACCTTCTGGAGCACTTTGGGAGTGTAGTTGACCATATCCAAATACAACGTTATCCCTCCGTTAAAGAACGGCCATCCGGCGCCTAGAATCATGGCCGTGTCGATGTCCTTAGGATCCGCAACAACCTTTTCCTTTAGTACAAGGTCGATTTCAACTGTCAGGTTGGTTAGCAGCCTGTCGAGGATTTCCTCCTTGAGAAACTCCTTTTCTGGTTTATCTTTCCAAATTTCGGCTACCTTTGGCAAGAGGGTTTTGCCGGGCCCCATACCCTGATATATAGACGTTACCTTGGCCTCGACCAGTTGTTTCAAGTGTTCATTAACGGGGAAACGTTCGGGCCAGGTCTTGTGACACGTTTCCAAGACGTGAAAAGCCACGGCTGGGCCGACCAGAGCCAACAAGTCGAATGGCGCCATGGGCAGACCAAGCGATAAGACAGCGTCATCCACCTGGGTGAAGTCCGCTCCCTCGTCCACAATTTCAAAGCAGTCACTCAGGAGTTTGGTCAGTATCCTGTTGACCAGAAACGCTGGAGAATCCTTTACCAGGATGGCGTTCTTCTTTATTTTCTTGGCACACTCGAATGCGGTGGCGAGAGTAACGTCGTCGGTTTTTTCCCCCTTGATGATCTCCAAGAGAGGCAGGATGGCTACCGGGTTAAAAAAATGGAACCCCACTACACGTTCCGAATGTTTGAGCTTCGATGCCATCTCCGTGATAGAGAGGCTTGATGTATTGGTAGCGAGTATACAGTTTGGAGAGACGACTTCTTCAGCTTGGGCGAAGACTTCCTGTTTAATGTGCATCTCTTCGAACACGGCCTCGATTATAAAGTCGCAGTCAGCAAAGTCTTTCCAGTCGAGGGTTCCTATGAGGATGTGGAAAAGATGATCTGCTTTGGGCTTCGTCAGACGACCTTTGCTTGCCATCGCTGAGAGTTCGCCCTTGACATAGCCAAGTCCCTTGTCCAGGAACTCTTTCTTGATATCTTTCATGACAACCGGGACGCCGTACCGTCTCAAGAACAGCAGAGCCAACTGCGAAGCCATCAGGCCGGCTCCAATGATCCCAATCTTGTCGATGGCTCTTGGTTTTATATCAACGGGTCTACCGGCCGGCTTCTTTGCGCGGCGTTGGACCAGATCAAAGCTATAAACTCCTGCCTTGCACTGACGAGTTTTGATGAGGTCTCCTAGTGCCCTGTCTTCATCCGAGAAGCATTCGTCAATACTCCTCTTAAGGTTGCCGGCCCCTTCAATCAATTCTATAGCCCGGTACGGGGCCGGCGCGGCTCCGTGGACTCTCATGTCCAGAAAACTTCGAGCAGCTTGGCAGTGTGTTTGCAGCTTTGATACATCAGGAGGTTTTCGTTCCACCTTTTCAGAACCGTCGATAATCCTTTCCAGGAACGCTATTGATTCGTCAAAGAATTCGACGGAATCGAACAACTTGTCCGCAAGGCCCAATTGGAAGGCCTTGGCACCGTCAATGAGGCGGTTCTGATTAATAGGATTATAAATAATGAGTTCCAAAGCCTTTTCCGGTCCTATTAGCCGGGGAGTCAGAGAAGACCCCCCCCAACCGGGAACGAGTCCTAGAAAACACTCTGGAAAACCAATTGCCGGCACGGATTTGGAAACAGTGCGGTACTGACAATAAAGAGCTATTTCAAGACCCCCACCAAGAGCAGCTCCGTTTATGGCTGCCAGTGTAGGGGTCTTCAAATCCATTATTCTCTTCATTGCTGCATGTCCGGCTGCGCCAATTTGGCGGCCTTGTTCGTAGGTATTGACAAACGGCACCTGCATCAGGTCGGCCCCAGCAGCAAAGATGTAATGCTTCCCGCAGAGTACCATGCCCTTGCATTGTTGATCGGCTTCGATTTTGTCCATAGCCTCGTGCAAAGACGCCAGGGCCCTTTCGTCAAAAGTGTTCGGCTTCTTGTAATCTTCACCGTTGTCCATGGTGACGATCGCAATCTTACCCACCCGGGAATTGTAATAATTTGTATGGAACAGTGTCGGTGCTTCAGCCATGACGATTCCTTTCCATTCGATGTTCCGTTGATCTGGGCCCAATGGCCTCAGCATTGATAGAGAGAGAAATCAGGCTTATTTGTCTCCGCTCAAAGAATCTTTCTTGGCAGATCGTGTTCCGGAACGAATCCGGAACTAGGCCTCCTCTTTCTCCTTTTTTTTCTCCTTTTTCTCTTCCCTCTTATCTTTTTGCCCGTTTCTCTGGAGATTCTTCCATACCACGGTTCCTCCTTGGCCAAGCCCCACGCACATTGTCGTAAGTCCGTACTTTACCTCAGGATGCTCTCCGAAAGCATGCATCAAGTGGCAGGCCAACCTTACTCCTGAAGATGCCAGAGGATGTCCATAAGCAATGGCTCCTCCGTAAATGTTCAACCGAGGATCGTCAGGGAACTTTAGACCAAACTCCTGCATGAAAGCCACCGCTTGAACAGCAAAGGCCTCATTCATCTCTACCAGGCCGATGTCGTCCATTGTAAGTCCGGCGATTTTGAGAGCCCTGTGAGTCGCTGGAATGGGTCCTATACCCATTATTTCCGGCCTCACTCCCGCATAGGCAAAGGACTTGAGTTCCATCTTGGGTTCAACTCCCAATTCTTCTGCCTTGTCCAAGGACATGAGTATGGCACCGGCAGCCCCGTCGTTAAGGCCAGACGAATTCCCGGCAGTTACATGGCCCATAACTCGGAACGGAGTGCGTAGCTTCTCAAGACCCTCAATGGTGGTTTCCGGCCTTGGCTGTTCATCTTTGTCGGCAACTACCCACCCCCCCTTGGTGTAAACCGTCATGGGTACAATCATGGAGGAGATTTTCCCGGACTTTATGGCCTCGTAGGCTTTTCGCTGGCATTCCAACGAGTACTGGTCGGCCATTTCCTTGGTGATGAGAGGGAACATGTCGTGAAGATTTTCAGCGGTCTCCCCCATGGACAAGGCACTCTGATCCACGAGTTTGTCCGTCAAGAACCTAGGATTGGGATCAGCAGTAGCCCCCATGGGATGATGCCCCATGTGCTCCACGCCTCCGGCTATGGCTATGTCACAGGCTCCTAGAGCTATCTCTGATGCGGCGGAGGTGATTGCGCTCATCCCGCCTGCGCACATACGATCGATAGAGTAACCGGCCGTGGTTTCTGGTAGCCCAGCCAATAATACAGAGGTCCTTCCCAATGTTAACCCCTGATCCTTTTCCTGACAAAAGGCTCCCCACGCGTTCTCTTCTACTAGTTCGGGTTTGACCTGAGGGTTGCGCCTCAAAAGCTCTCGGATCACTTTTACCACCATGTCATCAGCCCTGGTGTTCCAAAAAATACCTTTCTCGCCTGCCCTTCCGAACGCTGTCCTGATTGCGTCAACTAAAACAACTTTTCTTGATTTCATGTGCTGGTCTCCAATGAGGATTAGAATAAAGCAAAAGATTCTTCCGGTAGGTCAATAGCAGACCGTTCTCCGCTCATGATCGCTCTGGCCTTGCCTTTCGCCAAAGAAAGAACAGTGTTGGCAAAGAACTGCGCAGATGCAATCTTACCCCTATAAAAGGCGGCGCTCCTGTTTGACTTAACGAGTTCGCCTTTTTTTGCATCCGTGTCTGCCTTTTCATCGCTGTACAATTCTTCCAGGCGACGGTCTGCTATGATGGACTGCCACAGGAGCATGAACCCTACCGCTACGTCTCCGAAAAGTTCCAGGTACGGCGTGGCGTAAAGTACGGGAGTCATGAAGTCCTCAGTTATGCTTTTTAAACCGAAATAACGCGTGACTTCAATGAGTTGACGTCTAGCATCGTCAAATGGTTCTACTATATATTTTAGCCTATAATTTTTCTTGGCTAATTTTACCAGGTTACCAGTCTCAGCAACAATGCTCTTGAATAAAGCGCCTCGTTTATAACTGAGTTTTCGGCCAACCAAATCCAGAGCCTGGATCCCGTTCGTGCCCTCGTAGATGGAAGAGATTTTGCAGTCCCGCAAGAACTGCTCCACAGGATACTCGCGACAATAACCATAGCCACCGTGAATCTGAATTGCCAACTCTGTCACCCTGAATCCCATGTCAGAACTCCAAGCCTTACAAATGGGAATCAGTATGTCCAAAAATCCCTGGTACTTTGCGAGTTCTTCCTCGTCTTTGGCGATGAGGACTCTGTCCTCGCAATAGCCGGCATAGTAGAGAAGCGCCCGTATCCCCTCGGTCACGCTCTTCATCCACATGAGCATTCGGCGGACGTCAGGATGCTGAAAGATAGGCACTTTGGGAGCGAAGGCGTCTTTCATCATCGTGATATCCGGCCCCTGGTAACGCTCCTTGGCGTACCTCAATGCATACATGTATGCAGCGCTGGCCTGTGCTAACCCCTGGAAACCAACTGCCAGTCGGGCTTCGTTCATCATGTTGAACATGATTTTCATGCCCTCATTTTCTTTTCCCAGAAGATACCCTATGCAATTGTCCTTCTCCCCAAAATTGAGCGCACACGTAGACGACGCGTGTATGCCCATTTTCTTTTCTACTGCCGTTGGGAGAACATCGTTGTCAACCAGATTATCCCCTTCGATTCTTTTTTTTGGAACAATGAAGATGCTGATGCCTCTTGTCCCTGCAGGGGCTCCTTCGGCACGTGCCAAAACCATGTGAACGATGTTGTCCACCAGATCGTGATCGCCGGCCGAAATAAAAATCTTGTTGCCGGATATTCGATATGTACCATCAGGATTTCTGAACGCTTTGGTTCTCAGAGCCCCCACGTCGCTTCCGGCCTGGGGTTCTGTCAAACACATGGTGCCCGCCCATACGCCCGAGTACATGTTATCCATGTACGTCCTTTGCTGCTCTTCTGTGCCATATAGTTCTATAAGGCGGGCGGAACCGATGGTTAAGCCCGGATACATCATGAGAGCCTGGTTGGCTGCGACGAACATCTCCATGGATGCACAGTACATCACGTTGGGGAAGCCTTGCCCTCCATGTTCCGTGTCGACCGACAAAGATGCCCATCCACCTTCGCAATAGTGACGATAGGCATTGTGAAAACTCTCTGGAACCTTTACTTGACCATTTTCGAGTGTCACTCCCTCTGCATCTCCCTTGGCATTCGTGGGAGCGAGTTCCTTTTCGGCCAATTTTTGGGCCGCGTCCAAAACCATGTCGAACATCTCTCTCGAAAACTCGGAATATTTTGTCGAAAGACAGAGTTCCTCGATGTTGAGTTGTTCGAATAGCACGAATCTGACATCGCGCTCATCGACTAGAAGATTAGCCATATGTTTTAACCCTCCTTGGCTGTTGCAAAAAAACCGGTTTAGCGTCTGAAACGTAAGCGTTCATACATCATGTCCACCGACATTGAGGGGCCTCTGGAACACTGGCGTGTTCTTTTCGGTGACCCACTTGTCGAAATCCACTCGCGGAAACATCCGGGAAAGACCTCTGAGAGAAATGAGCCTGACGAACCATGACTTCGCCACTGTTAACCCAAAAGCTTGCCCCGCCATTTTCCAGAGGCTTCAAGGGGCCGCTCTTGTGAACCCCAACGGCTTCAACACTGTCGCACAAATGACTGTTGGTCGCTTAATAAAAAACTTACATCTTGTGACCCAATTTCTCAACAAAAAACATTTATTACTGAATCAGTGTAGTTTGTCTTGAGCATTCTACTCATTCCATATTAGGAATTGATGTTGCACTATTCCTGATATCGCCTACCCACGCCTCACGTGACACCGGCTGATATTCGCCTTCGCTAGTCTATAGTTTTGCCATTTTTGAGTCAAGAGTTTAAAATTGCGGATGAATCACTTGCCACAGCCTTTCGGAATTAACAAGATCCGTTTTAGTGATTGTTTCACAGCGCCCAGTCTGAGGCACTTTGCAGTAATGGTCACTGGATACTTACTGTGGAAACTCACACGATCAGTCAGGCCATTCTTACGACCGGGCTGCATGAATCGGAACACATCGCAACCATCTATAAGTTTCTGGGGAAAGCGTTCATGTTCATATCCATGATCTCGATCAGATGTTCGGCTTTGGATTTGGGCATTGTAGGTTTCCTTCAGTGGACTCACGAAGTAGCGACCTGGAGTGTCTCCGTTTCCTTCGTCTCTATGACCTGGTGGTGTGGGACAACTCCCAGCAGTTCTTCGAGGAGTTCATTCTGTACTTCACCGGTAAGTCCATGCTTTGCAAGGATGCCTTGAATCCGTTCAGGAACCCCTTGGAGCCAAAGGGCCTCAAGATCTCGTCTCAGTCCCATACCTACATAGTACTTGATCAAGACTTGGTACCCGGACATGCCTTTCAAAGGAGCTATGCGTTTGAGGTCTTCGACGACATCCTCCGGCATTCTCAAAGAGACCATCATCTTCTTTCTTTCAGTCTTCATAGCGTCGTGTCTCCTGTTTGGTCGCCAGTCTCGCGGATATCATGCGCCAATGATTCTCTCCAAGATCCTTGACGACAACATAGAGTGGATGGATCGGATGCACTGACGGAGAAAGGCCGATCACTCCGACTCGTTCTTCGCCTTGATCCGAGGCATCTTCCCAGACATGGAAAGGATCATTGAAGACAGCGCAGGCATCCTCGAACCTGATTCCATGCCTCCGTTCATTGGTATCGGCCTTGTCAGGGTCCCACTCGAAGAGTCCCCAACGTTCCCGTCTTTCGACTGTACTCATGATGACCCTTTGTCTATGAGTTGTCAATACACCAAGAGAGTTACTCCGGCCCATGCTTCGTCCTCTTCTTTCCGGTTCCAATCACGGGCCAACTGTAGGATTTCAAATTCAATGGACAGAAACTCGGTGATTTTTTCTGAATAGATTGTATTGTTCAGGAGAGTTTTCATAATAGATGGATCTGGTATCGGTCTTGGATCGAACTGTGGTATAGAGCGGGCGGTGGCTTTATGGAGCTACCGCCCGAAGCACGTACGGGTCCTGAAGACCCGAGAAAAGGTGAATGCATGATACTCTCCCTCTGTATTTGTCTCAAGGATATTGTGCAGAAGGGGCGCGATTTTCCGTGGCCCAAACCCGAACATTGTCCTAATTGTCAGGGTAATCGCCTTTGGGGTCATGGCTTCGTCGAGGCCTTGTTGTGGCTTAATATCAGTGGAGGGGAGTGCGTTGTGACGACATAAGGATACTGGAAGCTGACGAGGGGCAGATCATGATCCTGGCGTTCAATATCAACGAGGCCATGAAGCGGCTGGTCTTGGGGGGAGAGTGGGTCAGCCGGCGCCTGAAAGGGATTCGCTTCTGGCTCATCAACATCCCGGGACGAGTGTATGAGCACGCCCGTGGCCTGGTCATACGGCTTGCTGGGGGGCATCCGTCGTATGACCTACTTGTAGCAGCAAGAAGGAGGATGCTGAGTCTGTGTGGTTCACCCTAATCCGAGCATGGGGGAGAATTTTCAAGCTCTGATGGGTGTACGATGAGGCCTGGGGGAATGGTCTGTTCGAAAAAGGGGCAGAATCAAAAGAGAGCGCATACGTTCCAGATATACGTGGCACACCGCTCTCCTCATACCACCCAGGAGGGAGATTTCAGACACCAAACGGGGCCTAAGGGCCAAAAAAACACCACCGCGAAAAATAGGTCGCGGATTTGGGGAAAGTGGACCACTTGTTGGACTAGAATCTGATATCACCCGAAACTCCTAACGCCCACAGGTACCTCGTGAGGCTGCCGTTAGTGCTATCTGAGGCTGACCAACTGCAAAAGGGTACATCGTTGCCACGTAATCCCTATATAGATTGCGACAAGGGCTGCAACAACTTATGGCCGGTGCCAGAAAGTTTGCTCTGCAGTACATTGATAGAACTGACTTGGTATCATTGACTCGGGAGGCGGCTTCCGTATCGGGTATCTCCTATGTCATGGAATCAGATCAGACGCAAATTGATGCTATTCTGTGAGCGAGCGGAGTCAATGAGGTTCTGCCGGAGTGATTCGACCTGTCACAGCAATGGGTTGAGCCTGTGCAAGTCTAGCCGGTTGCGTCGTAAGACTCACCGCTTTGTCTCCAAGTTCTTTAACAAAAGCGTACCAGGTTACCCCCAGAAATTTTTGGTAGCTCTGGCTGTTATGTGTTGGCACGACCCATTTTATTGTTAGGCCGATTTCGTTGAACGACAGTGCCTCATGACAACGAGGAGCTTCGGGATGAATTTTTTCCGGGATTGACCAGTAGCCAAGCGTACGCCCGTGACTAATTACCTCGACGCTGTCGAACTCCAGATCCTTTACCCCAGATTCCAACAAAGATATCAGTGCATCAAAGGAGTCAGATCTAAAAATCCTACCACTCATGAAAGCGCGATAAGTGGTCACGAACTGAAAATGGGGCCTGTTCTCAATTGCTTTACCGAGGTTCTCAATTCTGTAGAGTTTCAGTATTGCCACCAACACGCCAATGAAAAAAAGGCCGGAGACTGCCGCCAATACCATATCAAATTCTGACTGTGGTCCAAGTACCAGGAAAAGAGTCATTACTGAGAGCAGAGCGCTAAAACTATAAAATATCGCGACAACCCGTCTGGGCTTACGGAATTTTTCCACGAGCCGGTGATGGAGGTGATCCGAGTCCGGCAGAAAAACCTTTCTCCCGGTAATCCATCTCCGGAGGACGGCGAGGAAGACGTCCAGCAGGGCTATACTGAAAGGCAGAAAAGGAATAATTATCATGCCCATGGTGCCTGACCGCTGACCGGGAAAGGCAGCGGCGCTGCTTGCAGCTAGAGTCCCCAATATGAACCCTAAGCTCAGGCTGCCTCCGTCACCCATGTATATGGAAGCAGGAGGGAAGTTGAACCACAAGAACCCTAATAGACTGCCGGAGACTGTGAATCCTACTACAGCACTAAAAAGGTCTCCCTTCCAGAAACCTATTATCCCACAGGTTACAGCGGCAAAGAAACAGATCCCTCCTGCTAATCCGTCAAGCCCGTCAATCAAATTGATTGCGTTGGTTACGACAAGGATTGCTAAACCGAAAAGCGGTATTCCAAGCCAGCCGAATTCAACTGGTCCAAAAAAAGGAATCGAAGCTCGAGTAACCGAATGGCCTCCGAGTACGAGGATACTCACCCCGAACAACTGACCAATAATCTTCTTTTTCCATCCTAGACGATGTTTGTCGTCGATGACCCCCAATAACAGTATCCATGTAGACCCCAGAAATAGTGACAGCATTTGGAGATTTTTCGGATGGCTGCCCTGGAATTTTTCTAACGTAACCCCTATGTAAAACAAACAAAACACTATTGCAAAGGGCAAGTAAATTGCCAGCCCTCCCAGTAGTGGAGTTGGTCTTTCGTGGTTTCTACGACCGCCGGGGTAAGATATTATTCCGGTTCGTTGGGCAAGTCTTCTCACCAAGGGCATGACGGATAAGGTAGCCAGGAACCCAAAAAGGCTCACAGATAGAACCAGTAGCAGATCCTTCATCATTGTATGCCCTTGCGATGAACGGGGCCGTTCACCGATACAACGACTGCCACGTCGGTTTCTTAATTCTCTTGACGCCTTTGGTGCCGTGCCGGCAACCAACTAGTCATTCCGACACCAATGAACACCGTACTTAGGTAAAAACTGAGGTTTATTTCCTCGGGTCTACACCTTGTGCCACACCGAAGACGGTTTTTTCGCCTGGACCCATCTTCTGAGTCGTTACCGCTATGAAGGGCCATTAACAGCCTTCTTTAGAACAGGAGAATACTTCCACGTCACTACCCTGCGAGCATCAAGTATCAATTCTTCTCCGGTCTGCGGATTTCTCCCTCGCCGAGAATGTTTGGCCTTCACGGTCCACTTGCCAAACCCAGATATCATCACATCTTCTCCGGCAATTAGTTTTCCTTTGATTATCTCGAGCAGCTTTTCCACTATTTCAGTGGCCTCCCCCTTCATGAACCCGCAATCATCCGCTATTTTTTTTGCGATATCCGCTTTTGTAAGAGTCATAGATTCCCTCCCGAATGAAATTGCACTGAGACACTTGTAATCCTTAGTCTATACCAACCCAATATTATAAAATCAAGAAATTTCTGAAACTTCCACTCATGAACAGCGTTAATCGGGTGTCATACGGATGGCTTTCAAACATTGTCTCATCAGCTACAATTGACTTGTTAGTCATCAGATTGCCATACTCTGGACGAGACGCCCTCTGTAGCCCTGCCGTATTAAAGAATTCCTCAGCATGCCTGCCATGTCCTTAGGACGATACATGAAACGCAAGCCGGTCTTGAGTCCGACATGGTTAGCAGCCCGAAAGTGCCTCCAATACGGCCTCGGAAACTTGAAGGTATCAAACAACAGGGCCGCAAACTTTGAAAACTTAAGAATTCTTTCGTCGAACCCAAGGTATATTTCGGGACATAGTGAGGCAGCATCCTTCATCTGTTTAACTGCAACGTCTAGATCAAGATCTTCTGACAGGTACCACAAGTTTTCGACTGGATCACTTTCTGGTTTGACGAACCCCGAGTCAATGGCCATTTGCCAGAGCTTAGTCCCGGGATAAAGCCTTACACCGACAAAAAAATGTGCAACATTCGTTACGGGCCGACCCTTTTTCTGGAGGTATTCTAGTGCAAAATCAAGGGATTCTTGGAGTGTTTGGTTCGTCTCCCCTGGACCTCCTATCATAAAGAACCACCACGCTGCGAAAAAGGTCCTGCTCACGGTGTCTGCCGCTCTAAGCACCTCATCTTTAAAAAAGCCTTTCCTGTAATTCTTCAGCATGATATCGGACGCCGACTCCGGGGTTATCATGAACGATCTAAATCCAGCCCTCCACATAAGATCCAGGTATTTCTTGTCAAGGCTTCGAGGATGTAATCCCATGGCAGTGAATTCGGCTCTCCATGGTCTCCTAATGATCTCCTCAATGATTTCAATGGAATGCTCCACAGGGTCATTGAACACCGAATCGACAAATTCAAAAGCTTTTGGACGATATTTGAACAGGGCTTCTTCTATTTCATCCACCACATCCGAAGGGGATCGAAGGCGAAGTCTATTTCCTTCAATGGATTGATTGTAAGTGCAATAAATGCAACTCTGCCTGCATCCTCGCTTGGTCTGCACGTTGTAGCTCGCTCCTATTTGTTGGTACTTGCGCATGTCTATCCATCGCCCCAGATCAGGAGTCAACCCCCCAAATTCATGTAGATCAGGTTCATTAATCTGGAATTTTCCACCTGACACAGATCCTAATCCGGGCAGACAGTTGGGAGATTCTCCGCTCTCCAAACAGGCTAGAAGCCCAACAAAGGCATACTCTCCGTCTGATACAATTACGTAATCAGCACCGAGCATCTTCAGTATACTCTCCGGTATAAGACTAGCACCCGAACCTCCGACTACGATAGGAGCGTTAGAACAATGCTTTATAGTTTCAGTTAGTTGTAGAATCTCTGGAAGGTAAGATATGGGGTGCAACATGTTGACGTTGTCTATGTTCCGTATGGAAAGACCTATGACCTCTGGTTTGAGCGAGTCTATTTCTTTACGAAGAATGTATCCGGATTGCGAACCGACGAAACACAAGTCCAGAACACGAACTTCATGCCCGGCTGCCTCTGCAGCCGTCGCCACGTAACATAGTCCCAGAGGAGGTGCGGCCAAAAGGTCTCTTTTTCTGTTACTATTTACTAGGAGGACTCGCAACAGAGCATCTCCATCATCGGATCGCGCCACACGTTTACAAGCAGTGGCCTACAAGTAGTTCGGGTCTAGGAGAGCAATCGAAACCCAATCGTTGAGATACTTAAACGATCTTATTATTATGGAGGCTTGGTCTGAGGACGGCATTTTCCTTCTCGCCGCTCTCAGGATCTCCCCGTAGAATTCGAATGCGGTGGACGAAGCAAGACGAGGGACAATTCTAACGTCAAATGGTTTAAAAAGATGGAATCCACAGCCGACCGCCTTTACAGTCGCTTCCTTACAAGACCACAGCAGGGCTGCCGTTTCACTTGGATCCGACTGAGTGAGTTCCAACCCTAGTTGAAACTCCCGACGCCCGAACACACTACTAAATGGATAGTTACAATCGAACTCGGAGGGCCGGGCAGCATCAATTCCGCAAGGATAGAAGTAAGGACAGAGCGTAGCCCACAATCGGTCCACTGAATAGGAAAAAGACACCGGCGGACCGTCCTGTCCTCTGATCATGAGTCTGGGTTTGCCGAACTTGTCGGAGACGATCCTGGCTTGGGGTATAATATCATCCTCGCAGATGCCGGTATTGTCCGTACTTAAGAGCACTTCCGGCCAAACCGCTGACAACAGGGTTGCCTTAACGTTCTGCCTGTCCTCGGCCTTTGCGTTTAAGTAACTATATGTAATATAGGCACAAAAAACATTTGCCGTCCCCACTGAAAGTTGGAAAGACTCTATTAAGAAGGGTTGGGTCCCCACGCAATTGAAAGAACTCCGGATGTGGGTTTCGAAATTCACAGTGAAAACCAGCGAAACATAATGCTTTTTGCGGCCAGGATAGTATTATTTTGCTCATCCAAGCCACGAGCGTCCCAGATTATGCCGTCTTCCCCTTGACTCCTCAGGTAACCTTCTACGACAAGGTTTTCGCCTTCTTCGCACTTTCGTGAAAAAAAGACTTGGCCAATTCTATATGGAATCATGGAACGACTTTCCGCAGGGTTTCTGATGACAAGGTAAAAGTTGACCAGTTGCATCAGGGCCTCAAGGAGGTATGGAGAATACTGATAATTGTCACTTGCGCAATTGGAGAAGTCCTTTGTCTGGGGATATTTGATACGGCCGCGTATAAATCCCGGACACGTTCCATCAACAGACTCTATCACGCGGTATCTTCCCTGCATTGCGGACCGATGACTGTATTGCTCTATAATTCTCGTCTGGTCCACCGGGGGAGTATCAAATTCTTCGACAATATCGGCAAATCCTTCAGATATAATTTCAGAAGTAAATTCTTGCCCGCTCATAATCACCTGGCCCTTGTAGTTGGGATGCTTAAGTTCAATTATTTTGTTTGAAGGGGAAATGCTTCTCGTCGATAGAGATGCGTCGCAGACGACTTCTAGTCCTTGAATTCCGACTCGGCGGCAGACAACTTCTGCTGGACGAGGCAAATTGGGAGGGCATTCAATTATATCGAGGAACCATGCGTCACGGATACCTCGAACTCGGAGGTAAGGACAGAGCATCCGCGCAGTCTCCATAAAGGTTTCTAGCGCCATAATTGCAGAAACAATCGGGTGCTCAAGAAATTGAAAGGGTTTGTGGTCGGATATCCACAAGTCTCTGTCGTGGGAAAAAGTACGAGTTGCTCTGAGTTCCCCTTGGAACAGATCTGTCCTGGACACAGAGTCGATCATCGGAAACTCTTCCGGGTCGAAAGTGACTGTCCCGGCAGTCAGCAAGGGTTTGTCCGTAGGAGTTTTGGCGACATTAAGCCTCACCGTACTCAATTCAGGAAGAGTCCTCATGAAAAGCACCCACACGTCCTGCTCCGAACCAACCAATACCTCTCGACAAAACAGGTCCGCGAGTTCGTCCACGTGGATATAACCAGCATTTATCCTTTTCATGAGGGCGCGTATCTCCGGATCCTCGGCCATGCCGGCTCCTTCTATTGGAGGGAGCATCAAGGCCTTGAAATCGATTGAACTGTGTAAACGACTGAGATGAGACATGAGAGCAGACATAATTCTATTTCCAGCAGCGTAGTTCACTTGGCCTGGATTGCCCTGAACGGATACGACAGAAGACAGACATGAAAAAAATCTTAAGCCTTTTTCACGTGTTGCCTTGAAAAGGTTCCAAGCCCCGACAAACTTCACGTCAACCACTCTGGAAAAATCCTGGAGTTGCATTTGTCTTATGACACTGTCCCTAAGGATTCCAGCTCCGTGAACCACCCCGTCTATTCTTCCATGAATCTTGGCAATCTCTTCGACAACTGCGTTTGTCCTTTCGGAATCGGTGACATCGCAGGGGAAATAAGAAGCGTCAATTCCCATTGACCTAAGCTCCTCAACATTTCGAACCACGTCGACAGCTCTCAGTATTTTGTCTACGGTGACACCTCGTTCGGATTCGGATAGACCAGGTCTTATGGAATCGATCATGTTATTGACGGCTATTTGTATTGGAATCTCGCCTTTGAGCAATCCTCGAAAATCTACGTCAGCGTCGATGGATGTGGTTCCCAGCAAAACAATTTTGCAGCCGTACGGGACAATCGCACGGGCCAGTCGATGAGTAACACCGTAGCCTCCCCCGGAGAAAACAACTACGTCTCCCGATCCGAGTCGTAGGCCGCCTGAACGGCGAAAAACCGAACACTCCTCCTTTCCTTCCAAGGTAAAAGCATCGCCGTTTCGTAGTGTTGTCTGCAAAGGTTTTCGATTCCGGTCCATAGCCCCGCGAATTGCATCACTAAGATTAGTATCATCGTCAAGAGCTACCGCACGAAATTGGACGTATCCGAATTCCAGAGCCGCGCTCAGGAACATTCCAATCGTCCCTTCGGTCAAGAGGCGACCGTTTCCATCCTGAGTTCCCATCTTGTCTATGAGGAGGACGAACTTCTTGGCCGACGATTGGGTAAATGTCTTTAATAAGCCGAAAAATCCTGTGAGAAGCTTGGGGACCTCTTCGATTCCATCCAATTCCGTTTCCAACAGTTCGTCTATGATTAAAACCAATCCTGCCGGGTGTCCTAGATCTTGAAGCCTGCGTTCAGCCATAGCTGTGCCTTGCTCTGTTCGAAGGTCGAACGCATCATCATCCGAGTCCCCAGCCTTCTTGATAAAAGTCCACAGCACAATGTTTGCTCCGTAATCTCTCCGGAAAATGTCCCCCACGCTTCTTCTAAGACCTGTTCCTCCCCTTGCTGACAGGATTACTACGGGTTCAGTCGGGCTCAGCTCAACTGGTTGCACATTCCCCACTTCCAGCGGAACCTCCCTGAAAACGACTCTCTTGATTACTTCCTCTCTATTCTCTCCGACAGCATGTACCTTTGTCGATTGCTGTTGAGTGCGAGGTTCGAGTTTCCCATCAAGTGATTTTCCACTATCTCGTGATAAAATCATGGAAATTCGCCCAGAAATATCGTTAATGGTGCGAACGTCCATGAAATCCTCCAATTCAATTTTGATCCCGAAGTATCCCTCTAAGGCATCCATTATGACTGGTAGACGACTGGATCTAATGGAAAGGTCTTCTTTCAAATCCATGTCAGGGTCTATCTCACCCCTCTCGTAGCCTGTAGCCTCCATGATCAAACTAATGATAGTTTCAGTAATATCATTAGGTTGAGGGATGGGCGAAACACCCTCTTTTTGAACACCAGGCAAACCTGGTATCGATTCTCCGTGTGACTTGACGGTTGCCTGCGATTTGTCCCCGGTGGGCAACAGCGTCTGTGCAAGGAAACTGTTGAGTTTTTGTTCCGTAAAGTTGGGATCGTGGGTTTTTATGATTGCATCGAGGATGTTTGGCTTAATAAATCTGCCGAAGCTTTCCAGCACGAATGAATTGATTTCTCGTTGGATGATGTCCACTAACTGCGGCTGATGATTTATTTCAGAAAACTTTGTGACCGGAGCGGGGCGAACAACGCTTTGAGGCGTTTCAGAAGCTGCTACAAATTGGGATGTGCCAATCGGAAGAGGCACATACGGGGGCTCCAGGTGGCCTTTAGCGAAAAGCTGGGCAAGGGCGGTCTTGTAAATCATGACCTCAGCGGACGGCAGACATGTCTGAACGCATTCCGCTTCATCCAGTGTGTCTAGGATTATGTTGCTCAGGATTTCCCTTGGCCCGACTTCGACAAAAAGTCGCACTCCGTAATCTTCCCAGAGGCTGCGGACATTTTGCATCCACTGGACCGGAGACTCCAGGTGAGCCATCAGAATACTTTTGATTGCACTCGGGTCGTCGGGGAAAGACATGGCGGTTGTATTGGAGAGGACCGGTATTTCGGGGGCGTGAAACTCTATGTCAGAGACAAATGCCTCCAGTTCGTCGTGGATACATCTCATAATAGGGCTGTGGAACGACATGCTGACGCGTAAACGAGTGCTTCTGAATCCAAGCTTTTTTAGATCTGTTTCCAGATTTCTTATGACATCGCTATCTCCCCCTAAGACTGTCTGCCGGGGAGAGTTAATGTTAGTTATGTAGCTGTTTTTTCTACTGCTGATAAGGTCCCGAATCACATCCATTGGAGCGTCGCAGGCCAGCATCCCACCTGGATCTATATTCATGTCACACGCTTTGTCCATGCAAAGCGCTCTCATGTTTACTATTCGGAAACCGTCCTCGAACGAATAGACCCCGGCAAGGCAAAGTGCGGTGAGTTCGCCCAGACTATGGCCGGCCAGGGCCGTTGGACGAATCCCAAGGGAGATCAAGTGTTGAACTATGGCATATTCGAGGGTGAAGAGGGCCGGCTGCTGCCACCGGGTCTTCTGCAAATCTTCCTCACTGTCGTAGAACAGGCTATGCAGGATGTCGAAGTCGGCAATGTCAGCCGCACGATCCATCCATAGGCGAATAATTGGGATTGTGTCGTATAACTCACGCCCCATTCCGGCATAGTGGGAACCCTGCCCTGGAAAAACAAAGGCAAGCGGTGGGGGAGGATCTTTGTCAATCCCAATGTGGATTCCATGACGAGCCAATGCCTTCATACGTTTCCCGGCCAAAGGACCACGGTTTCTAATAACCTCGTGGCTCTCTATGGCTTCTAGAGCGACTTGTTCGCTTTCTGCCAATACCGCGATTCGATGGGAATTTCCTGCAACGTCGGCATTGAACAAGAATATTCCGTCGGGCAAGAGCGCCGTTTGGAACTCGCTTTGATCTTCCAGTCTCTCGCCAGGGGTTGATACAAATACTGTGTCGAGAGATTCTGAGGCTTGTTCAAGCTGAACCACATAGTTGGACCCACCGAAGCCGAAGGCATTTACTTGTATTCTCCGTGGGCGGCCGTCCCTTACAATCCATTCGGCGGGTTCCCTGAGTATTAACAGCCGCGAGCCATCTATTCCTATCTCGTGGTCTGGTTTTTCATAATTTGCGGTGGCCGGGAACGTTGCTGAATTCACCGCCATGACCCCTCTGATGAGGCTATTGATTCCAGAAGCTCCTAGAGTGTGTCCGATCTGCGATTTAAAAGAGCTAAGAACTGTTCTCTTACGAGAATCATAGAAATGTTTTATAGCTCGGACCTCCTCCCCGTCGCCTTGGCGAGTAGCAGTAGCATGACATTCAATGAGGTCCACTTCGTCAGGACCGTAATGAATTCCGTTGAAAGAATGTCTTATCGCGATCTCCTGAGTTTCGCTTGCAGACTCCACGAGGCCACGGTGGCTGTTACTTGCGCCCATGGAAATAATATACGCGTGTACCGGTACACCTCGCTTGTGAGCGACAGACTCCCTTTCGATCACGATCATGCCGCCCCCCTCACCCAAAACCATGCCGTCTCGATCAGCATCGAAGGGACGGCTTGCTTCTGATGGAGGTTTTTCTCTGCCTGATATCCCTGACAAAGATCCCAGCGCAGCGAATTCCAAAAAGTGCATCGGACTGAGATATTCTTCGCCTCCCCCAACTATGGCTGCATCTATGATTCCATTCCTTATCATCTGAACAGCGCTATACAGGGCGACAAGAGAGGTTGCGCAAGCGGCAGAGACTGAAAAGCTGGGGCCCATGAAACCGTATTTGCTGCATATGAATCCCGCAGCGGCACAATTCAATCTGCCCAGAAGCGTCGTGTCGTCCACACCTATTCTTCCGGATTTGATTTCCTCCTCAACGGCCTTCTCTGTCTCAGCCGACATATTCAATACTCTTTTTACCGCTGAAACGATCTTGTCGGACACGCCGCGGATAATCAAGTCTTCGAGTGTGCCGGCCGCTTCTCCGGAATTCTGTGAAATGAGCACGGCTATACGGTCTCTAGGAATGTCTGAATCCAATATAGCCGACTCCTTGATCGCCTTATCGGCAAGCCACATGGTAATCTTTGTTGCGCCGGTCATGGTCCGGAAATCCGGGGGAGGAATCTCGAGATCCTTTCGAGAAATGTCCAGATCCATAAAAGCTCCTACCTTGCAGTAGGTCTTCTCGGAAACCCTGGGTCTCGGATCGTAGTAGACGCTGTGGTCCCACCTTGAGCGAGGCACCAGGCTAATACCACTTTTCATAGCCAGGCTGGCTTGGAAGATTTCGCTAGGACTCTTTCCTAATGAGTTAGCCACGCTCATGGCAGTTACGGCAATTCGTTCAGGAAACGATGTTCCGCGAAAGGAACCTGTCGAAAGTCTTTTTGTCTTTTGGAGGGAGTGTGTATCAGTTCTCTCCTCGCTAGTAACGGTCGAAGACGGAAGTCTCACCGGCCCTTTGAAAGGTAAACCAGCAGCCATATCGCCTTTGGCCAATTCATTGTGGAGTTCCACGATAGTACGCACTTCGTTGAGAGCGCCGGCACATGCACCGCTCATGAACTGCCCCTCTTCGAGGCAGGTCGACTCACCCAATTCACGGCCGCCCGGCTGGTCCAAGCCTCGCGCTGCAATGAATAAACTGCCTGCGCTGAGACTTTCCATCTTCCTACGGAATGACGCCTCGTCTTCTACCCCGGAGGAGAATTCTCTTTCAAGTTTGCATAAAGCTTCAATTTTTTTTGTTTTAAGCGACCGCACACTAAGGCCCATTCCTTCACCGGTCACCACAGTGGCATTGAGTCCAGCCTGTAATACTGTGTGCTGATATAGTTGCGAGAGCGCGCCGGAAGATACTATCTCCTCTGTGCCCAGGTAAGCTGTACCCATCTGTATGGCGTCCGCGCCCATCATGGCCGCCATAAACGCCGTCTCTCTGTTGAATATACCCCCGGCAAGCACTATTGTTCGGCCTTCAAAAAGGCCTGGGTCTTGGTGCTTTAGATCAAGCACCGTCTGAGCTAGGGTCAGGATGCTGTGCTGCCCCACGTGACCACCGGCCTCATTCCCTTCACAAATCACATATCGGATGCCTGCTTCAAAAGCTAGTTTGAGTAATTCTTCATTAGGAGCAACGTATAGGACATCTATCCCTTCGGCAGTCAAGAGAGCTGCATGGGAAGGTTCCCCAGCCGCAATTGTTGCAAATCGTGGTCTCTTGTCACGGATCCAAGCCAAGTGAACTTCACGGTATGGGTTTTCCGGCAGGGTTATAACGTTAACCGCATAGGGTCTGTTCCCCATAATTTCCGGCAGCCTGGCCAATCTTTGATCCAATGTGGCCACGTCCATAACCCCGAGAGCAATGGTCGGTAATCCCCCTGCTTCAGCAACTCTTAGTGCAAATTCAGGAATGTCCGTGATCCATGACATGGCCCCTTGGATAAAGGGGTAGACGGTTCCCATCTCAAAGGCGAAATGACTGTTTTCAAAGGCTCTTGCCTTGTTGACCGAATTTGCGCAGCAAGAGCTTATTGCCTCGACAAAAGCATAGACAGCGTCCTCGGTTTTTGATCCGTACCGCCGTACAAAAGAGTCTGCGAAGGCAGCCTCCACGCCCAACGGTATTAGCTCTTCTCGACTTAAATCGCTCTCGAGGGCATGAACAGCCTTACCAACAATGCGGGCTTGAAACAGTCTTCTGGTTTCACCCGTGATTTCGTTGCCGCACAGGGAACCGTGAAACCGTTTCAATTCCTTAACGGCAACTGAATTTCCTTTGTTAAATAAGCGGCAAGGAACTCCAAGGTTCAAACCTACAAGATCTGTTTGATGCGGGCGCAGTTTTGAGATTTTGGTTCTAAGTACTGGATTCACGACTGACAAGTCCGTCAGCCAGTGCAGACTCTCAAATACTATCCCTTTAGCTCCAGCCGACAGGAAAGCGGCTGCAGTTTCAGGGAGGGCTATCCCTCCCCAGATGAATAAATCAGGAGCGTCCACCGAGTCTCGAAGCATGGATCTAACTGATGAATAAAGTGTAAAGGTGGTCTCAGTTCCGACGAATCCCGACGCTTCGTTGCCTTTTATGGCCATGTTTCGGATATCGGGAAAACCCGTGACAATTAGTTGAATAATGTCTACTGCCGATACCATCGGGATTACGCTGATGGTTTGAGATAATTGAACTATTCTTTGCAATAGCGCGTGAACTTCATAGTCGACGTGAATTGGAGGTAGTTCAACCCAGAGCCTGTTAATACCTATTCGATTAAGTAAATCTTCTAAACCGGAAGCCATAAGAGAGGATGACGAGATTTTCAGATCTACCATATCCCGGGTGGAGCCAGCTTTCAGCAAGTCGGTTTCAACAGAGTCAGGGCTTATCGACGACAGGTCGAAAATCGCTTTTGCTCCGGTCCGGCGAGCCATTGCCACTGTAGAATAGGCTATCTCTACGGGACGAAAAACAAAAGCGATTAGCGGCAGTTGTCCATCGTTGGCCATAATGCACCCCAGGGAAGATAATTAACTAAATTTTTATTATAACACACTTCCTGTCAGCCCAGTTATCAAAACATGGGCCGCACAAGGTTGAAGAGAATTTCACTTTGCAACCTTAAATTGCCCTGTTATACTACATTGTTTGATTAGAAGGCAAAAAGCCTGCCTAAACGAAGGCTCTAAGAAACTTGGAAGTAGTCCGGAGGTTTCATGAACTCGCCGATGAACGTTCTCCTAACAGGGGGTACCGGCTTTCTGGGAGAATATCTGATGGCTGAACTTCTGGAACGAGGTCATCACGTGTGGGCCATGTACAGGAGCGAATCTCGCAAACTCGATACTATAAGATTCCTTGGAACCCTTGGACTCCCGAGAAGTGCAGACAGTCTTCTCTGGTTTAAGGGAGAAATCCTCGATTCTTACGACCAGTGGGACAACTGGTGCAGAGAATACGAAGGACTGGACAGTGTGGACACCCTGATTCACAGCGCCGCTTCAGTGAGGCTGCACATGGATGAATCCGGTGAGCCTCTCAAGACAAATCTGGGAAGTGCGCGAGTCCTGCGGAAGCTTTTTGACAAAAAACCCATGCAGGTCCATCTCATAAGCACCGCTTACGTCTGCGGGCTCATACAGGGTCGCAGAGTCATGGAGGCGATACATCAGAAGGGAGATTTTGTTAACGTCTACGAAGAGAGTAAATGGGAATCGGAACAGCTATGGAAAGGCGAGGCCACCCTTTTGAGGCCGTCCATCATTGTTGGGCATTCCGAAACAGCCAGATGCGTTTCATTTACGGGTTGGTACATTCTATTCCAGGCCGCACACCTTCTGGACCGGCTATTGGGTGAATCTGCCGATTCCAACAGGTTTAATATGGGAATAAACATTCCAGCCGATCCCAATGCTACGACCAACGTTGTCCCAGTCGATTATGTGGCCAAGGCCGCTGTCAGAATTATTGAAAACCCTGCCAATCATAATAAGGTCTTTCATCTAACTCACCCCAACCCACCTACCCACCAGTGGACCCTCGATCTGACATGCCGACGATTCAGTCTGGCCGGGTTGGGATTTGCCGGGGCCGGAGCACCGTTTGAGCAGCCTCGCAACACTATTGAAAGAATGGTATGGCGTCAGATGCAAACCATTTTGCTGCACTTTGCGAACAATCCTATTTTCGACAGAACAAATACCGACGGAGCAGTGCCGGGATTAAAAGTGCCACCAATCAGTGAGGAATTTGTTCACAAGCTGCTGGATTATGCGATGGCTCGGGATTGGGGACGGTCTCAACAGTAGTAAAGGTCGCGTAAACCATAACGGTTGTAAGCCGTGACCGGTTCACAAGGTTAGCCTGAAGCAGGATGAGTCTTTCTCGGAGTCGTTCAGGGTCCCTGGTCGTGATAAAGGGTTCCTATCCCCGCCTTCTCAAAGCTTTGCTGCCCGGAACCAGACCATAGAGAACGGAAACTAGTGCCAGTGATACTACGCCGACGGACCAGATTGTTCGGAAGCCTTCCGGGCCGGAAATCCTTGAAGGTTCTGCGGTAACAAGCATTCCTAAGAATTGAGTAATAGTAGCGGCTCCAAGCACGGTGAACAAGTTTACCGCAGTCATTGCTTGGGCGGTCATGGATGAAGGGATAAGCTCCTTGATGTGAGCATACATTATCTGTCCGGGGGCGGCAAAAAATCCAAGACCGAAAAAGGAAGCCAACACAATCCAATAGGGGATATTGCTGGTCCAAAAAATAATGGAAAGGTTGAGTAAGGCAAAACACACCAATGCGGTTAGCACAACTTTTTTTCTGGACCGCAACACTCGATCGCTTAAGAACCCTGAAACAGGCAGGGAGACCATGTAACCTAATCCCATGAAGAGTACTGCATTTGCGGCTGCAATCTCCTCCAAGCCAAGACCATAAATGAGGAAAGGTCCGACCCACAGCCCTTGAAGCGCTGCAAAATAGCCATATCTGACGAAATTCGCCAAACTGATTGCCCAGTAGCTGTACATGCGAACAAGGTGCCCTAACCCTGCAAAAATAGGCTTAGGTTTAGTGGGGGTTAACCTCTTTCCATGCGGTGTATCCCTCGTAACCACAACGAATATCAGGACCACCAGGGCATTTAGTGCTCCAAAGGCAAGGAAGCTTCCCCTCCAACCCAATGCCTGACTCAAGACAGCCAGTGGGGTAGCAGCGAGTAAATTGCCCAGAACGCCCACCGAGACGACCATACCGCTGAGAAAGGCAAAACGGTTTACCGGAAACCAGGCGGCGAGAAGAGCCAGCACGACCATCAGATTGCCGCTCATTCCTATGCCCAGAAGTACTCGGGCGGTAATCAACTGGACTGGGGTTGTTCCTATCGCGAAAAGCAAAGCTCCTCCCACTGCCGCAGTTGACAGGACACTCATGGAGATTCTGGCCCCCCACCTATCCAGAGCTAGGCCCAGAGGTATTTGGCTGACGGCAAAAGAATAGTAGAAAGCGGCTGAAAGGTCTCCGAGTTGCGAGTTAGTCAAACCTACGTCTCGAGCGAGAGCTGGGCTGATGACAGTGGTGCAAACGCGATAAAACATGGACAGCACAAAATTGATGCTGCCCATGGCAAAAATAGCCCAACGCCGGTAACTGCCCGGAGCAGGGTCTTGCACGTACGTCACGAGAATCACCCCCTGATGATGATGTTAATCTCCTGCGTAATCTTTCCAACATGTTTGATGGTGGAGAATAGGGGCGGCTTCCCAAACACGGGAATGCCCCGATTCTCTCAATTGATTAGACAAGCATCAACAGGGTGTTCCGACAATGCTGAAGGCATGAAAACAGCAATTTCGGGGCCAGGCATATTGAAATGTTTCTTGGACAGTTGCAGAGCAGCTTGAATGTCGGCATTAAATTGAACACTGGATTCCCCTCTATCCATACTAAACGAGGAAAATGGGAATCAGGGAATGCTATTTCTTTTTAAGAGCGGCCAACCTATCGGATATACTGGCTGTTTGTGCTGGCGATTCGCCAGAAACTTCCTTCAGGGCCGCTTTAATGTTTTCGTCTTGCTTTTCTTGTTCCGGGCTCAAGAGCTTTGCTTTTATATCCGAAGCCGATGCAGACGCTCTCGCGTCTTCTGCTTGTTTGTTCATGGCAGCCAGTGCCACTCCGAGGCTTGAGGATTGCTTCTTCAGTCCTGCCAGGTTCTCTGCTTTCTCAGCTCGTGCCTGAGAGCGTTGTCGCTCCACCTCGGCGCGCTGCATATCTCGTTTCGCTTGCTCCAACGTTGTTTTTGCAGATTTGACTTTTTCGGCTGTAACCTTTGCAAGTTCTTTGACCTCGTCGTAGTAGGTCAATGCCTCATCGGCTTCTCTAGTCTCTCGCTCAACTTCCGGCTGAAGTTTTTCGAGATCCTGAAGCAGTTTTTCTAGGCTAACCTTGAGTTCTTGGGACTTCGATTGATCTCCACTTGCCTGCGCTGCTTCAGACTGCTTGTTGATCAGTTCTGCGGCAGCCAAATATCTATCGTAGTTCTTGTGGGCTGCTTCTGACTCAGCTTTTTCCTTCTCATACGCCGCCTTGGCCTTCCCTGCTTCCGTGGTTATTTTATCTAACTCCTTGATCATTTCTTCTATTTCGGCCTGGGATGCTGTTTCAGGGTCCCAAGAAACGATTTTTTGAGTTAAGGTCTCTCCTACTTGACCCAATTTCTCCTTCCCAAATGATCTCAGAAAGCCAAAAACTCCAGCCATGCTCAACCTCCTCGTTGTTTTTCTGAATTAAATCACCTTGATTGAGGCCTGTTCCAGTTCAATGCCCACCATTATCTGGACGGAGGCCCCACTTGTTTCGTTCACGGCCGACAACAACAGGTACTCGTCCACTGCGTCGTTCACGCGTCTGCCGTAAAGCATTGAATCATACTTAACTGTTTCGGTTTTTTCACCATAAGGGTCCATATAGATTGTTTCAATGAATTGGACCGGCGGTATTCTCGTGAGCCTGTTCCCTGGATCGTCCTCTTCAACCACTGATTCAGCATCCTGGTTTTCCCAGACTCGAAAGTATTGGGTTCCATCCTTTGTCTGGAATATTCCAAGACCTATATAGCCGTCTTTTTCAGAAAGCCAGAAATCCCAGTCCTCAGGATAAATCTCATCATAAGCCATGAAAAACTTGCATTCCTCAATGGTTTGCCTTGCGTCCGAGACGATTTGTAACAAGTAGATAGTTTCGGATGAAAGCATGTAAAATCTGTGGACAGTCGAGCCGCCGACGGTAAAAGTTCCGTAGGACGTAACGACCTCCGCTGAATCCGGGCGCTTTATCTTGAGGTCGATGCCTCCAAGAATAAAATCAACCTCCGGGATCTCCAAAATCCCATTAAATCTTATCCCAAGTGGAAAATCTTTGTCTTTTCTCACCGCCCCGATTTTCTCATAAGAATCCTTCAACTGCTCGTATTTCTTGACTCCAATTTGTTTCAGCAGGCTCCACGCTCCTGACATCTCTCCTCCGTTGTTGTCTTAAATGACGCCACGCCGGTAGTCCCGGCAACTTCAGTTCAACATCCGACTGTCCTTTGTTCTTCCGAAATTAGACGCAGCGATTAAAATTAGTTTATCCCATTTACAAGTCTCTGAATTTCCGGCCTTGTTTCTATAACAGCCAGTGAGAGCGCATCCATTGCCTCCGTACCGTATTCGGATGCCCACTGGTTACGAAGAACAAGGACAGCCTGGACTGCTAATGTCTTAACTTCGGCTCCGAAGATCCATCCTTTTTGGAGACTAGGATAAACGTTAGCCGGAATGTCGACGAGTTTGTATATGGAGTTTCCCTGCTTATCCAGCTTGACGGCTAATTTCCGATCATCGACCGCTACTAGTCTTAGCTTTCCGGATTTTTTGGCATTTTCCTCAGCCTTCTTGAAAAAATCGCTATTAAGGCCCCCCACGAAAAGCATCAATGCAGCCGGGCTATTCTCCACCTGTGTCAGACCGTCTGAATAATCAGCATATTTTATGGGGATATTCCTAAAATTGTCTTCCAGTTCACAAAAAGCCTCCCACGTCATCGCTGTCCCCGATCCCTTGGGACCGATGTATATGACATTCTTGGCGGGATTGATGTCCTTGACTGATTTCACTCCGCTGGACCGGTTCGCGATTAGCTGGACGTATTCCGTGTACAGAGTACTTTGTTCAGTTATCAGATCTTTCCCGGGCAATTTCTTGTCAGCCAAAGCAACAAGATCCGACTGCACAAGGGCCAGATCAGCCTCGTTCGATACAAGAAGTTTCATGTTTTCCGTCGAACCGGACGTCGGTATAATTTTCACTCCAAAACCAGACGCAGTGTTGCTCAACATCCGGGCGTACTTGTCATACACCCCACCAGGTCGGCCTGCTGCAACTCTCAGTAGAGGTTTATCAGGCTGCTTGGCAGCAAACACGGTTGCAGCCAAGGCTGCTTCCGGTGGAACCCCAGCCGGAAGGTAGGCCGGGTCTTTGGGAGTACCCTCCAGGGCTTTGATCTGCTTATCCATCTCTCCCAGCTTGGCTTTCAGCTCCGCGTTGTCCTTGGCCTGGCTTTCAGCATCTTGTCGCCATTTCTGGAACCCAGGATCATTGGAATGGTTGTAAGCCGTAGCAGCAACATTCTTGTTCGTAATGTGGTCCAGCATCCAGAAGAGAAAAATGGTATTGAAAATCCCAAAGCTGGGTGAGGTATTGAACGCGTAGGCAGGCGGCTGATATCCCTGAGCCCTGTAATAGTTGTCTCGCTGATTATAGTGGTTACCGTAGTCAAATCCGGAGTAAACCTTTGCCTTGCCGGCGAGAGGACTGGATTCGGCTCCTTCCACCTTGTAGTCAGGCTTCATGAACTTGGACTGTTCACTCTTGTAACGTTCCAAAGACTCCTGGGATCTTTTCTTTCTCTCCTGACTAATGGTTTCCTTGTCGAACTTGGAGCCTCCGGCAAACGATTCCTTTGAGGCATTCTGAACAGACGGCTTCTGGTAACCGCCTGAAGTCTTGTCCGGGGTTGATCTGGAATCCGACGGGGTGACGCCACTATTCATGGATGGCTTCTTGTAGCCTGATGAACTCGGGTTTGTGTCCGTTGAAGGCTTCCGATAGCCTGAAGATGTCTGATCAGTTAATTGGGGTTTAGGAGATCCTGAAGGGGGCACTGCTCCCCCAAGAGACGGTTTGGAGTAGCCGGAGGATGACTTTGGGGCACTACCAAAAAAACCTCCTCCGCTTCTGTCCCAAGTTCCTTGAGTATGTGAAGACCAGGACGAACTCTTGCTGTAGCTGGAACCGGACGATTTCGAAAATCCTGCACTAGAATGGAATCCCCCTCGCGATCCTGCTTCCAGTTCTTTTTCGAACAAGAATGAGTTGCCGACTACTAAGCCGGCGGACAGAAATATTGCTAATAAAAATCGAGTTGTATAGTTCATGGTTCGCACCTCGACGATGCACTTGCACTGGACTGATTTCTTGCACGACGTGAACCGGGTGTCAACGGTTGGGTCACGAACGACTTTACAACAGGATACGAAAACAGGGCCGGATCCGTCAAGACAGGGGCCGCAGCGAACCGGACACGGCCCCCTGTTGAAACGTAAGGCAGTTATCAGGCACAGGAAACCGCTCCCTCGGCAAAATGCCCGGAAAAATCTCGTTTGAGCTTCGTGAGCGCCCTTTTCTCCAACTGTCGGACCCTCTCACGGCTGGTACCAAAATGTTCACCTATTTTTTGGAGCGTCCAGGGATTTTCTTCCATAAATCTCTTGGAAATTATGAAACGTTCTCGGCCATCAAGCTTTCTGAGGGCTCGCTTGGTAATATCCTCAATCTCTTCATTTGTCTCTCGCTCAATGAGCATTGTCTCCTGATCAGGCTCCCCACTTTCAAGTAGATCGATTGCAGTAAGGCCTCGATCATCGCCCACCGCTTCGTTAAGAGACCACTCCCTGGCCTTCACCCGGGCCTCAACCTCTATTACATCGTCGGTCCTGACCTTCAATTCAGTTGCCAGTTCATCGATTCGCGCTTCTCTGGACTCCTCATCCTGATGCTCACCTATATCGCCGATTCGGAAGAAAAGTTTTCTTTGCGCCTGGGTGGTACCAAGTTTGACTAGGCTCCATGACTTCAAAATAAAGTTCTTTATGTAAGCCTTGATCCACCATATCGCGAATGACACCAGACGACACCCTTTATACGGGTCGAACCTCTTCACGGCCCTCATAAGACCAATGGCCCCTTCCTGAATCAGATCCTGAACCGGCAACATATAGTATCGATACTGAAAGGCTATCTTTACCACGAACGGAAGATGGGAGACGACCAGTTCGTGAGCCGCCTCCACTTCGCCGGTCTTACCATAATTTACTGCCAACTCGAATTCCCGCTCCGCGGACAAGGGCTTTATCGCCCTCACCTGAGCTAAGAAAATATCCAGTTGGCTTGAAGGAACCGGATAATTCATTTTGTCCCCCTGGAACTATTGGCCATTATTCATTGTGTCGGATCACATTCTAACATTCTTCTTAGCATAATAGTCGACACCTGTTTGAATAATCACTGATTATAAACGTGTCAACCCCGCTGATTGGCCTTTTGCAACATGCCATAATTAATTGTCTCCTAAAAGACAAAAATGTTCTCGACTTTCTAGGCCTCCGTGCATCGAAAACTGTTTGTTCAATTGCTCCCATGCAGAATTCAGTAGGTATTTTCACATTGTGCTGGATTTCCATTGTTTTAAAGAAGTATAAGAAAAAAATAATCCGGAGGTCCATTATGAATAGCCAAAAGAAAACGTACTTGGGAATTATAGAAGAGGTAGAAGACAGAATTATTTCCGGCGGCCGGATTTCACGGTTTGAGGCCGAAATCCTGCTTGACATTCCAGGCGATTGTTTCATGCGTTTGGCCGCCGCAGCCGATCGGGTAAGGATATATTTTAAGGGCCACTTTTTTGACGCTTGCAGTCTCATAAATGCCCGCTCCGGCCGTTGCTCCGAAGATTGTGCTTATTGCGCACAGTCTGTCAGGAACCAGGCGGATTGTAAGACGTACGGTCTCCTTCCCGGAGAAGAGATTCTGGCTGCTGCCGGCGCAGCGCATGCCGCTGGAGCCTCCCGTTTTTGCGCAGTTACAAGTGGAGGGGCTTTATCATCTCAAGATTTCGACTCTCTCCTGGCTTCTCTGAAAACGGTCAATGCCGAAGTAGACATAGCGCTGGATGCGTCACTAGGATTCCTCGACGAACAAAGAGCCTCTAGGCTGCTTGCTGCCGGCGTTACCCGGTACAACCACAATTTGGAAACGTCCTGTGAATATTATTCTGAGATTTGCACGACCCACAAGTACGATCAGAGAGTGGCTACCGTCGAAACAGTACTCCGCACCGGTATGTCGGCTTGTAGCGGTGGAATAATTGGATTAGGGGAAACTCCTCTTCAAAGGTTGGATCTTGCCTTTTCGTTGGCGGAACTGGGAGTCGATTGTGTGCCGGTGAACATTCTTGACCCCCGCCCAGGGACACCGCTCGCTGATTCTGTACCTCCGGAACCTTTAGAGATCATAAAAACACTCGCTCTGTTTCGCCTCATACTACCCAAGACAACCATAAAAATTGCCGGGGGGAGGGAAAAGAATTTGGGCGATTTTCAGGGCATGGCTCTCCGTTCAGGGGCAAACGGGATGATCATCGGGGGCTACCTTACTACAGGCGGTCGGGATCTGGAGGATGATCTCAAAATGATTAGGCTGGCCGGATTCGAAATGGAACAGTGCGCTTAAGTTTGCAGCTTCACCCTATTGACCCCAAAACGACATTCCTGTGCCCTCGACATAAAGCCGGCAATGCCTTGGCGACTCCATGCAAGCCAAGATGATGCCACGATCAGCGAGATAGGGCTTGATTTTGATTTCGCCTGAAGTATAATAATTTGCTAGTCTTGCGTGGTCAAGATTTCCGGTTTCAGTTACTGGACGCCCCCGGTGAGGAAACAATCCTGCTTGCCTTTCGTCGCGCGGTGATAAATCTGCAGAACAACTTCGAAAGGCGCGTCTGGTGTGGACCATCGGGACTGCGGACCGTGTCAACGCCAATTCAAGGAGTGATCTAAATGAAGGACTTTGTCGGTGACTTACCATTTCAAGTCAGTCTGGGAAACCAAAGAGGTTCCTCTGCCTACACGTTCCTCGGCATTGTCATTATCGCCGCCGTTGTGGTTGTGGCGATATTTGTCTTCCCTTGGGGAGATGTGCTTAAGGATCAGAGGAATCCTGACCTTGTTGCGGCCTACGACGCCATGGCTAAGAATCAATGGGACAATGCCATCACTTTTTTCGACAAGTCCATTAAATCCAATCCCAACGATCCCCTGGCTTATATAGGTCGATCGAGTGCTTACCTTAATTTGGGGAATGTTCAGAGAGCCTTGGACGATGCAAATAAGGCTGTCGAAAAAAGGGTCGACAGCGCGAAGGCTTATGGCCAAAGAGGTATTGTTCAAAAAGTGTTAAAGAAAAACGAGGAAGCCCTGAAGGATTTTTCCCAGGCGATAAAGCTTGATTCAGGATATGCTTGGGCTTATGCCCAGCGCGCAGACATCTACTCAAGACAACAAGAACACGACAAGGCTCTGAAGGATGCCACGAAGGCCCTGCAGTCAAAACCCAATTTTGTTGAAGCCTACCGTCTTAGGGCCTGGATTCTGAGCCGAATGGGAAAATGCAGAGAGGCCAGCGAAGACTTTAAGAAAGTTGAAAACTTGAATCCCAACGATGCATGGTCACTCCAAGACAAGGCATGGTTTCTCTTAACTTGCCCGGACGAAAGCCTCCAAGATTCTGCAAAAGCCATGGAACTTGCCAAGAAGGCAATGGATTTAACGGAAGGCAAGGACGGGGTTGTTTACGAGACGCTGGCTGAAGCCTATTTCCGCCAGGGCGACGCCCTCAAAGCAGCCGAACATCAGAGAAAGGCCATCGAACTAGGCTCAAAAAAATGTCCGGACGGTTCATGTATTCAAGAAATGGAGCAGCGGCTCAAGAAATACGAAATGGCTGCCAGGCCGGAAGTCAGAAATGCCTATGAATTCCTGCCGTTGGACAGCAATTACTGACATCTTCGGCATCACGATTGAAGCGGTCGGGGCTCATCCTCGCCCGCTTCAGAAAAGGTTGGTATTAGGTTTATGCTCGTCCGCTTGCTCTCCTTGACACAACTCCAGAAGTGAAACGAACGAGCCCACAACATCATAAATTGAGCGTCGATGTCTTCCAGTAAGAGGAACATGCTTTCAGAAAAGTCTTCGATCGAGTTCAGTTCAAAGATTCGGCTCCATTATCGAGCAGACCGGAACTGAACGGCCCTGCAACCACCGTCTTCATCCTGCCATTCGACTGTTACCGTCTTTCCAAGGTACGAAGCCGCTTCTCGTCTATTATGAATGTCAACTCGCACCACTCGCTTGTTGTTGTCCAAGTCTCGCAAAGTAACTGTTTCCCAGTCCACTCGCTCGAGCTTACCGGCAAACTCCCCTGCAATCGAGACGTCGGTCACCAACAGCATGATCGGCACACACCCTATCGTTAACCATCGGCCCCTCATGAGTTCCTCCACTGGCATCAAGATCCATCAACAGAAACAATCCATCCTGCGCAACTGGTTTCTGTGAGATCAAAATGACAATACGACCAATTTTTCATGCCCTACCACCTGATTCTAGCTGATAGAGACCAAGTATTCAATAACTCTAATGTAAAGATTCGTCAAACCACCGGGAGACGCCGGTAATTGCCGGGGCTTATTGCTCGGAAGCCTTTTCTACCAATATCAAAACGAGAATCTATATCGTGGTATGTCAAACTTAACATCGAATCATCGATCACCGGACAAGGTGTTTCACAGCCGACAAATTGGCAATATGATCTATTCCCAGTGTCCAATGCCACGAGGCAACCTTGCATAGGCAGTACGGTGAACTCAGTTTGACAACATGACGTCTTTTGTGCAACATGCGGATCTCTATAGCGTCTAGGAGGCAGGTAATGGAATTCCCGAACGACAGACTGTATTCCGAACACCATTTGTGGGCTAAATTCGATAAAGATCGTGCTGTGATAGGAATTTCCGACCATGCCAGGGAAGAGTTGGGAGAGGTTGATTATGTTGAACTGCCTGCATTGGACGACAGTGTGACCAAAAACATACCGTTCGGCATAATCGAGACCAGTAAGGCGGTCACCGACCTGGTAGCCCCCATATCCGGAACCGTCGTCGAGGTCAACGCATCAGTGTTGGAATCACCTGCGATTCTAAATGAAGACCCATACGGCGATGGCTGGCTTATCGCTGTCGAACCGTCCGATCAGGAAGAACTTGTCGACTTGTTTGACGGTGAAAAGTATATGACATTACTCAATGAATCTAGATCACTAGCATAAGAAAATGTTTGTTTACATGATTCTCCTGAAATAATTACTTGTGACATATATAAAATTTGCCCTGACCTTCAATCGTTTTGCCCGCATTCGGTCAGGAAAAGGAAAGTACGGGGCTGCGCTCTGGATGGCTCTTACAGCCGAGTCATCGAGGACCGAGTGACCCGACGAGTCCAAGAGATTGACATAGAGAAGTCCCCCGTCTCTTGCTATGGAAAACTCTACCGTCAATGTCCCGCCTATACCCAAGTTGGCGGCTGACGAAGGATAAACCCATACGCCTTGAATCTTTCGCTTCAGGTGCATCAGGTACGAAAAGAACTTCTCCTCCCTCGTGTTGATGTCCACAACAGCTTCTTCGAGATCACCATCCGGAAAAAAATCCGACGGACCACCAGGAGATGCAAGGCCGGTTGCAATATCCTGCTCTTGTTGAGTCGGTTTCAAATCTAATTTTCGATTAGAAGCCTCTTTTTGTTTCTGTCGCGCTTCCGTAGGTGTTTTGGTCTTGAGCCTACTTTGGACCGGAGCTTTTTCGTCAGTTTGAGCCTTTGACTGATCGTCTCTGATTCTCTTTTCCTCGCTCGGGCCGGAAAGATCTTCCGGGGCATGAGGAGACATCAATGCTGCTATCCTTTTTTCAACAGGTTCTATTCTCCCAAGTGAGGACATTGGGCTTGGCGGCCTCTTGGGAATTCTTTCGCTCACGGCAGTATGATCTTGATCAGACAGCGCTGAAGTCTTGTCTGGAGGAGCTTCTGGTTTAGCTTCATGAAATTGCTGCTCAACGAGCCTGACTTGGGATACTTTCTCCCCTGGTCTGAGAAATGCCTTGGTGGGAGTCAGTTCCGGAATTCTTGACACTCCCGCCAGAAGGAGAAAATGAAGAATGATTGATGCCGCAATACAGTACTTTACGAGTTTATCATTCTCGTAATGAAGAAAGTTCTCCGTCGATGGCATCTGATCCTCTAGGTTAAAAGCGTCAGCTAGAGCACTGTACCTTGACGAAGGTTGTTTGTGAATATCACTAGACAATTCAATATGTTGTATATCTTTCAAGTAAAGAGTTACCTCTTCTTGGTCTAATCCCTACAATAAACTTGATAGTCCGGCGATGCAAGTATGACGCCCTTTCTCATATCAGATTTGCCCCAGGTAGCAAGGATATTTGGATATTCCGTCAACAAGTCTCGTCTGCTTTGTTTTTTCCACACATCTCTACATAGCACACCGTGGATCCAGGCAATTACTCTCAGGAGCAAGAAGTGAGATATTCCTTAGCGCACGTTCGAGATTTGTGTTCGCGTAACAATAGGCACAACCGTGGGCACAGGTATCATAAGCTCCTATGTCCCTCGATTCAACGCATCCGCATTCCTTTCTCGTTGGTGCTGCATTAAGTTTGCCCACTGCGTCAAGCCTCTCATCTGAATCCACTACGCGAGCCAAGAAGACTGGGTCAATGCACCGACCTCTCTTTATGCTACCGGACACCAGAAAATCATGCGCGCACGAAGAGAGAGTGATCCCGTATTCGTTGGCTACGTCCGCCATCATTTCTGAGAGTTCGACGCATTCCGCTTTTTCCGGTATACTGTAATTGCTTACTCGAAGATCCATATTCCTGATAGTCTTCTTGTAATAGTCGCAAAAGCTGAAAATGCATTCGCCGGCGTGTGGGGCGAGAAGACTGCATAATTCTTTAAAGTTTTGCAGGTGCCAGCCACGGTCGAGTCCTTCACACAGAACTATAGTGTCATATCGCCAACGGATGACGGATCGTCCGAACCGATTTGAAATCAGTTTTACAACCTTCAAAGTATGACTCCGTTCGGGCACCAGTGGTTCCAGGAAGGTTGGATAATTGTTGACGGTGTAAAGAAATGTGAAGCAATGGCCTAAGTTTTTCAGTTCATCGAAGTAAGGGATCATAGGTGCCGCGTTTTTCGTCCAAAAAACAATTCCTATAACGTCGTTTGGCTTCATAGACACCGTGTAGACCTGGTTGCCGAAAGGCGACATCACGCTGACAGTCCCACTTCGCGCTCTGTTCATGAACCAATCCGCATGAAAGGCTGGAATGTCGGTTCTTCTGCTCGCCGAAATAACGTGCATGGCTACCCCTGAAATCCAGATCAGCGGCGAATCATGACTTGCTTGATCAATTGTCTTGAATTCGTAGTGCCTTTGGAGCAAAATCGTTGTCCATAGGATGCTCTCACACTTTCCTCAGTCTCTGTTAGGGCGTATTCCCTTCGGGTCAAGCATTTTCAGCTCATTTTGTTGACCGAAGAGATGAGTCTTGACCGGCTGCAGAAAAAAAGATTCCTTTACCATGGTAAGCGGATTACTTCCACGAGGAAATGTTGGAATATGCCGGTATTGACGAGACATCATAGCTGGAGCATAGCAGTATTGGCAAGAGCTGTACATGATGATAAAGTCGAGCGCTTTCTAAAGAAGGAGCGGTAAGAAAGGAGCCCCTATGGCAAAACCAAGAAAGGGTAGAGATTTAGAGGACGGTAACGGGCCTGAATCGGACAAAGCGAGAGCTGTTGAGGTAGCGGTCAGTCAAATTGAGAGGCAGTTCGGCAGAGGTTCCATTATGAAGCTTGGAAGCGGTGGGATAATTCCTGATATAAAGACAATTCCGTCTGGGTCTCTTGGTCTGGATATAGCCACAGGAGTGGGAGGAATCCCTCAGGGTCGGATTATCGAGATCTATGGTCCTGAATCGTCCGGCAAGACCTCGTTGTGTCTACACATTATAGCAGAAGCTCAGAAAAGGGGAGGTTTTGCCGCTTTTGTTGACGCGGAACATGCACTGGATATCCACTACGCTAAGAAGCTCGGAGTCAAAACCGATGAGTTGCTGGTCTCCCAACCCGACACTGGCGAGCAGGCCCTTGAAATTACTGAAATCCTTGTCAGATCCGGCGCGATGGAGGCTGTAGTCATCGATTCGGTGGCAGCTTTGGTCCCCAAGGCCGAAATAGAGGGTGACATGGGGGATGCTCACATGGGGCTCCAAGCCAGGCTCATGTCTCAAGCTTTGCGAAAGCTCACAGCAGCCATCGCCAGGTCCCATACCTCGGTCATTTTCACTAATCAGATCAGGCAGAAGATAGGAATAATGTTTGGGAATCCGGAAACCACCACAGGCGGAAACGCGTTAAAGTTTTACGCTTCTTTGAGGCTGGATATACGCCGCATTGGCCAAATTAAAGAGGGTGAAAACATTGTTGGATCCAGGACACGGGTTAAGGTGGTGAAGAACAAATTGGCACCCCCATTTCAGCAAGTCGAATTCGATATCATGTATAATGAAGGCATTTCCTTATGTGGAGAAGTGCTGGACATGGGAGTAGAAAATGGACTGATAGACAAGTCAGGAGCCTGGTACTCTTATGGTGATGATCGCATAGGTCAGGGCAGAGAGAACGCGAAGCACTTCTTGAGGGAAAACCCCGACATCATAAATAACATCCGAGACAAGCTTATGGAGCTAAAGGGTATTCGCCTTCAGCATTCAGCAGATCAGCTTGATGACAAGGCTAACGGTGTGTATTCAGGAGCCTATGATGAATCTTGACGGCGTTTTGAGAAAAGCCGTTGAAATGGGTGCCTCAGACGTACTATTCAAGGTGCGCTTGCCTCCAGTTACCAGAGTTAGAGGAATCTTAGCTCCCATCAAAGGGGAAGAACGTTTGTCCACTGATGAACTGGAAAGAGTGGCTCGTTCTATTATGAGAGAAGACCAGTGGAATTCGTTCCTAACCACAAGAGAATTTGACGGGGCTTATGGTATCCCATCGGTGGCGAGGTTTCGGGTCAATATTTTTTTTCAGAGAGATTCCATTGCTATGGTTTTGCGCGTGGTACCTGCAGAGCCCCCTCTGATAAAAGAGCTGGAACTGCCTGACATCGTCCAGGACCTGGCAATGGAGATGAGAGGGTTGGTGCTGGTCACTGGAACCACCGGGTCGGGAAAATCCACGACTCTGGCAGCAATGACGAATCACATCAATTCGTATCGAAACTGTCACCTGATAACAATTGAAGACCCCATAGAGTATTATCACCGGGACCGCAAGAGCATAATAAACCAGCGGGAAGTCGGCCGCGACACTCTCTCATTCTCAAACGCCATTAGATCGGCACTTCGAGAAAATCCCGACGTCATACTCGTTGGAGAAATGCGAGACTTGGAAACGATCAGTACGGCCATGCTCGCTGCTGAGACCGGTCATCTCGTTCTGAGTACGCTGCACACTCTGGATGCAGTCGAGACCATCTGGCGGATTGTCTCTGTCTTTCCAGCGCAACATCAAACTTCAACTCGATTTCAACTCGCCAAAATATTGAGGGGTGTGATCTCTCAGAGATTGCTGATCAAGGCTGACGGCAATGGACGAGTTCCGGCTGTTGAGATTCTTATTGCTACGTCGCGAATCAGGGAGTGTATAGTAAACGAGAATCGTTCATTCGAAATTCGGGATGCCATTTCGGAAGGACATGTCAACTACGGCATGCAGACGTTTGATCAGTCCATTATGCAGTTGTACAAGAAACAACTCATAACATACGAGACTGCCCTGGCGTCAGCCTCAAATCCTGAAGATTTTGCCCTATTTATTCAGGGGGTTAGTGGCCATTCCGAGGCCAAATGGGAAATGAACGCTTGAACAGTCAACATGAAGGTATCTGCAAGTCCAAGAGATTAACAGTCACAGCTTTATATTTGTTGACACATCACAGGTGACTATCAATGGGTACGGGGCCGTATGGAGAATAAAGACATTCATAATGAGGGTTATTACAAATCCCTCACGCGCAAAATAGCTCTCGTAATCATCTTGGTTTCTGTTACTCCTTTGATTCTTACATCCGTGACCCTGCGTCATTATTTCAACGTTTCGTACCAGGAAAAAGTTGTAGATGGCATCAAGGTTCTCATAAAAAAGCATAAACAAAATATCGACACGTTTCTGAATCAAAAATTATCGGAAGTCAAGGTATTGGCAAGATTTTACGGGTTCGGGCCCCTCGCTGACGAGGCATTTCTTAGAGACCGCCTTTTAATATTGCGAGAAGAGTTTGGGCCATCTTTCGTGGATCTTGGAGTGGTTGACGAACAAGGAACTCAGGTGGCTTACGCCGGCCCGTTCAGGCTGAACCAGGCGGACTATTCCACCTCAGAGTGGTTTCGACAGGCGATTCATAGCAGAGACTACATTAGTGACGTATTTGCAGGTATTCGGGGATTGCCGCATTTCATAGTAGCCACGACTCAAGAGCATAAGGGAAAGAAGTGGATTCTCAGGGCTACTGTAGATTTCGAAGAGTTTAACACTCTTGTCGAGAAAATTCGTATCGGAGACACGGGCTTCGCATTCATATTAAACAAAAAGGGGGAATTTCAGACCAAACCGCGCTACGGCGTACTGCCCTTGAAGTCGCCTTACATCACATTCCTTGAAAATGAACAGTTGCGTGCCGAAGATGTCGCCTTGTTGGAGTTAGAGAATGATACCGGTGTAGAAGCTCTTCATATCATGGCGCCGTTAAAAAATGGGGAATGGATTCTCGCCTACCAACAGAACTCCTCGGACGCGTATGCCGTCATGCGGCAGGCACGCCGACTGGGCATCGTAATATTACTCGTCGGCGGCTGTGGTATAGGGGTTGTTGCCATAGTACTGGCCAAGAGAATGGTAAAGAGAATTGCGGAAGCTGACCGGCAAAAAGAAATGATGAACGAGCAGATGATTGAGGCCGGTAAGTTCGCGTCCGTGGGAGAATTGGCGGCAGGGATTGCCCATGAAATAAACAACCCTGTCGCTGTAATGGTTGAAGAAGCAGGCTGGATTGAAGATTTGTTAAAAGAAGAAGATTTGAAACGGACCGATAACCTGGAAGAATTTGAAAGGGCCTTAAACCAGATAAGGATACAGGGAAGGCGGTGTAAGGAGATAACTCACAAGCTGTTGAGCTTTGCGCGGAAAACAGATCCGACTGTCAAGTATGTCCAGTTGAACGAGCTTGTTGAGGACGTGGTTGCTCTTTCAGAACAGAGGGCCAGATACAGTGGTGTAAAGATAACAATGAGCCTCTCTGAGAACCTGCCGAAGGTGCAAGCTTCCCCCTCAGAGATTCAACAGGTACTTCTGAACCTCGTGAACAACGCGGTAGACGCGACGGAAAAGACGGGCGGCAATATAGACATTACAACAAGAATTAAGGGCGGGTTCGTGGTGGTAGCCGTGTCCGACGATGGTCCGGGTATCGCCAAGGCCAATTTGCAGAAAATTTTCGATCCCTTTTATACTACTAAACCGGTCGGTAAAGGGACGGGACTCGGGTTGTCTATCTGTTACGGTATCGTAAAAAAGATGGGCGGCGAGATCATTGTGCAGAGCGCGAAGGGTCTTGGAGCTACTTTTCATGTTCACATTCCTAGGACACCAGGAATAGAGTCAAAACCCAAGCATGGCCTTCAAATAGAACAAAACGACCACGACTCAAGGCCGATCTGAGGTCCAACATGCCCGAGGTATCAGTCGAACGTTCCCGCCAAATTAAGGTTCTCTTGGTAGATGACGAGCAGGCCTACGTAAATATTCTGTCAAAAAGATTGTCCAAGAGAAACTTTCAGGTGGCTACCGCATTCGGCGGCGCGGCTGGTATAAGGGTTCTGCGCAGGCAGGATTTTGACGTTGCAGTGTTGGAATTAAAAATGGAAGACATGGATGGAATTGAGGTTTTGAAGATATTCAAAAAAATGGTCCCCGAATTGGCTGTCATAATGCTTACAGGACATGGATCGGAACAGGCAGCTAGAGAAGGGATTGAATACGGAGCATTCGATTACCTTACCAAGCCTTGTGATCTCGAGGATCTTGTTGAAAAAATCAAGGAAGCTAGCAGAGGAGGAACAGCTAGTGAGTGAATTCAGGGTAATGCTGGTCGATGACGAGGTGGAATTCTTGGAGACGCTCGCCAAGCGACTTAGGAAACGAAATCTGGATGTTATCTTTGCTTCGAGCGGCCAGGCGGCGCTTCGAACCCTGCAGGAGACCCCTCTTGATGTTGTGGTACTTGACGTGAAGATGCCGGACATGGACGGCATAGAAACATTGAAAGAAATCAAGAGAATCAGGCCTTCCGTTGAAGTAATAATGCTTACCGGCCACGCTAGCGTAGAAGTGGCAATACAGGGCATGGAACTCGGCGCGTTTGATTACTTGATGAAACCCATGGAAATTGACGAACTGCTGTATAAATTGCAGGACGCCTATAAGAAAAAATGGTGCAGCGAAGAAGATAAGGAGTGCCTCGTCCCTAATTCACTAGATGTGTCTGGTGATCCGGTTTGATTTTTTTTGATCAAAGATCACCGATCTTATGGGATAATGATCAGCGGGTTTCGCCTCGGCATTCTCGGGGTTTCTTGGCCCGTTCCAATGTGGACAATTTCCTGACGGTAATACTGGCAACTATGAAGCCTGCCAGTCGATTAGTTGTCCCCAGAAACACAACTTTGTGCAGGTAAGAGTGGGAATATATACCAGCAAATTCCTTGTTATATGAATTGCAGACTTTTTCCCGATGTATTTCTAACGAATTTCTTGGAGGAGAGACGACATGAAACGGGGGAAGCAACTTTACCGCATGTTCATGGCTGCGTCGATGGCCCACGCGAAGTGGGATTATGAAACATCCATGAACATATTGAGAGACAGGAAAAAAATCTGGATACTGGGACTGATGCTGCTCCCGGTGATTGTTATTTCTGCGGCCTTTGCCGCAGACTTGCCGCCCGTTCTGGGAGGAGACAAGGCATACACTCCGGCTTACTATTCCACAACGATCTTTCTCGTGTCCATAGTTATAGGATTATGCGCCGGGTTAATCACGGGTTGCATCGGCGCGGGTGGCGGCTTCATTATCACTCCGGCGCTCATGAGCGCAGGCGTCAAAGGAATTCTGGCCGTGGGAACCGACCTGTTTCATATCTTCGCCAAGGCGATTATGGGAACAGCGGTCCACAGGAAATTGGGTAACGTGTCGGTGCCTCTGGCCGTAGCGTTTCTCGTGGGCTCAGGAATCGGAGTCTCAGGGGGCGGGGTTATCAATAGGGCTCTCTACGAGACCAACCCTGTTTTGAGCGATACATTTATCAGTATAGTCTATGTTGTATTGTTGGGATTTCTCGGCTTTTACGCTCTAATAGATTTTTTGCGGCTCAGGAAGGCCGGCGGCGACGTAGGAGCTCACGCGGGTGAGAGTCCTCACGGAGCAGAAGCGGCATCTGGGAAGCAGGGACTGCCGGCTAGGCTTCAAGGGGCGAAAATTCCCCCTGCGATAACCTTCGATGAAGATCTTGTTCCAGGAGGAAAGAAGATCCCGGCCCTCTTCGTTGCAATATGCGGTTCCATTGTGGGTTTTGCGGCGGCAATCATGGGTGTAGGGGGCGGTTTTCTCACTTTCCCCATATTTGTTTACGTCCTTGGTGTTTCATCTTTCACTACCGTTGGCACTGATATATTACAGATCATCTTTACTGCCGGCTTTGCTTCAATCGCCCAGTATGCGATATACGGCTTTATTTTTTATACGCTCGCAATGGGAATGCTCCTGGGTTCGCTTATAGGGGTCCAAGTTGGGGCTCTAACCACCAAGGTGGTTAAGGGCATTTACATCAGGGGTTTTTACGCAACAGCAATACTCGCCGGATTTGTTAACAGGTTCTTTGCCTTACCATCAAAACTTAAGCAGATGGAGATAATCAACATATCAGATTCCCTGGCCAAGGGATTGGACCAGGTGGGTATGTGGGTATTTTTCGTGGTAATAGGTATCTTTGCCATCTGGGTGATCGGGAAATTCTTCGGCAATATGAGATATCTGAGAGGGGAGGTCTGACACATGCTCATCAAAGATAAAGGAACATTCTTAAAGGGCGTGGTGCTGTTTGTGACTTTCATAATCATCCTAGTTTTAATGTTTTCTCCTTTGTTCAGAGGGGAAAACTCGCTTGAAGCCGCAGACAAACTCTTTAATTCAATTTCTAAGGGCTCTACCTATTACATTCCTGACCTCGTAAAGCAAAATTTGGCCTATATGGGGAAGACGTTCGATGTAACCATCAAGTTAAAAAACGATGAAATGGGGCAAAAAGCCACCAAGCTATTGACAGGGGCAGGCGCTCAGGTAACTTCTACCGCTGCCCAGTTAAAGATTAGTGGTGATCTAGGACAGGTTATGGCTGTCGCGTTGAAGGATGCCGACTCCATGTTTCATAATCGAGAAACCGAAGTTTCCTCCAAGTATGGTTTCAAAGGGCAGGAAGTTCTGTACGTATGGTGGAGTGCCTTCAAGGAAGTGGACAAAGACCTAACCAGGCAAAACAAGTTCAAGGAAGCGGCCTTCCTGTCCACCGTAGTGAAGAAAGGCGTGGAAGTAGGTTACAATTTTTTCAAGATCGATCCCCAAAGCGCAATTTCAAAGGCTGGAATCTTAAGTTTCTCTCTGGTGTTCTATGTTGTCTACACGTTGTGGTGGGGAATAGCCATACTATATCTATTTGAAGGATTCGGGCTTCAAATGAAAGCAGGGGCTAAGAAGGAAGTTTAGCAATTCTGTTGGTTTGCTGTATTGAGAGACGAAGCCTTGGGCTGGCGCTGTGAGTTTGCTTGGATTGACCCACTAGAGGAATGTCCATTGATGGCTATGATCTGCCCATGAGAAACGTATGATCAAGTTGCCTAGCATCTTGGCAAGATTGTTCGGAAAGCGCGGGGGAATTGACGCTGAGATGAGTGTCGAGGACCTCCGCGCTGCTTTTACTAGTCGGTACCATAATTTCAAACTCCTCCTCACCTCCAATAACAAAGCCCTCGAAATTATGAGTGATCTTGAAAAAGCACTACATGGGAGCAATACTTTTGGAATGTCATTTGTCAGGTCAAGGTGTACAGCAGTCTCTGTAAATGTGTTCCGGATTGTGAAACATCTTGACCAACTTGCTCCGAACAAATACGCAGAGCTATATGACAGATTCAAAATTATTCAGGAAAGGATAAACCACGCCTTAGAATCCAAGAAGGTGCTCACAGGCGACCAATTGGTTATCCCGCTCAGGTCCATTGACAGAAATATGGCCGACCAAGTTGGCAACAAAATGGCCAATGTCGCTGAGATAAAGAACCAGATAGGGCTTCCAGTGCCGGCTGGCTTTGTGATTTCCGCCCTGGCGTATGAGAAATTTATCCAGCACAATGATCTTCAGGTAGAGATCGATCGCAGAATTCAAGCCACCGACTCGGATGGGATAGACGATCTCTACAAATTGAGTGCTGACATTCAGCAATTGATCATACGTGCGTCCGTCCCGGCCGACCTGGAGAAGGCCATTTTGGAAGCTTACGGAGAAATCGAGCAGGAAGTCGGAGCAGGAATCAAGGTGTCTCTGAGAAGCAGCGCCCTTGGTGAAGACGCTGCAGGAACTTCATTTGCAGGTCAATTTCGCTCCGACTTGAATGTTAGTCCAGATCACATTATGAACTCCTACAAGGCTGTTGTCGCAAGCAAGTACGGCTTGCCTGCCATAACCTACAGAATGAACAGGGGTATTCCCGATGAAGACGTCTCGATGTGCGTGGGTTGTATGGTTATGGTGGACGCAGTTGCTGGTGGAGTAATGTATTCCAGTAATCCTTTCGATTTTTCTGACAAATCCATTTTTATTAATTCAGTGTGGGGATTGCCAAAAGCAGTTGTTGACGGCAGCGTGGATCCGGATCTGTTCGTGATCTCGACTGGAAGTCTTTCGAAGATTGTCAGGAAAGAAATCAAGTCGAAAGACGTTGAGTTTCGTTGTTATCCGGACGAGGGAGTGTGCCGGACGGAACTTGCAGGAGATAGACGGTCTGAGCAGTCCATAAGCGATGAACATGCCATGGAATTGGCTTACATGGCAGTCAGACTTGAGGGCTACTATGGCTCGCCTCAAGACATCGAATGGGCTATGGCGCCGGATAGCTCGATTCTTATTCTCCAGTGCAGACCCTTGCAGCATATAGAAGTTGAGAGCACCACAATCGGGGATGTTGAAGATACTGACAGTGAGGCCCGGGTTATTACCCGCGGAGGTATAACTGCCTCCCCTGGAGTGGCCTGCGGCCCGGTTTATCTTGTGAAGAATGACGTGGATAAGCTGAAGTTCCCGGAAGGTGGAATACTTGTTACTGCCCAATCCTTGCCGAGGTGGGCTCCTCTACTGAGTACGGCCGCTGCCGTAGTCACAGGGTTAGGAGGGGTAGCGGGTCATCTGGCTAATGTGGCCAGGGAATTCGGGGTTCCTGCCCTGTTCGGGGTTTCAGGGGCCACGGACATTTTCAGGAATGGAGAGATCGTCACAGTAGATGCCAACGGCCTCAAAATCTATAAGGGACGAGTTGAATCACTACTCTCCAGGCAGAGCAACCGAAAGAACCTCATGGAGGGTAGCCCTGTATATGACATTCTTAAGAGTGCAAGTCAGCACATTGTCCCTTTGAATCTCCTGGATCCAGATTCTCATGAGTTTCACCCGAGAAAATGCGAGACACTTCACGACATAACCCGTTTCTGTCATGAAAAATCTGTTCATGAAATGTTCAATTTCGGTAAAGAGCATCATTTTTCTGAACGTTCCAGCAAACAGCTCATGTGTCGTGTTCCCATGCAATGGTGGATCATAAATCTCGACGACGGCTTCAAAGAAGATGTGGATGGAAAATTTGTCAATCTGGATAACATTGCTTCCATTCCTATGCTGTCGATTTGGGAAGGTGTCGTTGCTGTACCTTGGGAGGGCCCGCCGCCCGTGGACGCCAGTGGGTTTATGTCGGTCCTCATGCAGGCCACGGCAAACCCTGCCTTGGATCCTGCTATGCGTTCCCCGTATGCGGCGCGCAATTATTTCATGCTGTCAAGGAATTTTTGCAGTCTCACATCCAGGTTTGGTTTTCATTTTTCTACTGTTGAAGCGTTGGTAAGTGATAGAGCGATGGAGAATTATATCAGTTTCTCTTTCAAGGGCGGGGCAGCCGACTATCCGCGGCGTGTGAGGCGGGCTGTTTTTGTTGCCCATATTCTGGCGGAATTCGGGTTCCGCACGGAAGTCAAAGAAGATAGCACATTAGCGCGTATTGAAGGAATGGACGCGGAATTCATGAAGGAACGGCTTAGGATAATTGGCTATTTGATTATTCATACCCGCCAGTTGGACATGGTTATGTCCAATGAGGCGTCAATTATCCAATACAGGTCGAAAATCCTTAATGATATACGATCTGTGATCGAAAAAGGCTCGCCATGAAACTTTAACAAGAGCTTTCATTGATTGGAGTACGGACCTGTCCCCTAAAGAAATCAGATAAAGAGCCACTTAGCGAAAGTAAAACCTTTCCCACAACAATTGATACCGACACCCCGTTTTTCCCATCCCTTTGCAATCTTCCTTCTACGGTAAGAACTTCGCTGGTTAAGATGGCACGGGCAAAGTCTACCTGAGTCTTGGGAAACACCACCAAATCCATCAGGCCTGTTTCATCTTCCATAGTAATAAACATAACTCGTTTGCCGGATCTGGTAGGAGGAGTATGGACAATGACCAGGATACCTGTAACAAGTACCCGGCAACCGGAAGGAATTCGTCTCAAGTCTCTGGCTGTTAATATGCCATGGATGGCTAATTTGGCCCTCAGAGCCTCCAAGGGGTGGCCATGGCAAAAAACGCTCATTGAAGCGGCATCATTGTAAATCATTGTATGAGTATCCATCATGATCATGCCTAAATGGTCATACATTACAGACTTCCTGCATAAATCCCCATTCTTGCTCCTCAAGTCCGTCCAAGGCTCCAGCCAATGAAAAGAGCTTGACTATACGGTCCGGGAGTAACACACGGGCCAAAAAATCTCCCCGGTTACGAAAAGGTCCTCTCCTCCGACGTTCAGCTACGATTCTTCGTGCTGTTGCAGGCCCTACACCATTTATCACCACCAGAGGGACACGAATACCCGAACCATCAACCTCATATTCCGTCCCACTAGCGTTGAGATGAGGAGGATATACAGGAATCCCTCTCCTCCGAGCCTCGTTAAGTATTACGGATGGAGGATAAGAACCTACGTGGCCTGCGTTCAATAGGCCCAGATAAAAAGCCTGAGGATGATGGGCCTTTAAGTAGGCGCTTTGGTAAGTGATATGAGCAAAAGACGCCGCATGGGCCTTACAAAAACCATAAGAAGCGAAAGAAGCTACTCTCCGGAATACTCTTTCCGCCAAAACCCTGCTGTGACCTTGGGCGATAGATCCTTTGATGAACTGCCACCTTAGGGCCTCCATCTTTTGTGACTTATGGTCTTTGGTCATAGCCCGGCGAAAGGCGTCCGCCTCGGCATAAGATAATCCCGCGAAGATGTGGACAATACGCAGTACTTGCTCTTGAAACAGTATTACGCCGTATGTTTCCGCTAGGACAGGAGCTAAATCTTCATGTAGATCCCGAACGGGTTCTTCTCCGTGTCGCCTCCGAAGGAACGTTTCCACCATGTTCCCTTCCACTGGTCCCGGCCTAAAAAGGGAAATCTCCGATATCAGGTCACTAAAATGCCTAGGTTGAAGGCGGCCCAAGAGGTTGCGCTGACCTGGTGATTCAAGCTGAAAAATTCCCACACTTTCCGTGCTTCTAAGAAGAGCATAAGCCTTGCGATCATTTAGAGGCATCTTGTCTAGATCAAGGTCGATACCCTTTCTTCGAATGATCTCCATTGCCTTGCGAATCGCCGTATGCATTCGAAGTCCAAGCAGGTCCAATTTGAGGAGTCCCAATGCGTCTACATCGTCTTTATCCAATTGTCCTAATGGGAAACCTTTGAGAGACATTCCAATGGGAGTCCATGCCCTGATGTCGTCAGGCGCTATGATAACCCCCCCCAAATGGACGGATTTCTGGAATGGAAGGCTGGTTATCTTTGCAGCCAAATTAATAAGCTGAGTCTCTTTCTGAATAGGAGCGTCTCTCAATTCTGGGAGATGCTCCAGAGCTTCCATCAAGTCTCTGCCCCGAAGCGACCAGGGAAGGCAAGCGGAAAGACGATCTATCTCATCCAGGGGGTAACCCAGGGAGCGGGCGACCAGACGCACAGCGCTGCGAACCTTAAATGTGTGAATGGTGCAGACCATAGCCGTCCGGCGGGGGAAGAGTTCCATCAGGTAGTGAATAACTTCGTCTCGGCGGTCAGAATCAAAATCCAAATCAACATCAGGCATATCACTCCTGCCCTCGTTGATGAAACGCTCGAATAGTAAGTTGTGTGCTACCGGATCCACTCCTCCCAGTAATAGGTAAACCACAAGGCTTCCCGCTGCCGACCCCCGCACGCTGTGACGGATGCCCTCCTTTACTGCAAAGTCGACCACACCTTTCACCAGAAGACAAAAATCTGCCAATTGTAATTGATTAATAACAGCAATTTCCCGGTCAAACCGTCTCATATAAGTAAACGGTACAGGCTGGAAAAGTCTGGAGGCTTCTTTCAAACAAATATTGGCGAGCTTTCTCGATGCTTCCATAGGTTTTTGCAGAAAAGGGGGATGGAGTCGACCTACAGGCATAGAGAATAGACGGCATACTGAAGCAATATACGCTGTATTCGCTAGAGCCTGCGGACAGGGGACCCTGGTTTGCATTTCCTCTTTGGATGCCAAAAAAAAGCTATCGTTAGGAAGAGGAAATACCTCTCTGTGATGGTGTTCCCGCTGTATCCCGACCAGAGCCTGGTGAAGTATATAATCATCCGGTTTAATAAATGTTACACAGTTAGTTGCCACAGTAGGAAGTTCCAAGCTGGAAGCGAGTTCCATGGTTAATTGTATTATCCGGAACGATCTTTCCCATTGATTAGCCTCAGAATCTTCTTGGATCTCATGATTCTGCACAACAACAAAAAGGCTCTCCGGTTTATTCAATATTCCTCTGAGTTCCAATAGACGGATTCGGGCCGAGTCGACCCTACCCTTTTCCAAAGATGTCCGTATTCTGGAACCTCTCCCGCCGGCTAAGCAAATCAGTCCCTTGGAACAGTGACTCAAGTCCTGTTTGGTTATGTGGTTCTTAGGAGATGTCCCATCCCCTAAAGCAACGGATAAAAGCCGACACAAATTTCCATATCCTTCAAAATCGGAAGCCAAAAGAGTTATTAGAGAACCGTCCCAGATAGAGACTTTTGCCCCTAATATTGGCTGTATTCCATATCTTAGCGCCGACTTATAAAACCTGACCGCTCCGAATAGACCATCATCGGTAAGAGCAACGGCCTTCTGACCTAAAGCCGCTACCTCTCGAACAAGATCCTCAGGGGTAAAAGTTCCCCACAGGAAAGAAAAGGCGCTTTGGACCTCGAGATGTACAAAATTGGCCATTGAATATCTCTCATCAATTCCCTACGGTTTAGGCCGTATGATTCCTATCAGTTTTCCCAAGATCTTCACTCTAGACTGTTCCTCCTTCTTGAATACCACCGGTTCATAGGCAGGGTTGGCAGCGTGCAGTTCTATCTCCTCGTTTTTTCGCCGGAATATCTTGAGAGTAGCCTCGGTCTCCAATCCTTGTACAAGCACCGCCACTATCCATCCGTTCTCGGCATCATCCTGGGGCCTTATGATTGCCAGATCTCCATCGCGGATCTGTGCATCTACCATGGAATCTCCAGAGACTCGAAGAGCGAAGGCCTCTTTAGAACCGAAAAGTCCTGGATCTACAGGGAGATCATCCTCTCTGTTTTCCTCGGCTAATATGGCCGTACCCGCTGCGATCCGACCGATGAGAGGAATACAGATCCGAGAGGATAAACCAATCAAACTCCATGCACGTTTTTTCCCTGGAATTCTCCTGATGAACCCTTCCGACTCAAGGGAGCGCATATGTTTGATCATGCTGCCTGGGGAAGTAAGTCCCAGTGCCTTGCATATTTCCCGTAATGAGGGTGGGAAGCCTTGCCGGTGTTGGAATTCCCGGATGAAGTCGATTATTTCTTTTTGTCGATTGGTGATTACCATACCTTGAATATAGAAAACATTTGTTCTCTTTGCAAGAAAAATTTTATACTGTTTGAAATCGTAACCAACTACGAATATCCTATAAGCAAAAGTACAAACTGGAGCACAGTAAACACTACATCACAGAAGCCCTACAAAGAATGGAGACCTGAAAGATGGAATCCCGAAGAAGAACCTTGCCGGATGGTTGGTACCCCGCTTCCTCCAGCCAATGCACAAGTCAAATCAAAGAATTCCTGACAGGCTTCTCTCCTCCCCTCGGGGCTTGGACGGGTGGGATAGTTCCCCATGCGGGCTGGTATTACTCGGGAAGAGCTGCCGCAAGGGTCCTCAAAACTATTTCCCATAACATCCAGCCTGATAGAGTTGTAGTTTATGGCGGACATCTTCGAGGCGGCAGTAATCCCTTAATTTATATTGAAAACGAATGGGAAACTCCTCTCGGAATCATATCCATGGACAAAAAAACGTCGCAGGAGATCTTGTCTGAAGATCTGGCAGTTGCTGTACCTCCCTCATTCTCGGACAACACTGTGGAAGTAGTTCTGCCCATGATCAAATACTTTTTCCCTGATGCAGTCATAATTGCGGTCCATTCCCCGGCCTCCGACATGGCCATAAAACTTGGAACTTCGGTCCAGGAACTCCTTCAAGCCAAGGCATTATCCGCGGCTTATGTAGGCTCTGCAGACTTGACTCATTACGGCCAGAATTATGGCTTCACCCCTCAGGGAAAAGGTTCAGTGGCGGTTCAGTGGGTAAAGGAGGAAAATGACAAGATTCTCATTGATCACGCGCTGGTCATGGATGCCCCAGGTCTTCTCAGAGACTCCCATGTACGAAACAACACCTGCTCGGCAGGCCCAATCGCTTCGGTAATCGCGTCGGAGCTAAAGCGAGGCGTCAGGAGTGGTTTTCTTGTGGATTACTACACGAGCTACGATGTGACGCCCAGTTCCAGCTTTGTAGGTTACGCAGGCATAGTTTACTGAATTCAAGCAGCCTCGAGCATTAAGTGTCTACCGACTCGACCTCATAGAGTTTCTTGTCATCTTCGATGCCTTTGAGGCAAACGTTGAAAACGTACGAAACGGTAACTCTATTCTTAAGTGTCTCAAAAGTGTCTTGAGATATGACTACTCGGCCCCCTGATGCAGTGGCCTGAATCCTATCCGTCAAATTCACCGCCGCCCCAACGATGCCGTATTTCGCCCTGGTTTCTGTGCCAATGTTTCCTACGATGACTTCGCCAGTGTGAATCCCTATGCCCATGGAGACTTCCGGCAACCCTCTCAAGAGGTTTTCTTGCAGGAAGCCTACCAACTCGGCTTGCATTTCGAGAGCACACTGGACCGCATCCAAAGCTCTTTTAGGAATATCCTCGGCCGATCCGTTAAAAAAAACCAGAATGGAATCGCCATAAAAATCGACAATAATACCCTTGTAATGTTCAATCACGCCTATCATTCTGGCAAAGTATCTGTTCAACATTCTAATTACTTGTTCGGGCTGGAGCTTTTCCGACATGGGAGTGAAATCTCTTAAATCCGACATCATGATAGTGACTGTTCTTTTTTCGCCACCCAGCCTAAGCGCTTCAGGCCTGCTCATCAATTCTTCAGCCACAGCTTTGTCCACGTATCGCCCGAATGTCTTTTCAATAAGGTCACGTTGCTCTAAACCTTCCATCATTCTATTGAAACTGCGATTCAACTCACCTATCTCGTCTGACCTGTCTTCCGGCAGTTTTTGACTGTAATCCCCGTTTCTGATTCGTGCTGCCGCGCTGGAGATGCCTCCAATTGATCGACCCACAGAACGCGTTGTGAGGCGTATCAGGAGAAGAACAAGGATCAGGGCGGCTAAGGCAGCAATCGCGTAGTAAAATCTGAATCTAATAATCGGTTCCATGATTGTGCTGCCCTTAGACACAAGAATGATGTACCAGTTGATTGAAGGGATCTTGTAGAATCCCATTACGAAATTTGGGGGGTGCCCTTGGCCAAAAACAGTGCCGACAGATTTGCTGCGGATTTCATCCAGAACTTTTTTTTCCATTTCATCTCCGTTGTCTCCCAAGCGCTTCCTGTCGAAGAAAGCCTTATCGTCGGCAGCCAGAAACTGGCCTGTACTGGTGACCAGCAACGCTGTACTGCCCGCCCAAAGATGCATTTGCCTGATAGGATCCAGAAATGAATCGAAGCTTATCCTTACGATTAGACGTTTTTTATCCTTACCGTCGTGCGTGTCGAGGACTTTTATGATCCTGAGCGATCGGTCCAGGGCTCCTGGATCCATTGTAGGTGCGCAAAATCCGAGGTCTCCACAAAGTTCCATCGTATAAAGACCGTCCACAAAGGCGGTGCCGACATCTTGTGCACTAACATCTGATTGTGTTGTGTTGAAAGCTGCCGACTCTGGAAGATCGATTTCCACAAAACGGACTCCATCCTTGTCAGTCAACACCTGTATCAGAAAAGCTTGTGTAACGTCGCCACCTGGAATTTCTTCAGCTTTAGCAATGAGATTTATTAATTGTAGTCTCTCTTCTAAACGCATATCTATTTTGTGGGCAGCCTCCTCGAGTTTGAGTTGAGTCGAGACTGCCCATTGATCCAAGAGATACGATCGTGCGTAAAAGAAACCTGCAGCCCCTAATGAAGCCACAATGACTGCTACCGGTAGCAACAAGAATACGAGAAAACGTTTTTGCAAAGAAAAAATCATGATAAATGCCAGTACGACCCCAATCTGGGGTAATAAGTGTCAGTTACTATACCATTCTTGCATGGAGCCACTCTCATTTGGCTTTCCTGAGTTTGCGCCCGACAGAATGTTCTCAATCCATTTTTGCAACCCGAAAACACTTCGTTAAACTCTGAGACCGATCACTTCGAGTAGGGGTTACATACTACAACAAATCTTGATTAAAAATAGTCCTCTCGATCAACCAGTCGATCAACGGTCCGCGATGATCTTGTCGCCGTGTTCAAAAAAACTATCATGAAGGACGATTTCCCGTATAATGGCCGCAACGGGAAGAGGTTTATCATCTCACCCCTCAATTGAAATTGTGCCTAATATTGCTTGGTCAAGGGTATTTTTCTGATAAGTATGGTGTAAGAAATGGAAAATGTCCAGGGTTTGAATGAACTTAATCGGCGGGTCCTGGAAAAGGGCCTGTGTGCCGCTTGCGGGGCTTGCGTGGATATCTGTCCTTACTTGACGGCTTTTAGAGGTAAGACGGTGTTGCTGGACAGATGCTCTGTGGAGCACGGCCGCTGCTATGCGTACTGTCCCATGACAGAATTTGATTCGGACCGTATTGGGGAATTCGTTTTCGGCATTGCTCAAGAAATCCGGAACCTTGGTCATGTGAGATCAATAATGGCATCACAGTCTCGGGACTCTCGAATCACTTCCGTGGCTCAAGGCGGCGGCACTGTTTCAGCCCTTCTGGCGGGAGCCCTCGAAGATCAACTCATCGAGGCGGCAGTGCTGACGGGGGTTGGTCCAAAAGACAATTATCCATGCGGGAAGATTGCGGTTACTGAAAATGATATCCTTTCATGCACAGGCTCAAAGTATGTGGGTGCCCATTCTTTGAGCGCATTGAGACAGGCAATTGACATCGGATATCAGAAAATCGCAGTGGTAGGGCTGCCATGCCAGGTTCGCTCCTTAAGAAAAATGATGATGTACGATCTGAAGAATGAGAATCTGAAGCATCGAATCAGGCTTGTCGTAGGACTTTTCTGCAACTGGGCTTTTGACGGCCGGGATTTCGCCACCTTCTTAGCCCATCGGTTTAATGTTCAAGTTATCAAGAAGCTGCACATTCCGCCCCCTCCGGCCAATTCTTTGGAATTGGAAACAGAAGATGGCCTTCACGTGATACCGTTGGACGAACTCAGACCATTGATTCAGGATGCTTGCCGAACGTGTCCTGATATGACATCAGAATTTGCTGACATTTCCGTGGGAATGTATGAAGGCAGAGAGGGATGGAACACACTTATTGTGAGAACTGAGATCGGTCAAGATCTTGCAAGAGGTGCTCAGGAACGAGGAGCGCTCGAAATAGAGGCATTTCCTAAAACCAACTTGGAACACTTGCAGGATGCGTCAATTAACAAGAGGAAACGAGCTTCTGATAAAGGAAGCTGATTTCAGGAGATTTTGATTATGTCTGTAATAGGTCAAGATTCTCCCGGCAAAGAAGTCCTTATGATGGGCAATGAGGCAATGGCCAGAGGGGCTATTGAGTCGGGAATAAGTGTTGCCACAGCCTATCCAGGTAATCCGTCATCCGAGATTATAGGATCTCTGGCAGAAGTGGCAGGTGAACTTGGGATTTATGTAGAGTGGTCGGTCAATGAAAAAGTCGCCCTGGAGGTGGCGGCCGCGGCAGCAGTGTCAGGCCTCAATGCTCTGGTGGCAATGAAGCAGAACGGCCTGAACGTAGCTTCTGATTTCTTACTTAATCTCAACCTCACTGGGATTCGAGGAGGACTTGTGCTCGTAGTTTGTGACGATCCATCGGGAATATCAAGCAGTAACGAACAGGACTCCCGAATCTTCGCCAAATTGGCGGATCTTCCGCTGCTGGAACCCGCCACTTTTCACGAAGCCAAGGACATGGTCAGAAAGGCTTTCGAGTTGTCGAGGATGATAAGTAACGTTTGTATGGTCCGCAGCGTGACCAGAATATCTCATGCCCGTGGCAATGTGACTCTGGGCGAACTAACCCACTCCCATCCCATCCCACGCTTCGACACATCTAGTGCGCTCACCCCTCTTCCGGCGTCTTTGTCACATCCCTTGACACACAATAGACTCAGGCAAGCCGCGGAATTTTTCCAAGGATCTACTTTCAATATCTACGAAGGCCCGGAATACCCCGATCTGTTAGTCATTACGTGTGGATCCGGCTGGCTCTTCGCTCAGGAAGCGGTGGTCATGTTAGGAGTCGAATCTAAGGTGGGCGTTTTAAAATTGGGAACTACTTGGCCATTACCTGAAGATCTTATCGTCGAGCATCTGAAAAAAACACGGACCGTCCTGTTTATCGAAGAGGTTGACCCGGTCCTGGAAAACAATGTCAAAGAGGTCTTTGCAGATCACAGCCTGGAACTTTCCGGGATCAATTTTTTAGGAAAAAAATCAGGCACAGTTCCTGATTTTGGGGAATTGAGCCCTGGTCTCGTTATCAGGGTTATTTCAGAGCTGACTGGAACCAGAGTTCATCAACCAGACCAATCTTACCTCGATCTTGCACAAGATGCTCTTCAGAACTACTCCCCACCGAGATCCCTGGCGTTCTGTGCGGGATGCCCTCACAGGGCCTCTTTCTGGGCCATTAAGAAGGCCCTTGTACTGGATGGCCGGGATGGAGTCGTTTTCGGGGACATCGGATGTTACGCTCTTGCGGTCCTACCTACCGGATTCAACCAATCCAAAACCCTTCATGCCATGGGATCAGGTATAGGCATGGCGTGTGGTTTCGGGATGCTTGATCGATTGGGCGCCCAACAGCCCGCCATAGCAGTGTGCGGTGATTCTACCTTTTATCATGCTGCTGTGCCGGCCCTGATAAACGGAATTCACAACTCGTCCAACTTTCTCTTGATTATTTTGGACAACAACGCCACTGCCATGACAGGTTTTCAGCCACATCCCGGAACCGCTGTGAATGCCTTGGGGGCCGCGGCTCGGCCCGTGGTTATTGAGGAGCTGTGCCGCTCTTTAGGTCTGAAAACATTAGTCCGGGATCCCTTTGACCTTGAAGATACGTGCTCCACGATATACGACCTGCTCCAGGAGCAATCGGCAAGAGTTCTTATTCTCAGGCAGGAGTGCGCTCTGGTGAGGGGTAAGAAGTCCCCTAAGAGTTACAGGGTCACTGTAAACGTTTCCAAGTGTGTTGGTGAAGATTGCGGATGCAGTCGTCTGTGTACGCGGGTTTTCAGATGTCCTGGACTCAAATGGGATGCTGTCTCCGGCAAGACCGAAATCGATGAAGCAATTTGTACCTCCTGTGGTGTCTGTGCAGACATATGCCCTGTCGGAGCCATAGTTAAGGAGTCAGCCTGAATGACAAAGGACCCTTTCAACATCGTGGTTACGGGCGTTGGCGGTCAGGGAAACGTGGTCGCATCACAGCTCATTGGTGCGGTATTGGTGGACCTGGGGTACAAGGTTACTATTGGTGAAACTTATGGGGCCTCACAACGAGGTGGTTCGGTCATGAGTCATGTGCGCATTTCTCGAACACGCCAGTACGGACCTTTGATTCCACCACGATGCGCGGACTTGGTGATAGCCCTTGAGCCCAGCGAGGCTGCAAGGGTTCTTGGACAGTTCGGCAACAGGGAAACCGTCTGTGTTGTAAACACCCGGCCGGTGCATCCGGTAGACGTTATTAGCGGCCATATCCCCTACCCTTCTCTTGACCTTATGTTCGTAAGAATTCAGTCGCTTAGCAGGATTACCTATTTCTTGCCGGCGACCGAAAAGGCTATGGAACTGGGCAGTTCAGTGTTGGCTAATGTTATCCTGATTGGAGGTGCAGCCGGTGCTGGGCTTCTGCCGATCAACGAAGAACTCCTTGGCAAGGCTGTGAGAGATTACATGTCTTCAGACAGGGAGGAAATAAACAAGAGAGCCTTCCAGTTGGGGAGGGACCTGGTGAAGCGGCTTACCAAAGCTGGATGACGCGTTTTCAACCCTTTGTGAGGCCGCACGTTATCTTGTTAACGGCCAAGCTACTTGTAGCTCAGAAACTCAACAAAAGGAGATCGTGATGGTGAAGTGGAAAATGGCAAATACGTGTTGGGCATTATTCGGTTTAACAATGGCGCTGATTCTTGCCATGATTCCCATGGCGGTTCAGGCCGACAAACCCATAACAATAGGAATGATAGACTGTTTTTCCGGTGGAGCGGCAGCATTTACCAAGCCTGCCCTGGCAGGATGGAAAATGGTCATTGACGACTTCAACGCCAAGGGCGGTTTTAAGGGAAGAAAGATCGAGATACTGACCCGTGATGACAAGTTCAAGCCTGATGAGGCTTTGTCACACGCCCGTGAGCTACTGCTCAAAGAGAACGTGGATTTTCTAGCCGGTACTACCAATAGTGCTTCGGCTCTAGCGGTCTCAGAACTAGCTAGACAAAAGAAGAAAGTGTTTATGGTTCATATTGCGAGAAGCGAAAAAATAACTGGAGAGAAAGGTCACGAGTATATTTTTCGTGGGTGCCCGAACGCTGAGATTGAAGGTGCAGCCGGTGGTGCTTATGCTGCTACCCAGCCCTACAAGAAATGGTTCATTCTGGGTGAAGATTATGAGTATGGCCACTCAATTGCCGATAACTTCTGGAAAGGGCTTACCAAGAACGACCCGACCGTCGAGAAGGTAGGCGAAGCCTGGCCCAAGCTCCAGGAAACCGATTACACTCCGTACCTGACTGCCCTCGTTGCCAAGAAGCCCGATGCCGTTTACGTAGCATTTGGGGCTTCAGGTCTAATTGCTATCATGAAACAGTCCAAGATTTTCGGACTTATGGAAAAATTCCCGGTGTTCGCTTTCGGTCTGGCCGACTCTGTATTTCCAAAGGCACTCGGGGAAAGCATGCCTTCAGATGTGTACGGCGGCTCTAACTATCTGTGGTATTTTCCTGAGAGCCCGGAAAATAAAGCATTCGTAAAGAGTTATGTGGAGTTCACTGAAAAGGGTGGAGCCAAGGACCCTTACCCTTCTGGAATCGGTGCGTTCTCAGGTTACTGCTGCGCCAAATTCCTGACCGAAGCCATAATGAAGGCTGACAGTGTGGAAACCGAAAAGGTTGTCAAAGCGCTGGAAGGTTTGACCATTGATTCCCCGGTGGGGAAGATCACAATGAGAGCCTGTGATCATCAGGCAGAAACGCCGGCTTTCTGGGGGAAGATATTGAAAGTAGAAGGATTCCCATTCCCAGTGATTAAGGAGCCTATAGTGACTAGCGCAGACAAGATAATGCCTTCATGCGATGAAATAATGCAGTTGAGAAAGAGCGTGAAATAGGATTTGACCCAAAATAGTCCTTGGTCAGGTTGAGAATGGCCTTGGCAGCATTCAGGTTTTGTAGACACGAAGAGCCCTGCCGTCTGATTTGACCAATGGATAGGCGAGGCGGATTTATCGGTTCGCCTCGCTCCACGTTCAGGAACCGGCTGCCCAGAAATGTCACTTGGGTCGGTTATTGTACCATGGAACTTGACCTTTCCAACCTTTTCGCTCAGTTCATTAGTGGTCTTTGCAGAGCCATGGTGCTTTTCTTGATGGCTTCAGGCCTTACCATTGTTTTCGGCGTAATGAGGGTGGTGAACTTTGCGCATGGCTCATTCTATATGCTTGGGGCTTATCTGGCTTATAGCCTGACCCAATTTTATGCCACAACCCCTTCCCGGTTTTGGATTGCCTTGATCGTTGCGCCGACGCTGGTCAGTTTAGTCGGCGGCCTCGTCGAATATGTGCTTTTGAGGCGCATTTACGATAAAGATCATCTAATGCAGATTCTTCTTACGTACGCATTAATTTTTGTTCTTGGCGATTTCATCAAAATGCTTTGGGGAGTCGATCTGCGGATAGTACCGATGCCGGCGGCATTGGAGGGCTTTGTCACATTATTCGGCAACTCATTCCCCATGTATTACTTTTTCATTATAGCCATCGGAGCGCTTGTGGCAATCTCCTTGTGGTTCATACTCAATATTACCAGATTTGGGAAACTGATGAGAGCCTCGGCCGAGCATAGAGAAATGGTAGAAATGCTCGGCTACAACGTGAGAGGCATATTCACCTTAGTGTTCATGATGGCAGCGTGGCTGGGAGGACTGGCAGGTGTGGTGATCGCTCCAACAGTTCGCCTGTCCCTGGGGATGGACATGGAGATAATCATTGAATGCTTTCTGGTGGTCATTATTGGGGGCCTCGGTAACATCTGGGGTGCTTTGTTAGCGGCGTTGATCACCGGCGAGTTGTATGCCCTCGGCATACTGGTTCTGGAAAAATATGCTATGGCGTTCACTTTTGCGTTGGCCGCTCTTGTGATTATTTTGCGGCCTGCGGGTCTACTCGGCAAACAGGCTCGCTAAGGAAAAACATCTGTATGGACAAGACGAACAGGACAAAATTGGTAGCCGGGCTGACTGTTGGACTGGTCTTGTTTGCTCTGCCATTTGTACTGGAACGGGGCTTTTCCCAGTATTATGTGTACTTGACTGTGAAAATAATAATATGGTCGCTCTTTGCGGTCAGTTTCAATCTTGTGCTGGGCTATGGCGGAATGATGTCTTTCGGCCACGCAGCGTTTTACGGCACGGGGGCTTACACTTGTGCTTTACTTCTGGCAAGGGCTTCCTGGCCCCTGCCCGCGGCACTTATAGCCGCGCCTTTTTCCGCAGCCATCATTGGGCTTTTCATAGGATATTTCAGCGTAAAGATAAGAGGCATATTTTATTTCGCAGTTCTTACGCTGTCTTGTTCACAGTTGGTCTATATCATGGTGTTCAAGTGGCGCAGCTTGACTCTCGGAGACGATGGTATACAGGGCATACCGGTCCCATCTTTCATCTCGACTCTTGAAACGTACGTGAACTGCTATTTCTTCGTACTTATTATCAGTTCTCTCTGTATTTATATTTTGTACAAAATAGTGGGGTCCCCTTTCGGGCTGATACTGAGAACCATACGGGACAACCCTGAGCGAGCTGCTTTCATAGGGGTTAGAATACTGCATTACAGGTTGATTGCGTTTACCATATCAGCTTTTTTTTCCGGAGTGGCTGGAGCCCTCTTCATATTCTTGGAAACTTCGGTTTCGCCGGACATTTTGAAATGGAACGTGTCGGGAGAAGTCCTTCTGATGGGCTTGCTCGGAGGCATGCATGTGTTTCTTGGCCCCATTATCGGCGCAGCAATCATGGTACTGCTGAACTCCTTTGTAACGTCGTACACCGAGTATTGGGGGCTTTTCATAGGCATCACCCTTGTGTTGATCGTCCTGTTTTTTCCCGAAGGAGTTGGTGGTGTTGCGCACAAGAAATGGTTGGCTTTTAAGCAAAGGAAAATTTCTTAGATGGCTGTCCTGGAAACACGAGGTTTGAAAAAGTGGTTCGGAGGGGTTCTGGCTGTTGCCGGGATTGATCTGACGGTTGAAAAGAATGAAATAGTGGGTGTCATAGGTCCAAATGGGGCTGGGAAAACCACTCTCTTCAATCTCATTACCGGCTATTATCCCTGCGACGAGGGGAGGGTCATGTTCAAGGGCCGTGATATTACCGGCCGGCCTCCGGAAAGAATTGTTTCGCTCGGTCTAGGCCGATCTTTTCAAGTCACCAGCCTGTTTCCCGAATTGACCGTTTGGGAAAACGTTCAGGCTACAGTGCTATTCACAAAAGGCAAAGGGCTATCCTTGTTTTCATCTGCTGCCGGACAAGCCAGTGAAGAGACAGAAAGAATCCTTTCCCAAGTAGAACTCATTGAAAAAAGCGCTGAACTCTCCGGCACTCTTGCGGCCGGCGATAGGAAGAGACTTGAACTCGGCATAGTACTCGCCACTGGAGCGGATTTCCTCTTGCTGGATGAACCAACTTGCGGGATGTCACCGCTGGAGACGTCTGCAACGGTTAACCTCATAAGAAAGATCGCCGGGTCAATGAGTCTCACCGTATTGTTTACCGAACACAAAATGGACATGGTCTTTGAAATCTCCTCCTCCATAGCTGTAATGAACTTGGGAAGTATCGTTGCGTCCGGCAAGCCCGAAGAAATCCGCAGCAACAAGGGAGTCCAAGACATTTACTTCGGGGAGTGATCATGTTCCTGGAAGTCCACGCGATCAACACTTTCTACAACGTATTTCAAGCGATCTTTGACGTCTCCCTCAAGCTTGAAAAGGGGGAGGTTGTGTGCCTGCTCGGAAGAAACGGTGCGGGGAAGACCACAACCTTAAAAAGCATTGCAGGCCTTCTTAGACCTCGCTCGGGAAGCATAAGATTAAAAGGCGAGGAGATAATTGGAAAAGAACCATACAAGATTGCCAGAATGGGGTTAGGTGTTGTTCCTGAAAACCGATTAATCTTTACCGATCTCACCGTCAGGGAAAATCTCGATCTAGCGTGTAGACACAAGAACAGAAAGGATAGAAATGAAAAGCTAGAGAGGATTTACAATCTATTTCCCCGATTGGAACATCTGAGTTCACGTGCGGGCGGATACCTCAGCGGCGGCGAACAGCAAATGCTGGCCATAGGGAGATCTCTCATGACAGACCCTGAGTTATTGCTCCTGGACGAACTCACCATAGGGCTGGCCCCAATTATCGTTCAGTCTTTCAAACAACAGTTGAAGACGCTTAAGCAGCAAAATCATACAATCCTTTTGACTGAACAGAACGCTCTGTTTGCTCTGGACGTCAGTGACAGAGCGTACGTCATAGACAAAGGGGCTATCGTTTTTGAAGGAACCGTGGAACTCCTCCGCAGGCAAAAGGAAGTTATGCAGGAATATCTCGGAGTGTGACCAAGGATGCGAGGATGGGTGACCGCAGTTTGTGCTGTAAGACTGAAGGAGACTTCACGATGGGTTCTTTTTCGCTTCCCCCCTGTCTTATTGAGCATTGAGCCATACATTAGGCTATGAGCCGTTATCGGTAAAGGTTTTCAAAGGGTAACTCCTCTGACCCTACCACCGTCTCAACCCAGATTGACACCCTCAAGAAGCGCTTTGGAGTAGAAGATGTGGTGTTTGTGGGAGACCGGGGGATGGTGAAGAGCAAAGGAAAACAGGCCCTGGCTCAATGCGGTTTCAAGTATATCACTGCGTTGACCAACGCTCAGCTTATCAGTGTCGCAATCCCTTCTAATCAGGTCATTTGATCGGACGGAAACACTGAAAAATGACAATTGCTGTATCGAATTCAAAGTCGCAATCCCTTCTAATCAGGTCATTTGATCGGACACTCTAGTCTGAAGTTATCCGCGTCTTTCCGTGTTTTAGTGAATGATTGTGGGGGCATGGGTGTTATTTTCGGCAATAGTGTAGCCACTAATATTGTCGTTTTTCCCTTGACATGGCCTTTGTGCTGTGAGCATATCTGCCCCATGGCAAGCAGAATCGGACCCGTACATGTAGCCGTTACTAGCCCAACTTCGACACTAACGACGGTTAACTTGTTGTTATTGTAGGATTTGGTCATTTTATTTGGCACTACATATTTTCATCTTTCCTGATCCATGTCCTCACGGGGGAGATGATCGTCTT
>Ga0247841_10000476_pt1 | contig 103726 bp, 97 predicted proteins | sample LaCruzMarch2015__2_FD_192410 | JGI IMG/M metagenome (GOLD analysis project Ga0247841, IMG submission 192410) | Freshwater microbial communities from meromictic Lake La Cruz, Castile-La Mancha, Spain - LaCruzMarch2015_18m | ecosystem: Environmental > Aquatic > Freshwater > Lake | place: Spain... | reverse complement strand
CTATATTACCTATAGGCATGGGTTTCTCCTTTCGTTTATTTAATAGAGTCGTTAATCAATCAGCTCTATTATAGGAGAACCCAGCCTTTATTTCTACATAGTTTCAACTAAGTTTAGCATACCCTCATATTTCCAAATCTCAAAATTCTTTCAAGCTTTGAAATCCAGTAAAATAAACTCCTCATTGCATAATTTTTCCAATCCAAAAACCACGGACTAGGATATTGATAATAATGACCTACATATTTATGCCAAATTGGAAGTTGTATAGGTTTACCAATGTATGATTTAGTTACTCTAAATCCGCATTCCGCCAGCATTCTCTTTAATGTCTTATGAGTAAAATGCGTAACATGCTCATAAGAATCAAATATGTCATAATCTTTTACTTTTCCTGTTATTTTTGCAAGTTGTAACTTTAATACATTATAATTCCCATTCGGAACTTTAATAAACAATACTCCGTCTTTTTTAAGCACTCTTTTTATGTCTAAAAGTATTTTTCTAGGCTCCTGAATATGCTCAAATACATCCGTCATTGTAACTACATCAAAATATTCTTCATTAAACCCTGCTTTATCCAGATAAGTTGTTTTAACATTTAGACCAAAATATTTTCTAGCCATCTCGGAAAGCGCGGGCGAAGGTTCTATCCCAACCGCATTCCATTTTCTTCCGCGAGTATGTCTCAAGAAAAACCCCATATTTGTACCTATGTCCAAAAAATTTCCCGCTGGTTTTATTCTTTCTATTAGTTTTAAATCCTCTGAATAATTAGAATCTCTATGATGACTGAATCCATATTCAAATATTAATCTTGCCTCCTCGTAGTATATTTTTTCGTTCCCCCAGTAATTTTTCTCTGCTTCTTTTGCCATAGGATTTGTGTAAATAAGGCTGCAATTATTGCATTTAACTATACCTATAACACCTCTTTCTTTGTAAATTTCTATATACGGTGCTGATTTGCAAAGAGGGCAGTTCCTGCCTATTACCTCTTCGGAACTGTAAGAATTTTTCTGCTTTCCACCTTTTTCATAATCTACCATAAAGCTATGCTCTCCTTACCTTTTTACCATATTTTTTATACTAACTATTCCATTTGCAGTAAAAATTAGGAGCATTGGTTCAATTGCCCATCTGTGCCTTCCTTCCACATAATATAAAGATTGCGCAATGCTGATAGTGATAAAAAACAATAATAAGGTATATAAAATATATCTTCTCTGCGGTTCTATTTTTTTAAAAGCCGCAAAGAACCCTGATATCGCAAATAACAAAATAACCGTATAATATACTTTATACATAATAAGCCAGGATCTTAAATAGTTCAAGCCCTGGTTTGGAGAAAACCACCAGTAATAATACAGTTTTTTACCAAATAAAGCCAAAGATCCAATTGGATTATTTTTTATAAAATTTTCGGCCTCTTGATAAAATAATTTATTTTGCCCAAATTCGTCCGAAACTTTTAATTTTTCAGAGAGGTCTCTCGGCATGCTGTACATTACGCTTTTCCCGTCTAACGTATTAGCGGTTCCAAGGCTGTTTGGATTATTGCCTGTCCAAAAATTAGAACCCGAGTCATTTGGTAATAGAACAACTCTATTAAAAATAATATAGTTCCTTGCTACAAAAAGAGATACTATCAAAAATACTCCTGCTCCTAACGTTATAATGATTTTTAGAAGTTTATATTTTTGACTCCAGAACCTATAACCCAATATCATTATCATTACAGGCAAAAATAACCCTATAGTAGCCCTTGTAAGTAAGGTAATGCCTATGCATAATCCTGTTAAAAAACTATTCCTAATGACTCTCTGGTTGTTAAATATAAGAAAAAAACAATAAATAGATAGCGTAAACAGCAGTATATCCAAAGTCAGCGGGTGCAGTTTCACAGAATACACTATCAATCCAGGATGAATTGATATCAAGGCCAAAGCAATAATGCCTGTTATATATCCAAAAATCCTTTTGGAAAGCTTATAGATAATGAGACAGCTTAATAAGGAAATAAGGATTTGAAATGTCTTCACCGCAAGAAAGCTATGCTTGGTTACGTAGTATATACCTGCACATGTTAAAGGATATAATACCATTGCAGTATTCTGATACTTGGTATCCAGAAGCGTAAAATATAACCCCTTGCCTTTCAAAATATTATTGGCTATTTCTTCATATTCCCACACCTGGGGCTTAGAGATACTATCGAATGTAAATAACACTATAACACGCAAAGATAAGGCTACAAGAAGCAAGATAAATACGGTTTTCTTATCTGAAAATGGAGCCCACCCAGGCTTAAGACCGGGGTTCCTTGGGTGGAATACTGAGCCCCGATTGCAATCGGGGCGAATGTATAAATCTTTCATGGGCTATCCTTTATCTTTATAATATTTTAAAGCCATTAAGGCTTCTTCTATAGTGCGCCTTAAATTTATACGGTTATACCTGGTATGATAAAAAATAAGATATGTTAATCTTTGAAAATATATGAAGAAAATATTCGGAGGAAACTTTACAAAGGCCTTTACAAGAGGCAGCATAGCTGGAAATTTAACTACCACATGGGCAAATTTATGAAGGTTCTCCAGCTCTTGTATATTTTTCTGATTCAGAGGGCTTGTTGTATGAAATTGCGCCTTTCCCATATCCCTATCAAGCCTGTCCACCATGCCTTCCTTTAAACAGTATTCTCCCAATTCTGTCTTTGGATAAGGTTGAAATATCGAGTACCACGCAACATCCGGATTTACGCGCATATTTAATTTCAAACCTTTAACAGCATCCTCTAGCGTTTCATTTGGCATGCCAATCATATTTGTAGTATTAAAGCCAATCTTATATTTACGCAATAACCTTCCGGCATTAAGGACATCTGTATCTTTGAGATTCTTCTTTAATACCTCGTTACGGTATCTTTCATTTCCTGCCTCTAACCCCATCTCTATCCAAAAACATCCGCTTTTTTTCAACCGGACAACCATTTCTTCATCTAAAGAATCTGCGCGTAAACAGCAGAAAAAAGGTAAACCTATTCTATCTTTATATGTATCCAGGAAAAGAAAAAACCAATTCCTGTCGACAAGATTGAAATTATCATCTAGAAAAAGAACAGATTTAACGTTTTTGTCTTTTTTAAGCTCTTCGAGTTCGAAAATAATATTATCTATGGACCTTCTCCTTACATATTTACCGCTGCCTTTTTGCATATCCCTGAATGTGTGATTATAGCAAAATGTGCAATTATACGCGCATCCCCTGGAGCTGATCATATGCCTGTATGGGGCAGAGATGATGAAATCATATTCTTTATAAAGCTCTCTGTCTGGAAACGGCAGCATGTCCAAGTCTTGTAAAAGAGGCCGCATCTCATTTCTGTATATAGTACCGTTTTTCTTAACCCATAGATTTTCTATATCTGTAAAATCTTTGCCACTATGTATCCTGTCCGCAAGTTCCAGCATGGGATATTCGCCTTCGCCTCTGCAAATAACATCGATATACTTTTCGTTAATCATCTCTGGAAAATAAGTGGGGTGCGCTCCTCCAACCACGATAAGAATTTTATTATCAATCTCTTCTTTTATAAATTTAGCAATAGCATAAACCCAATTTTGCATACCAGTAGTGCATTGAAAACCTACTATATCCGGCTTAAATGAATTAAGTTTAAGCCTTATGCTTTTCTTATCAAAGATAACAACGGAAGTCTCATGGCCATATTTTTTCAGCATACCCGACACATACATTATGCCAAGTTTTTCCAGCCAGAAATATTGTACAAAAGTTATCTTAGCCATTTATTTCCCATTTTCTCTCTAACCCTTACTGCATATATAAAGGCAATGTGAATACGGGTATCTTTTATTTATATCTTTAAATTCAACTTTAAATCCTATATCTTTCAACATGCCTATATAGTCTTTTTCTTCTAAAAAATAAGAATTTTTCTCAAAACTGCGGTGCATAATCTTATCTATGGTGGCCATATGAAACAATGTCCACCAGTATTTTAATAGCGGTTTTTCCTTTATAGTCTTTATTACCAATTTCCCTCCAGGCCTTAGGTAATTATAAAAACTTTTCAATAGCTCCTTTTTTTTATCAAAAGGCACATAGCATAATATATCTATGAAAGTAATGCAGTCTACATGCTTATTGCAGAAATCCTTCTGCACGTCGCCTACTAAAAACTCTATATTGGATCTTCCTAATAAGGTGCTGTTCGCTACCTTTATCTTATCTTCCATTATATCCATGCCTATAATATGGCGCTTGCCTGATCTTATTGCCAATATATTGGCAAAGATGCCATGGCCGCATCCAAAATCCAGTATAGTTCCAGCGTCCGGCACATATCTTTCAATCTCATAAAGCGGGCAGATAGAATTCCTTATAATAGTATATAATTTATACCTTAAAGGCGCGTCTTTATATAGCCGCATCAATTCATTGTCAGATTTCGTCATAACGAATTAATTTAATATCTAACTCTCTTATAAGTTCTTTTACCGAGCCGCTTGTAAATGCCTTTAATTCATTTTCCCGGCTGTATCCCAAGCTATCCCCCTCTATTCTGGAATTTGCGGGATGGCAAAAGATCTCACTGGCCCCATACCGGATATGATTCAAAATATAATATACCTGTTTTTCATCCAAAGAGCCGCTTTCCATCAAGCCATAACAATTGTCCGGAACTACAATACTGTATTCTTTTATCTTGGACAGCTGAAGGACTGCGAGAGTTGACAGGCCAAACACCTCCAATGCCCTAAGAAATCCCTGCGATTTCAAAATATCAAACATAGTGCTTCTTGAAAATCTAATGCTGCGGATATTATATTTTTTTGCCAATCTAAGCGCAATCTCAAATATCCCGGGAAGCATATGTATATGTTTATGGCTGTCTATATGAGTGGGTTTTATCCCTGTTTCAATAAACCTTTGCATCTGGGATTCAAACTCCAGCCTTACCTCCTCCAAGACAACCCTGCGCGATAAAAATCTTTTTAGAAATGCGGGGAGATTTAAAAAACGATCGCCACTTAAAAGGCTTTTTATTTTATCCTTGCGGGATATAGGACATTCCTCATTAAGCGTAAGATGGATACCTACACCCAAATTACTGCGTCCTCTAGAGAATTCTACTGCTTCATTAAATGCAACACCGCATGAAGATAGCGAAGCATTTGTTATAATCCCATTCTCAAAACCCTCTATAATCCCCCTGTTTATAGCTGGGCCTAATCCAAAATCATCGGCATTGATTATCAGCCTTTTTTGCAATCTTTCCTTGCTATGCATAAAAGCGAAACCCCAAATGGGAAATTAATATGCCCTAGAAGCAACGATTCTATTTTCAATATACCTGTAAGAAAATAATTCACTAGGCCAGGGACAGGATGAAAACCGCTTGAGGCATTGCGGGAATAATTCATTGTGATATTGCTGATAATTATCCCCATCCATATAAAAGGAAAAAGAAAGAAATTTGTATAAGTTATCTTTTCTATGGCGAAATATCTTTTTATGGCGTCTTCCAAACCCTCTTTTGTATATCTTCTCCTATGCCTATTTACTATATCATGCCTACTCCATAAAAAATTAAAAGCTGAGGTAGCCAGAATAATCCTGCCTTTATCCCTGCACACCCTATTAACCTCTTTTATTAGATCAATATCCTGATTCACGTGCTCAATAATATTAAAAACCGTTACCAAGTCAAACAAATTGTCTTTAAAAGGCAGATGATTTCCATCTCCCTGAATAAGCCTTTCTGCGCCTTTTATCCTGCAGAATTCCAATGCCTTTGACTCTATATCAAGGCGCGACACATCTCCAAATTCTTCAATAGCTTTCGTGAGCGCGCCTGTGCCGCAGCCAATATCCAATATTCGCAAATCTTTCCTGCCTCCGTATATATTTTTTATAGAGCGAAAGAATATATCCCTCATCCCTGCAAACCACCAATAATAATTTTCCATTTTATAATAATATTCATACAACTCTATTCTCATTCAACGATCTTTCTTTTTTAACAGGCGTTTATTTATCCAATAATATATTAATTCTTTTCCTGTAGCCATTGCTACCTTCATATTGTCAAAATTAGATATTCCATGCTTCCTAGGCTTGTAAACAATAGGGATCTCTTTAATTGTAAAATTATTTCTAACAGCTTCCGCCAACAACTCGCCATCAATAAAAACGCTCATGGCACTCAGATTACATTTTTTAATTACCTCTTTGCGGACACACTTGAAAGAAAAATTTGCATCTCTTACTTTAACGCCTAACAAAACTCTTATAAGAAAATTATATATTTTTGAATAGATAAATCTTCTAGGAGTATCTTCCCTGTTTATCCGGTATCCAATTACTAAGTCATATTGTTCCATAAGGGGTAGAATTTTTTTGATATCATGTAAATCTACAGGCATATCCGCATCTGTATAGAATATTAAATCCCTGTTTGCATTAGTAAAGCCATCCTTAAGCGCAGCGCCGTATCCCAGATTAGTTTCATGGTTTATAAGCCTTATTCTATCTTTTTTCTGCATCCATCTTAATATTGCATCTTTTGATCTATCGGTACTCCCATCATTTATGAGCAGAATTTCGTAATCTTCTGCAAGAGGCTCTATGACATCTATCATGCCTGAAATAACGCTGTCTATAGTCTTCTCTTCATTATATACAGGTAAAAATACTGATAATGATTTAGAGCTCATCTAATAATCTCTTTATGTTTTCTTTTTTAAAATAACCTCTATTTATACACTTATCGATTATTATAACTTCCTTATCTATCTTGAGAGACTGGGCCTCCTAAATAGCTCTCAAAATATTATCTTTTTCATTAAAGCAGGTTACAATTACGTTTAGTTTCATCTTTTATTTATTTTATAGAAAAATGCGTCGAGTGTATTTTGTATGTAGACTAGCATATCTTTGGCAAGGCCGGGATATACTCCTATCCAGAATAGATTATTCATGACTAAATCCGTATTCTTTAAATCTTCGCTTAGCCTATATTTTGTATTTCTATATGCCGGCTGCTTTATTAAATTCCCTCCAAAAAGCATCCTTGTAGCTATCTTATTGTCTTCCAGATAATTTACGACATCCGCTCTCTTAAACGGAGCTGTGTCTTTTACTAGAACAGGAAAACCAAACCAGCTTGGTTCAGAATATTTTTCTGCTTCAGGCAGTATAAAATAATCTTCATATTTTTTAAAAACCGAGCGGAGAAATTTAAAGTTTTTCTTCCTCGCTTCAATGAACCCGGGTAATTTTTCTATTTGTGCACAGCCAATAGCTGCCTGCATATCAGTAACTTTAAGATTATAACCTATATGAGAATAAACATACTTATGATCATAACCTAAAGGCAGTCCTCCAAATTTTTGCGTAAATCTCTTATGGCATGTATTATCATGACCTGTCTCGCACCAGCAATCTCTCCCCCAGTCACGAAAAGACATGATTATCCTTCGCAGTAACGGATTATTTGTTAAAACTGCCCCGCCCTCGCCCATAGTAATATGGTGAGCCGGAAAAAAACTGCAGGTAGAGATGTCCCCGAAAGTTCCGGTATATTTATTTCTATATTCAGAACCCAAAGAATCACAATTATCTTCTAACCACAGTAAATTATATTTCTTAACGATCTTTCTCACGGTATCTATATTTATCGGATTTCCAAGCGTATGAGCTGTAAAAATCGCTTTTGTTTTTTTAGTAATGGCTTTTTCTATTTTTTCTGCCTGGATATTATATGTCCCTAACTCTACATCAATAAATACAGGCGCGAGATTATTTTGCAGTATAGGATTAAGCGTAGTAGGAAAACCGCAGGCAGTGGTAATTACCTCATCTCCTGGATTTAACTGCCTTTTTTTTAATAGTGGCGAAGTCAATGCCGATACCGCTAAAAGATTTGCAGATGAACCGGAATTGACAAGAAGGCAATATTTTACTCCTAAAAAATCTGAAAACTTTTCCTCAAATTCCTGCGCATAACGTCCTGCAGTAAGCCAGAAATCAAGAGAGGCATCTACCAGGTTTATAATCTCTTTTTCGTTATATACCCGTCCGGCATAGCTAATCCTAGTCTTGCCAGGCATAAACTTATCCTGTTTTTTTGATTGATAGAATTTTACAACTTTATTTAATATATCTTTTCTTAAAAGTTCTTCCTTATTCATTTTTATCCTCTGACAAGATATCTATAAACATATTTGACTTAAGTTCTTCACGCGATAAATAGGGTTCCTGGTCTTCCACAGGCCTATTGACAGACAATTTAGGAGTTACTTTAATATTTGAATTTATATCTATCTCTAAAAAGCCTGGATATTTGTTACTAAAAAGTTTCTTAAGCGCTCTATCGATTTTATTTGCATGGCTAATTTTCTGAACAGGTATCCTGTAAGCAGAAATTATGCCTTGAAAATCAGGACAGCTATACCCTAGAACAGTTGATTGAAACCTGGAATTAAAATACTGTTCCTGAAACTGTTTAACCATCCCATAACAACGATTATTTAATAATATTATCTTAACCGGCAGTTTATAGTGATAAATTGTCTGAAGTTCCTGTATATTCAACTGGAATCCGCCATCTCCGCTTATGGCTATAATAACCTTGCCCTGGTTAGCAAAGGAAGCGCCTATTGCCATAGCTAAGCTGGACCCCATTGCGCCCGCTCCTCCCTGGGTAAGAAATCTCTGGGTTTTCTTTATCTCCAATGTTTGAGCGGCCCACATCTGATTCTGGCCTACGTCCACGCAAACTACGGCAGACTTCGGAAGAAATGCTGATAATCTGCTCATAAAAAAATTAGGCTCTATCTTGTTACCAGAGGAGATACCGTACGAAGGATATTTCTTTTTATACCCTTTGACTAATTTTCTCCAGGGCTCTATTTTATTTTTATCATAACTACTCATTTTCTTATTTATTAAAGTTAAAAAATAATTTATATCGCAATTTATAGGAATATCTACTTTTCTCTTATTGTTTAATTCATATTGGTCTATATCCACATGAATGATATTTGCGCTTCTTGCAAAAGTTTCCGGCTTAGTCCCTGTCTGCCTGGTGTCCAGCCTTGCCCCCAGAATCAGCACCATGTCAGCATTGGCAACTGTCAGATTAGCATAGCGATTCCCGTAAGTGCCTATCATGCCTGAAAAAACTCTGTCATCATGCGAAAAACCGTCTATGCCCATTAAAGAAGAAACAACAGGTATCCCTGTATGTTTTATAAATTTTAAAAGCTCGTCCTGCGCCTTTGATAACCTAAGTCCTCCTCCAATCAGGACAACAGGCCTGGATGAAGATTTTATTGATTTAATAACCCTCTTGATCATATCACTACCTGGATTCTTGTATAAATTACCGGCAGTATCGGCACAAAAAGGCTTTAACGATTTTGGTTTTATCTCAGCTCGCTGTATGTTCATAGGTATATCCAGCAATACAGGGCCCGGCCTGTCAGATTTAGCCATATAAAACGCTTTTTCAAGATAATACCTGATTTTATCAGGTTCAGTAACAAGTGCAGCATATTTTGTAATCGGTTTCACTAAACTCACGATGTCTGTTTCCTGAAAACCTACCTGTCTTACAGGCTTAGTAAATTTGAACTCATAAGTATTAACCTGGCCTGTTATAAATATGCAGGGGATAGAATCAAAAAAACAACTGGCAATACCAGTAATTAAATTAGTAGCTCCTGGCCCGCTTGTTGCCATTGCTACGCCTATATTGCCGCCAGAGCGCGAATAACCTTCTGCAGCAAATGCCGCTGCCTGCTCATGATGCATAGATACGACTCGGATATCTTTTCTTTTGTACAAAGAATCTAAGAGGTGCGTAATAGAACCTCCGCAAACCTCAAAGACATGAATCGCATCTTTTGAAACAAGAAAGTTGATTACATAGTCTGATAATTTCATAGTCAGCGTTATTTATACAACGCAATATTTTTCTTAAACCAGTTAATATTTTTTTCCAACCCTTGCCTTAGACCAAATACAGGCTCCCAGTTTAACAATCTCCTGGCTTTGGATATATCTGCCTGCCAGCATTCCGGCTCATGCCTGGGGCTAACTATCTTGCCCCATTCAGGCTTTACTTTACTACCGGTCAGCTTAACTATATTCTTTACAACATCCTCTACTGTATGCTGTTTACCAGAACCTATATTAAATACTTCACACTTAAACCTATCCTTATTATCAATAACCTTTTTGTAAGCGCTGATAACATCTTCTATAAAAATAAAATCCCTGACAGAATCAGGCGATGATAATTTCGGATTTCTAAATTTTAAGCATGACAAAATCACAGAAGAAACCAGGCGGCTTTTCTCTTCGTAATATCCATAGGGAGAGAACAGCCTGAGAGTTACAACAGGCATATTTTCTTTTTTGGCAATAGCATGGCAATATAAATCAGCTGCCGCTTTAGTAACGCCATATTCACTAAATGGCTCTAATAAATCCTTTTCTTTCATTGGTTTAGACTTTATACCATACTCTGAGGATGAACCGGTATTTATAAACAATTCAATCCTTACGCCTTTCAAAGCATTAATAAGGTTTACTGTGCCCGTAAAATTCGCTTCTATTATTTTTGCTGTATCGTTTTGAAAGGAATAACCTCCATATACAGCAGTATGGATTACAATCTGCGGCTTGATTTTTTTTATTATTTTTTTTAAATTAGCTGAGTCTTTTAAATCAACAGAATATTCGAAAATATTTCCTGATATGTTCAGGATTCTCCATTTATCAGATGTCCTGCGTGTAAAAACAAATATCTCGGCTCCTTTTTCTAAAAAATATTTCGCCAGATTGGCCCCTATAAACCCTGTCGCGCCTGTAATCAATACCTTTTTATTTTTCATACCATTCTATCGCTCTCTTTAGTCCTTCTTCTATAGTATATCCCGGCTTCCAATCTAAAATTTTTCTGGCTTTCATGGAACATAGGTATTGATGTTTTATTTCATACTTTGCCTGATTCAAAATTTTATAATCCGGCTTTTTACCTGTTAAATTATATATCTTTTTTACTATCTCTATTACCGTGATGGGATTTTCATCACTGAAATTAAAAGCTTCGCCGTATAATTTCAGTTTTTTCATTTTCTCAGCCAAAACTATATATCCATTAACTATATCTTCTACATAAACATAATCACGGGTAAATTTTCCATCACTTCTTATCTTAAATTGTTTATTTCGAAGGGCACAGCGAATAGCATCCGGAGCTACGCGTGAAAAGTTAAAGTCACCCGGCCCAAAGATATTGCCACAGCGAGTTACGCATACAGGAACCTTATAGGTATTCCAATAGGTATAGCATATAAGATCTGCGCAGCTTTTTGAGACATCATACGGATGATCTCCTTTTAAAGCCGCTGTTTCTTTATAAGGAAGTATCTTATGGCTGCCGTATGCTTTATCACTGGATGCCGCTACTATTGCTTCTATAAATTTTTTATCTCTTGAAGCTTCTAATATATTCCAAGTGCCTTCTATATTAGACTGAAATGTTCTGATAGGTTTTTTATTTGCCTCGCCCACTATTGCCTCTGCAGCTAAATGAAAAATAACCTGGGGTTTATATTTATAGATTAGGCTTTTTACTAATCTAAGGTTAGATATATCTCCTTTTATGTTTACTATTTTATTTCTTAAGCCTTCTAGCACAGAACCCGGCCTGTTTTTTACCTTATCAATACCAATTACTTCAGTCCCATAACTAATTAAAGTCTTCGTAAGGTTAGACCCTAAAAAACCTTCATAACCGGTTACGAGGACTTTTTTATTTTTCCAATATTTATTCATTATTTCCAAACCTTCCAGATAGCTTTATTGCTATCCCACATATGATTTAATATCCCGTATTCTCTGGGCGTATCCACGCATTGCCAGAAACCGTCATGCTTATACACCCCGAGCTGCTTGTCCTTTACCATCTTAGGCAATACTTCGGTTTCCAATATAAGGTCATCGCCTGGCTTGAAATATTTCTTGATTACACTCTTGTCAAAAAGCATAAATCCGCCATTTATCAATCCCATACCCACATTTGGCTTTTCATAAAATTCCGTAACTATATTGCCTGATATTTCCATTTCGCCAAATCTACCAGACGGATGAACCCCTGTCACTGTCCCCAATACTCCAGCATCCTTATGTTTTTTTATCAAAGTCTTTATATCTATATCCGCCACGCCATCGCCATAGGTAACGCTAAACATATCGCAGTCTTCAAGGTATTTTCTTACGTTCCATATCCTTGCGCCCGTATAAGCACTCTCACCTGTTTCAACAAGAGTAATATTCCAATCTGATTCGTTATTTATATTATAATATTTTATAGAATTTGGCTCACCCAATTTTATGCTTATATCTGAAATCTTGGAATTGTAATTCAAAAAAAACTCCTTCACTATCCACCCTTTATACCCCAGGCATAAGACAAAATCTTTTATGCCATAATAGGCATATATCTTCATTATATGCCATAAAATAGGCATATTGCCTATCATTAGCATAGGTTTAGGCAACACCTCAGACACATCTCGTATCCTGGTACCCTGTCCACCACACAGTATAACTGCTTTTACTTTCAAATTTGCCATATTGCCTCCATTATATTTCGATATTACTGCAAAATAAATCTTTTCCTATTCAAAATTAACCCTTTCTCTTTCTATGACCAAGGGCTTCCTTTTTATTTGAGTATAGGTTGCTCCGACATATTCCCCGATTATGCCTATAAAACATAACTGTATAGAAGAAAAGAAAAAGAATCCTATGATTATAGGCGCAACTCCTACTTGAAAACTATTCCAAAAAACAATCTTATAAACAAAATAAAAAATCGCTATTAAGAAACTGCATATAGCTGTTATAAAACCGATAAAAACTGCCATTCTAAGCGGGGCTTTAGAATGATTTACAAACCCTAACATAGCCATATCATATAAAGTATAGAAATTATTATGCGATTTTCCTTTTTTTCGCTTTGGCTGAACAAATTCTATTTCCGCTCTCTCGAATCCAATTTCTGCGATAAGCCCTCTAAAATAAGGATAAGGATCATCAAACTGCTTTAAAATATCTATAAATTTCCTATCATACAAACCGAACCCTGTGAAATTTTTTATTTGTTCGGTCTCTGAAAATGCTTTTATTAATCTATAATATAATTTCCTTATGGCAAATAATGCCGAATTTTCATCGCTTTTACTTTTAACACCAATGACTATCTTAAAACCTTCTTCCCATTTCTTTATAAAATCTCTTATCAGATAAGGCGGGTCTTGTAAATCCGCAGTCATTAATATAACAGCATCGCCTTTTGATTGAAACAACGCATAATAAGGTGAACGAATATGTCCAAAATTTCTAACATTTACTATTATCTTTATATTCTTATCCTTTTTTGCGATTTCTTTTAATATTTTAACAGTATTATCTTTTGAGGCATTATCTATAAAAATATGTTCGTAAGTGTATCCTTCTAAACTACTAAAAATCTCCTTTATTTGTTTATACAAATCTTCGACATTCTCTTCTTCATTATAACAAGGCGTTACAATACTGATAAGCTTCAAGTTTTTTTCCATTTTTTTCTCCTCCCAAATCCGCCTAGGCGGATTTGATCCCGAGCGACCAGCTATTTACAGCGCTGGAGCGAGGGACTTTTTAGGCTTTCTGCCGAGAGTCTCTGCTAATTTTTTTATATATCTCAATAGCAGGGCCATAATAACGTATCCCGTTTAAAGATTTTAAATTAAGGCTGTTTAATCTTTCGAAAATCCCGTTAGACAGAGACTCAAAAGATGGAAAACAATAAGTAGAAACATCCGATGGTATATTCTTAACAAGCTCGTATTCCCCTTGCAAATAATTATTGACCCGCGCTGATATCGAGGATGACTGATAACTAGTCAATATCACGTATTCCGGAGCATATCTTTTAATATCATCAAGTGATATGACTATAGTCTTATAAAGTTCATAAGCTACTCCCTTTTGCATATTAAAACATTCCTTTTTGTATGTCCATAGAAACCCGGAACCTCCTGATTCCTTAATAGCTCTTAATTCCAATTCAAGCGTATTCATGTTTTCTCTCAATTGCGGAGTAGATATAATGTTAAAGGTGTAAGAACCTTCTATTAGAATTTTGGAATCCTCCTTAATATTTGATTCTACCCATCTTTTCGCGATTATTCTGGTATCCTCAGCGTTTAATACCCTGCAAAATTTCCATGAAACAACAAAAGTTACCGATGCGCATAAAATAGCTATAACAAAAATAAAACCAGCGCAAACTTTTTTATACATTCGCCCGCCGCAGAAACCAATGGCGGGCTCACCTCGGTGCCGAGTACCCAGATTTCTAGCACCTCGGTGCGAGGCAGTATTCCGCCCAAGAAACCCCGGGCTTAAACCCAGGCAGGCTCCATTTTTTACAAAAAGCTCTGATAATTTAACCAAAGAAAAAGCGCTTGAGATTAATATAAAAGGAAATGCTGACACAAGAAAATACGGCATAACTCTTTTAAAAAAAGAGAAAAAGAGATACAAAAAAATAGGAAATACATTGCACAGTAAGATATTTCTATTTGAGAAAATAAAAAAGAAACTGGATAAATATAATAAAAAAACAGGCCAACCTATCCCTTCTATGGAAAATATTGAGTACAATAGCAATGGCTGCCTATTATACAAATCGCTTGATTTAAAGAATACATTCCCCAAGCCGGTCAATCCATTGATAAATCCCTTAAAATTAATTATAGCATACGGGTTAAGGATAACAAAAATAGATGTTATAATAACGGCGCTTTTAAAAAAAATACCGAAAAAACGGCCAACTGTAATTTCCCTATCCTTCAACTTAAAAATCAGCGCGGCAAGAATAATAAAAACTCCTATAAAAGCATAATATTTTACAGAAACAGCAAGTCCAACAAATAACGCGGATATATAAAACGGCCTTGACCATCTAATCGTGTTTAACGCTTTCAACGCGAAATAGTATGAATAAAGTATAAAAAATCCAACAAGAATATCTTCTTTTATCACATGCGCCAGATATACCATATAAAACGATACTGCTGTAAACAGAGTCGCACAAAGCGCTATTTTTTCATTAAAATATTTTTTACAAATAAAATTTACAAGGAACATGACGCCTATGCTAAAAAAAACAATTGTCAAGCCACCAATCATAAAAAATTTAGAAGGATCTATTACATATTCCTTTAAAAGATCCGTGGGACAGGACATCTTGCCGATAAGCAAGTTAATCAAAAAATACAAGCCATACTCAAAAAATAAAATATAAGGCAAAAATGGGCCATGGAGCATACCCAAAGGCTTCAAGGCGCCTTTCCCGCATCTAAGAGCCTGTTCAATAAAATTCTGCCCATCATGGTTAAAAATATAGTGCGTGCCATGGGCTATATGACATATCCTTAAATAAAATCCTATTATAAATATTAAAACAATAAGCAAACTTTTGATATTAAAGTATTTTTTTATTTCCATATTAATTATCACGCTGCATCCTATATATTTTTCTGATTATTCCGCTAAACGCAAGCGCGGCAAAAATAATCAAATACGGCTCATAAGGATATCGATACCTGGGTTCTCCAAATGTTACTATAGCAGTTAATGTTGTGCTTAATAATATAATCAACAGAATTTTTTCCAGAATAACTTTATTTCTAAAAAACAAGATTCCGATAGACCCAAAGAAAAGCGCAAACGCATAAAAAGGGTTAAATTTTTTAAACCCATTTTCAAAAGGCGCCCAATGCACTAATATCTTCCTGATGAAAAGCCTTGGGACTCGACGCGGATTGCTTCTTAACTCTTTTATTCCTATTTTAAACAACTCTTTGCTTTCTTGATTATTTAAAAAATTTTTCATTACAGGAATTGAATCCGCATCAGACTGGCCACCATTTGCTAATGAATTATTACCTAACCAAAATATAGCTCCACCCGTAGTGCTTAAAGGTATAAATTCTTTATAAACAATATAATTTCTTACAATCCAGGGAGACATAGTTAACATTATGAATAAATATATAATAAAGTATTTTTTAAAAAAAGTTACTACAGAAAAATGCGCTATGTATAACAAATAAATTACCAAAAGAATAGTAAATATTACAAATTCAGATCTTGTTAATATTGTCAATCCAGTAAAAATACCTGCTAACATGCCAACTCTCTTGTCCTCATTTTTAATAAAATAAGCTGTAGTTAAAATAGTTAAACCAACCATAAACATAAATAGGTATTCAGAAAGCAGCAATGCCGGTCCGCCATAATAAGAAAATCCTGAAATAAATGGTTTATACAAAGCTATACATAACGAAGCTATCAATCCCGCTATTACGTTATTGTATATTGCATTGACAATTAAAAAAATAAGTATACAAAATAAAGCTCCAATAACCGCTTGAATAATTTTAACAACTATATAACTATGACCAAATATAGAATAAATACCTGCTAAAAACAAAGGATAAACAGGGGTTCTATACGCTACCGGAACATAAGAACCGTTTACAAACAAAGAAAAACCGTTTCCTGATGCTAAATTTACCGCCATTTCATCATATCCTATGGCATCGATTTGCGGCATTCTCTCGCTTTCTTTCTGGCTAAAAACTGCTGATAATCTTAAAAAAATGGCAATCATGAATATAACAAACAATATCTGTTTTAATTTATTATTTTTCATATATAAAACTCTTAATTATGGTTATTATACCAGAATACGCTAATGGGTGGCATTATAATTGCCTTTCTTTGCTATAACAATGATTAAATCTCCCGATCCAATCATCGGCCCAAAGATTGCCATTGGTATAAGCAGTATGTAATACAACAATTTTTTAAAGGGCACGCTTAAAAGTTTAAAACTCCTGACCATATACATGATTGGAATTTTTTTATCATATATCTCTAAAAGCCTAAAACCGGAGTCTTTAAGTAATCTGGCTATTGTTTTCTTTGAAAATTGGAAAAGATGATAGGGTGGTTCAGGATGCAGCCAGTCATTCATTCTGCCAGACATTTTATACGCTAATCTTGGAAATAACCCATCTATATTAGGCGTAGATAAAATTACCACACCATGCGGAGCAAGTATTTTGTTTACAATAAACATTGTCTTCATAGGGTCGCTGACATGTTCGATAATATCCCACATGCTTACTACATCAAAATAGCCTGCCGGAAAAGTATTCTCATTTAAAACTCCTGTCAAAACATTTAATCTATATCTTTTCCTCGCGATTTCCGCGGTATCATCTGAAATCTCTAATCCATATGTTTCCCAGCCATTTTCTTTGGCTGCTTTAAGAAAAAAACCAGCTGAACAACCTATATCCAGAATGCGGCCATTTTTTTTATATTTTTTTATATACCCATAATATCTTTTCCCGGAATTTAACTGTTTCTTTGTCTGCCATGATAACGCGGCCTGAAAACATTTATGATATCCGGAGTTAAAGGAATATATATTTTTTAATTCTGAATCAGGTGGTTGATTTTTAACATAAACAAGGCCGCAGGACAAACATTGAACAAGATCAAAACCATTTTTACTAAAAACAGGTTTTGATAAGCTGCAATTACATAGATTACACATAGGTCATTGTTCTTCTGCACAAGGTTTAGATATATCCTTTAACCAAGTAATAAATTATCCCCAAATATTCATGCATAATAGCTTTTATTTGTTCAAACTTAACACCCGCTGTCCTGTCATAAAACTGAGCTTTCTCAACAGGCGCGTAGATAACTTTTATATCCTTGGCGCATTTGCTAAACACCAGCGCCGCCCTCCGCATATTGTATGGAGAAGATATCAATAAAATAGAATGCCATTTATTTTCATCCAAGATCTTTTTCGAAAATACAACATTTTCATAGGCGCTATTCGCCTTCTCTTCAAGAATAATATCTCTTTCAGGAACACCCATAGACATAGCAAATAGTCTCATATTCTCTGCGTCATTATATATATAGGCATAACCTGATGAAAATATTATCCTATTTGAATATCCGTCTTTATATAGTCTTACAGCATATCTGGCTCTTTCAATAGTACTCTTTCCAGGACTTCCGGCTTCCCCTACCCCTCCTCCAAATACAACAATAACATCGGCCTTTTCCGGCGCTTTAGAAATTTTTAAAGGGCTTGCCAGAAACCATATAAGCGGAGAATGAAATATGACTAACCACGCTAAAGACAAGCCGAATATAAGCTTGAGCCCCTTATTTCTTACATCTTTATACATGCCGAGCAGTCTTTTCTGCCAGTTTAAATCCTTTCTTGTTTCTTTATCGTTAATAGATGCTTCTATAATCTCTGACATAGCTTCTATTTTTTTATCCCAACTATTATCCATGGCAATTTCAACTCTCTTATTTTTTAATGCCTCATTATCATCCTTAATCGCTTCTTTTATAGAGTTTGAGAACCCCTGGTAGCTGTCCGCAATATATAAAATGCCACCATTTTCTTTATTAAAGCTGTCTATCTCCTCTAATCTTGTTGAAATAACAGGCTTACCCATGATAAGGTATTCATTCAGCTTTGCGGGCGAGATATTGTCCGTATAATCATCCTTTTTATAAGGAATGATACAGGCATCAAAATATTTTATATAACGCGCCAATTCATTATGAGATTTCTGGCCTGTGAATATTATATTCTTATATTTTTTCATGTGCATAATATCAGTCTGGGCAGGGCCTACAAAAACAAATGTAAAGTCAGAAAGTTGTTCAGCCAAAAATACCACTAATTCCTGATCTATGGAATCCCTAACACCGCCTACATATCCAATAATCGATGTTTTAACGTGCTCTATTTCAGAAGGCCTGGATAAAACCGCGCCGGCATTCAAGAATCTATCCGTATCCACTCCCATTGGAACGCATATCACCTGTTCATTAAAGGCTAAAAAATTCTGCGCCGTATTTCTTGACATCACAAATACCACATCTGCTATTTTTAAAATTTTTTCCTCATATCCGGTAATTTTTTTCGCGGACGAAGAAGTCGCCGCGAAGTTATCCGTGCAATAATATACAAAAGATTTGTGCGGTATAGCCTTAGCTAAATCCAACACAATAGGGGTTGGCAAAAATGTCCACAAGATAGGGTCATAAAAACCAAGGGTTTTAATCCATCTGTTCAAAGCCCTTGTAAGTAAATACCCATTAATCCATCGCGCAACTCTCCAATAAGGAAAAGGCAAAATAAGAGGAGAATAGATATACAAGTTCTCCACTTCTTTCCTGAAGCCCCTTGCGCTTTTTAACCAATTAATAAACCTCTTCTTTATCCTTGGGACATCGGATATCTTAGGCGGCCTTACCCCTGTATTTTCAATAAACAGCACCCTGTTTCCATTCTTTGCAAGCCTGGACATTATTGCCTGGTGCTGCTGCCATATAAAATCCCAGTCAATGCTGGATATACAGATTATATTTTCATTTTTTAACATGTCAAAATCACTTTCTGTTTAAAACAATAACTTTCACTCTATGTAAAAAACCGGATAACGACCTCCCTAAAAGCATTTTTATTGCATGTAAAAAACCAGCGTATAAAAGTTCAAAACTATTAAAATATTTTTTCTCTATCGTCTTTCTTTCCAAAAAATAGTCTGCAGCATATCTATGATTATTACTCAATCCTCCCAGTCTGAACACGCTTATGCAATCTTCTATATGCACAGCTTTCAATTTCTTAATAAATATCGCTCTCAAATACCAATCATGGTCAGCCGCAAACTTATAGTTAATATCAAAACAGCCGTATTTTTTAAAACAATCCGCTTTAAAAAAACTCCCCGGCTGGGCTATTGTCTTGGTTATAAAAAGCCTTTTGGTAATTTTATCCGGATATCTTTCAATATATGAAAAATTATCCGTTGGATCAAAAACCTCCATGTTTCCATATATAAAATCTATGTCTTCATTTTTTATAAAAAAATCCACAGCATTCTCCACTACATTATAATTATACAACCTGTCATCGGAATTTAAAAAATAAATAATTTCCCCTGAAGCCATGCTGATGCCTTTATTCATTGCATCAAAAACACCTCTGTCTTTCTCTATAATAACCTTGTTTATATTATCGCTGTATTTATGTAAAATCTCATGAGTTCCGTCTGTAGATCCTCCATCTATAATTATATACTCTCTATTCTTATATGTCTGCCCTATTACGCTTCTTATCGCATCCTCTAAATATTTGCTGCTATTCAGGCAAACTGTTATAATAGAAATTTTTGGCAATGTTGTCATTTACAATACACTTTTTATTACGCACAGATATTCTGGCGCATTTACTTTTACAGAAAATCTTTCTTCGACTGTTTTTCTGCCTGCAAGGCCAATACTTTTTCTTAAATCAGAATCTTCCATTAGTTTAGATATTTTCTCTATCCATTCTTCTTCTGTCCTTGCAAGATAGCCATTTACGCCTTCTTTAATAAAATCCTTCACCATACCTACAGATGAAGCCACAACCGGCACGCCTACTGCCATATACTGGATTGCCTTAAAACCAGCTTTTCCGCGCGCCCACAATGTATCTATTAAAGGGTAAATCCCTATATCTATAGATTGAAAATATTCCACTTCTTCTTTTAAATGCCAACCATGATTTTCTATCTTGACCCCGGGGATATTGATTATTTCACCCGCCCCAAATATCTTTAAGATAAAGTCATATTTTTTGCTTAGCTGCTGCATGGCATTAAAAACAACCTTCAGATAGGGCGTCGTAGTAAAAGAACCTACCCATCCTATTGTTAGTTTATTAGAAAATTTTTCTGCCATTTTAAACTTATCTGTATCGATAGGAGTGGGAATAATATAAACATGTTCACTAAATTTACAAGCATACTCTTTTAAAAACATGTTCGGGACTATAATCCTGGATGCCATTTTAATGATTTCTTTAGTTTTGGACGGAAATTTTAAAAATTTGTAAAATCTATTGGCAAGATTATAATTCTGCAGAAAAATAGAGTCGTCAAAATCGTATATAATCGGCTTTTTGAATTTATATATCAGCCACTCAAATATAGGCGGGCCAAAAGGACAGCTCTCTCTGTGTATAAAAACTAAATCGTAATGACATAGTCTCATAATGTCAAGTATCCTGCCTAGAAAAGCCTGTATAAAATAAATCATCTTCTTTACACATGCCTTCCTTGAATAAAGTATCTTGTAAAATCGGCTTGAAACAAAAGGCCGTATATCATATTCAATCCCCTCTTTGTCTAAATATGGCAGGTACTGTTCAACCCTGAATCTATTGCTCGCGCCTTCTGTAGAATAAGGGATAATAAACAGTATTTTCATTTAGCAAGCTCTCTGTATATACTTTGATAACGCCCTACGCCTATATCTAATGATAAGTAATTCTCTGCGGTCAATCTGCACCTTTTTGACAATTCTTTGCCTTCTTCCAGCAGGTCTAATAATTCTCTGGTTTTAACAAGGTATTCTTTTCCGCTGAAATCTTTTATTACCACTCCGATGCGATTACGAGAAACCAACTCTTCTGTATCCCCTATACCTGAATTTATTACAAGAGGTAAACCGCACGCCAGGTATTCCGCAAATTTAGTAGGACAGGAAAACTTTTTAGAAAAACAAGGTTTTATGAAGGATATCCCCGCATCTGCCAGCTTAATATAATAAGGCATATTGCAAAATTCTGCGTCATCAATGGTAATATCGCTAAAAGAAAGGTCTCTTTTCTCCCATGCTAATATAACCATATTTTTGTCAACATGCGTCAATACTAAAAAATGGGCATTGTTGATTAAAGCCTTGGCCGCAATAAAAAAATCCATCATCTCTTCTAATAAATACCACGTTCCGACAGACCCGATATACAAAAATATAAACTTTCCTGAAAGCTTATATTTTTCTCTTAATATATCAGTTAAAACACCTTCTGCATTAAACTTCTTTATATCAACACAGCAGGGTATTACAGTAATATCTTTTTTCTTGATATCACGTTTTTGCAGATAATTTGAATTTATTAAAAAATCCTTTATATTCTCATTGAGAACAACTATTCTATCAGCATGGCGCAATAACTTTTTCTCTATATAAAGTGTTAATTTATATAAAAAGTTGTTTCTTTTCCACACTCCTCCATCAACATACTCCTCTGCCATCAGCCCTCTTACATCAAAAATAAATTTTTTACCCATAAGCCGCGCTATCGCATACCCCATTACAGCCGGAACAGTAGCGCGGCAATGAACAATACTAATATTTTTTGAAATAACAATATATAAACCTGCTGATATGCCTGCTGCTATATCAAACAAGGTGGCTAGTAAAGAAGGGCTCTTATGATACCTCAAATGATACCACTTTATTTCATGCTCATTTAATTCTTTTTTAAGTTTGTCTATACCTTCTATCTTTTTTTCAAAGCTTAATAAAAAACATTTTACTCCTTTACTGGATAACCCTTTTAAATAAGGTATGCCTTGAGATTGGATCAACGGCTCTAATGCGCCATTATAAGAAATAAATAATGCTTTCATAAGATTAATTATGCGCTGTGATTTTAAATTTTATTTTCTCATGTCCTATGCCTATTAGTATAAACATGAGGGGCAAAACCATAGCCCTATGTCTAAACAATGTTCCGATGTTACCTTCTATAAAAGCCAAGACTATCATCATTATGAATATATATACGATTATTATTCCGCCTTCTCCTATCTTATGCCTCATAATAAACCTCCATCCAAAAAACATAGCCGGCAATAATAAATAATATAATAACATCTCCGGCATAGCTGTTATCTGGGACATACTCCCAACCTGCCATGGAAAAGGTGCAAGCCATGCAACCAATAATGCAATAGGCGTAAAGAATATAAAACTTATCGGGTTACTAATATCTAAATTTGACAAGAATGCTGTCTTACCAAACGCCCTCACTGTTCTCGCATAATTTATATATTCTAAAAGCGAACTATTTAAATAACTATTTATAACCACGACCAAACCTGCGCCTGCCAATAAGAGTAAAAATATAAATAATACCCTGTTTTTTTTCCATAAAAATAAAATCAGAGAAACAGGAAAGATCACCGCATAAAACACCAAAAAAGACACTAATCTTAACTCCTTCAACGCAATGCTGGATAATGCTATTAAGAATAATAAATAAAACCTGAATTTTATTTTTAACTGCACTACCGCCCATATTAATATTGTTATTAAAAAAATATTCAGGGATTCTTTTAAATTCTGTATTGACCACATAAATATTGAAGGCCAAAACGCAGTTAAAAAAGCTGCGACTATCGCTGATTTCCTGCTGCTGAATTGTTTAGTAATATAATATATAGGAAAAATCGTTAATGAAGAAACTGAGCAATTGATAAACATCAAAGAAACAGGGCTTTTGCCTGTTACAAAATAAACTATTGCGTTCCAAAAATCATAGCTGCCTAAATTTCCGCTATGACTTGCGCTCAGAACGCTTTTAGTTATTATATCAACATCTCTTATTCCACTGCGCCATAATTGAAGAATAGAATAACCGCTTTCGCTATATCCATGGCCATCTCCCAAATGGCCAAAATGGCCTATATTAAATAGCAATGCAAAATTGTACAGGAAAACTGAAGCGATTATTCTGGTAAGAAACGCCGTAAAAAAAAGGCCTGCTAAAAAATTACGATCATCTTCTTTGCTTAAAACAAAAAATGCTATCCCAGTAAACAATCCTATAAAAAAAACTAACAAAGGGAAAACAACATATTCCTGATTAAAAAAACTGATTAAAATAGCTACTATCAGGCCTGCCGATATTATACTTGCATTTTTAAACATATTTTTTCTTTAATTGTGTAACTCCTATTATAATAAAGAAAAAATAATAGGGAATTATCGGCAATGCATATCGTCCTGTGGAATCAAGAAAAAAATGAACTGAATTAAAATAAAATATAACACATGCTATTGGAAGCCAATTATAAATAAATCTAAGCCTGGATATAATTATATAAAAAGAAAACAAGGCCATGATAATGCCTAAAAGTTTTAAAAAACCTCTCAATACAGGCAGAAAGTAATTGTCATTAAAAGATTTTTCCAGTTTTTTATCGTTTAGCAGTAAGACCTGGCTGAAAGAGTTAAACTTAAAAAACTCAAAAAAACCCATGCCAATAAATTTTACAGGGTGGCTATGGATTAAAAATAATGTTTCTTCTTTGAATTTTCTATCCTGCTCTTCTGAGGAAAGGCCGAGAGCGGAGAATTCTTTATATCTTGAAGCTGCCGGTTGATAAAAATATCCTTTGCTCGTAGAGCTGAAATTATGATCGGGATATAACTTTGAAGCCAAATACTCAGAAAAACAGTAGGCAGTATACATTTTTAACTCTTTCCCGCTTAAATTTACTTTTACGGCTCTGGTATACGTTGTGCTATATCCTCTCAAGGTGATAGATGGTTTTCCAAAAATAGCATAATTACGCAAGATCCACGGAGTAACTATTAAAAAATAGCCCAATAATAAAATAATAGACGCCTTCAGAACCTTTGGATTTAATATCTTTTTATCTTTTCTGAAATAATATAAAAATATGGCTAAGATTATAAATATAAAAAACAGCATCAATACAGCCCTGCACAATGTAGCTGCGCCAATCGTCAATCCTGTATAGAAAAACCATCTAAGGCTATCATATTTAAAAGCGTTCATTAACCCTAAAATAGATACCGCTAATAAAAATGTAAATAGCACTTCTGTCAGTAAATAAGGTGTATAACTTGGTATGGTTGGGAAAAGAGCAAAAACTATGGCCCCTATAAAAGCGATCTTTTTGTCAAAACACATATAATAAATCTTAAAAATTACCAGACAAGTCAACGCATATATCAAAGCTTGAGTTATTTGAATCAATAAAATATTTTTTTTGAACAAAAACAACAAAAAACTAAGGAAAAAAGGATAAACCGGCTCCCTGCTCATGGTAGGCCTAATTATATCTGGACTGCTTTCCGCATCTGAAAAACCATGGCCATTTAAAATCTTGTCTGTTATTCTATAATAAATTATCGCGTCCCCCTTTATTTCCCTGCCATCTGAATCAAAAACAATAAAAACAACACTAATAAGACAAGCGGCTATAAAAATAGAGCCATAAATTTTTGCGATATTATTCATAATTTTGTGAAGCTCCACGGCTTTATGGTTCGACTCCGTCCCTCGATTACACTCGGGACTTCTAAAGTCCTGAGCGAAGTCGAAGGACGCTCACCATCTTTCGAACCATCCTGAGCCCCTCGACTTCGCTCGGGATGACTCAGGTGGTGGTGAGCTTGTCGAACCACTTGCCGAAGGACAGCCGCGGCATCTTTTATTGCGGGGTTCGCTCGAGCGAATCCCGAGCCAGCCCCATTCATCCCCGCCTTCACCCCTCGACGGAGTTTATCCCGAGCGAAGTCGAGGGGCTCGGGGCAGGCAGGCGAGGCTTTCTGGCGAGGGGTAATAGCTGTATTCAGCTCTTCTAAATAGGAATTCGCGGCCTTTGCCCAATCAAGATTTTCCGCTATCTTTCTATTTTTTATCCCCATCTCTTCTATTATGCCCTGTCCGCTGTTCAAAACCTTCACCAGTGTATCTTCTAATTTTGAGATATTGCCGGGATCAAAAAGAACGCCATTTTCATTGTTTTTAACAAGTTCTCTATTGCCGGGGATATCACTTGCTATCGCCATACATCCGCATGCCATGGCTTCAAGAAGCGAATTTGACATACCCTCGTAAAACGACGGAAGAATAAATATATGAGCTTTTTTATACTCCTCAATCAAGGTCTTTTTATCTACCCAATCGCTGAATGTTATAATATCCACGTTGCATAATTCAACTGATATATTTTTAAGATGGCCTTCCAGATAACCGTTGCCTATAATTTTCACATTAAAATTATTTTTTATCCTGTCTTTAGCCTGTCTTACGGCTTCAATAAAGCCTTCCAATCCCTTTTGTAAAGTAAGTCTTCCTGCGTAAATAATCCTGATGGATTGATTGTCTCTCAATGAATAATCCGGATTAAAGATCCTGCAGTCAACGCCATTAGGTATAACTTTTACAAGCTTACCTATTCTATCAGCAGTAACATCAGCTAATTCTTTTAATCCTTCGCTATTAGCAATAATAGCTTTCGCATTTTTCCAATATAGGCTGGTCAGGCTTTTTACTTTCCTATGCAGTTTATCGTATTGTTGAGGCAAAAAACCAGGGACATCCGCGCCGCGAAGAGAAACAATATATGGTATCTTAAACAACTTATATATAACAAAAGCAACCCAGCCGCTAGGTATCCCGTGCATAGCAAGGCACACGTCATATTTCTTTTTTCTAACAGCTGCTAATCCATATATAATTCCGGACACAGTAAAAGAAATTAATTCCAAAGGCGATGTCCTGTCAGTATGTCTTCTTAAAACCGGCAGATAGACTACATTGAAATCATATTGACCCTGACTGGCTTTTTTTAATCTAGAGGTTATTACTGTTACCTCATGTTCTTTATCTTTAAGGCACTTTGCCAGATAAAAAACAGCGTTTGCTGTCCCTCCTCCTACAGGAGGAAACTCATGACAAATAATTAAAATCTTCATGTTCCTTTTTTACCTCTAGAAAGCTTATATAAAATGAAGAAAATAAAATTTGAAAACCAGATATCATTAACGTAACTCCGAATACGGCAAATCTCGCATTATAATACACAGAATTTCCTATTATGGCATGGACATAATTATAATAAACCTTTAAACAAAATAAAAATCCTGCCAATAAAAATAAAAGCCCTATATAAGCGCCCCTTTCCAAGGTAAAATACTTTATGAAAAGCGCCACTAACTTATTGTCCGCGCTGAATAAATCGTGTGAATATATCTGTGTAAATAAGCCGAGGTAAAGTATTTGAAGTCCTGATATTGTAAAAAAAGTTGACAGAATCATCATGTGCAGGTCAAAATCATGCCCCATTATAACAATGGGACCTCTTACCAGGCTGATAAGTGAAACAAAGCCAAACACAAACATTATAAATCCGGGCCAAAGAAACAGATGTTCAGGGCTTAATAACAGCATAAATCTCAAATGCCTCCACCCGTCTCTGAATGTCCTGAGCTTTGACTCTCCTTCCCTAGGATAATACGTTATAGGAATATCAACAATTTTAAGCTTGGCCTTGGCTGCTTTTATTATCATCTCAGACGCGAATTCCATCCCCTGTGTTTTGAGGCATAATTTATCAAAAACCTCTTTTTTAAAAGATCTCATACCGCAATGCGCATCAGAAACCTTTGCCTTAAACATCAGTTCGAGAATACCCGAAAGCACAGGATTGCCTATATACCTGTGCAAAAAAGGCATGGCGCCTTTATGTATCTTCCCCTTTAAGCGGGATCCCATGACCATATCCGCGCCTTTCTTTAAAGGCTCTATAAATTTATGGATTTCAGAAAAATCGTAAGTATTATCCGCGTCTCCCATTACAATGTATTTCCCTTCTGCGCTTTCTATTCCTTTCATATATGCATTGCCATATCCCTTTAATGGCTGATGCACTACCCTTGCGCCTGAATTCAAAGCTATTTCTACGGACTTATCTTTTGACCCATTGTCTGAAACAATAATTTCGCCTTTTATATTATGATCCTTGAATGCTTTTTTGGCCTTTTCAATGCATATTCCAATCATTTCTTCTTCGTTAAGACACGGCATAACTACAGATACCTCTATCTCATTTTTATCTGATATGACATCAGCCATAGTTAATCTCCTTAGTTTACCTGCCTATTTTTAATTTTTTATCTCTTTCAACTCTATCTCCAATTATCCTTGCAGGAACACCGGCTACGATGGAATTCTCCGGCACATCTTTTGTAACTACGCTGCCCGCCGCAACAACAGCGCCTTGATTAATAACTACCTCTCCTAAAATAACAACGCTGCAACCAATAAAAACATTATCTTTAATTACAATTGGTTTTTTTTCTAACCCCTGACAACATATTGGTTTTTCCAAATCGCTGAAAACATGATCATGTGAATATAGTATGCTATTATTCCCTATCAGAACCTTATCTCCAATTTCAATTCCTCCATATCCATTGAAATACACAAATTCCCCAATAGCGCTTTTACCTATAGATATATTTTCCGGAAAGTGAAATGTTGTTCCTTCCCGAATAAAAACAGTATCTAACTTTTTTAAAAAAATTTTTAAATAAAACATCCTTAAAATATCTCCTAAAGGAGATGGTAAATACTTAAAAATGCCATAAAAAGTTAAAAAGATATATCTTTTAGCGATAGAAAAAATGTTATTTTTAAACATATTTTTGCAATCGCATAGATAGTTGTTTAACATCTCTCTAAACATATTTTTCTATCCCTCCTTCTGCGCAGCTACAACATAATTTATCGGCATAATTGAATTACTAAAAAATAATGAGTCAAGCTTTGTAATAATTCGAACAAATATAGAGTTTAAAAAAAATGCTGTCTTGAAAACAACAGGGATACCATAAGCATAAGAAAGGATAAAGTCTGAAACAGGCATAAATAAAAAACCAAATATACTGCAGGCTGAACTTATCTCTAATACCCTGAAGCCGTATTTCTCCAGTATATAGGTTAATGCATATTTAGTATATCTATAATAATCTTCCGGCTCTCCGTGCAGGTATGAAACATGCGGAGCTGACAATATAAGTATCCCTTTGTCTTTTAAAGAAGCTGCCAGGTTTTTGATAACAATTTCAGGCGTAGGAGTATGTTCTATAACCTGAAAACATATTACAGTATCAAATGTTTTTTCTTTAAGCGGCAGATTATTTAAGTCTCCTACAATACTTAGCTCTTCCCTGGCCATATATTTATCTATACTATAATATGCCCCGGCTTTTGGAGTTAATAAAAATTTCAACGCAAGCCTGCCTGCTCCAGCATCCAGCACTATGCCTTCTGCATATTTTTCTATATATTGTTTTATTCTAATAAAAAAACTGCAGCAAACTGTATCCATGAGAAAATAATCTTTTTTTCCAATAAGTTTATCTGTTAATTTTTGGAATCGATATTTCATATAGAATATTTCCACGTCTTTCCTATGAACATCCTGTACCAGAGTTCAAAATTCAACAATGCCCATATCTTATGGGAATTGTTCCGCTTTTCTGTATTGTGGTCGGCTAAAAGTTTCTCCACGAATTCTTTATTAAAAAACCTCCTCTTCGCACACTCATCGGAAAGCAGGATTTCCCGGACAAAACCTTTTAAATCGCTCCTGAACCACTTTGCCAGAGGCACTCCAAATCCCATTTTATTTCTTGTAAGTATCTCGTCAGGAATAATGCCTTTCATTGACTTTTTTAATATATATTTTGTTATAACGCCTTTCAGTTTTAAGCCATCAGGTATCCTGGCAGCCAGTTCCATAACCTTATGGTCTAAAAACGGAGACCTGCCTTCCAATGAATTTGCCATTGCCGCGATATCCATCTTGACCAGTAAATCCTCCGGAAGATAGGTAAGCACATCCACGGCCATTGCCTTGTCAACAACGCTGTATTTTTTAAAACCCTCCAGCATATCTGCCAGAAAATCAAAAGAATAGCCATTTACAATTTGCTTCTTGAAATCCTTGTTATACAACAGCTCTTTTTCTTCCGGCGTAAAATACGATATTATCCTAGGATAGATATATCTCTTGTCATAACTTGCAAGGATATTGATAAATGCGCATATCTTAGAAAACTGCGCAGTCTCTTTATTATTAAATACCCGGTTTATTTTATTAAGATTAAGGTAAGCTATCTTTAAGGCCTGCCTTGGGATAAGTTTTAGCTGTTCAGAAAATTTGAACGCGATATACCTCTCATATCCGGCAAATGATTCATCGCCTCCATCGCCATTAAGCACAACAGTTACATGCTTTCTAGCCATATTGGCGACATAATATGTGGGTATGCAGGATGAATCCCCGAATGGCTCATTGTAATGCCATACTAGTTTTGGCAAAATGCCTAAAACATCAGGTTTTACAATAAATTCATGATGCTCTGTATTAAATCTTTTTGCTATTATTCTCGCATAGTCTAATTCATTGTAATTCTTCTCGTCAAATCCTATAGAAAATGTCTTTACCGGCCTGTCTGACAATTCGCTCATTAATGCCACAACAGCGCTTGAATCCACGCCTCCGCTTAAAAGCGCACCCAAAGGAACATCGCTGATCATCCTGAGTTTAGTTGCCTCTTTGAGACTATCAAATATTAAATTTCCGTATTCGGATTCGTGAAGCTTAAGCTTATCACTATAATCTATGCTCCAGTACTTTTCAATCTTTATGCTATTAGTGTCATAAACAAGATAATGCGCGGGCAAAAGTTTCTTTATGTTTGAAAACATTGTCCTGCCCGGAAATGAATATCCATATGTCAAATAGTGATCCATAGATTTATAATCTACGCATGATGCTATGCCGGGATGCTGAAGCAGTGCCTTAATTTCAGAAGCAAAAATAATACCTTCGCTATTCTCAACATATACCAAGGGTTTTTTCCCAACTCTGTCCCTTGCTAAAAATAGCTTCTTTTTTCTTTCATCCCAAATACAAAATGCAAACATACCGCGCAAATACTGTAAAAAGTCCACGCCTTTTTCTTCATATAAATGAACCAGAATCTCTGTATCTGTCTTTGTGGAGAATTTATGGCCTTTTTTCTCAAGCTCTTCCCTTAATTCTAAAAAATTATAGATCTCGCCATTTAAGATGACCCAGATAGTACCATCTTCATTTGAAATAGGCTGATGGCCTGTATTAAGGTCAATAATGCTCAATCTTCTGAATCCCAGGCCCAAACTCCTGTCTTTATTGATATAAAAACCTTCGTCATCCGGCCCTCTATGAACCAGGGTATCAGTCATTTTTTTAAGCAAATCAATGCTTACGCTTTTATTGCCTTTATATAAAATTCCAGCTATTCCGCACATATTTACCTTTTGATGTATAAATCCATATAAATATCTTCTAACTTTTTAATGTTGCCTTTTACATTAAAGTTGTTAGTGACTTTTATATACGCGCTATTCGTTATTTTCGTTTTTTTATTTTCATCTTTTATAACTCGCGATATGGCATCTGATAATGCACTAGGAGCAGGCTGCGCCAATATGCCATTTACATCGTTGTCAATAATCTCTTTAATGCCGTCTATATCCGAAGCTACGCATGGTATTTTTAAGGCCATAGCCTCTAAAATAACTATTCCAAAACCCTCATTAATAGCAGGAAGTATGAATAAATCTGAACAACCAACGATATCTCTTATGTCTTTTCTCCTGCCTAAAAATTTTACCTTTTCTTGAATACCTAATTTCATGCATAAATCTTTGAGATTTTTTTCTGCCGGGCCATCGCCTATTAATAATAGCATAAAATCATTACTCTTTAATTTCTCTGAGGCTAACGCTTCTAATAACAAATTATGGCCTTTATCAAAATCCAGCCTGCCAACATCAGTCAATAAATAAGTATCTTTTTTTATGCCTAATCTATTTCTAATGCTGATTCTTTCTTTTTCGTCAAGAGGCGCAAACTTGTCAATATCGATAGAATTGCATATTACTTTTATGCCTTTAATTCCAACCTGTTGTTCGGTTGACCTCTTTACAGCATTTGAAACCGCGATAAAGCTACAGCCGGAAAGCCTGCTTGTAACAATATCCAATATTTTCCTTTTATTAAAAACAGAGCTTCGTTTATAACCAAGATTATGTAAAGTCGTAATAACATGCGGCGCGCCTGCCAGATTAGCCGCTATCCTGCCATAAATATCAGCTCCAAAAAGATTAGTATGGACTATATCTATTTTTTCACTTTTTATAATTTTTACTATTCTATTTATCGCAGTAAATGGCTGATAAATATTTTTTAAGTTTAATGAATATGCTTTAACGCCTATTTCTTTTAAATCTGATAAAAAAAACTCATCATTATATAAATAAACGGCTACATTATAAAATTTATCTTTATCTAAATATGTTAAATTGGTTAATAATGCGCGTTCTGCTCCGCCGGGGCCAAGGCTTTCTATTATATGGAGTATCCTTATCTTATCTTTAATGAGCATTAATTAAAAATAGCCTAATTTGCTATACATATATGTCCTTAAATACCTTTTATAGTAATAAAACCTCTGAAGCCACGGTAATATTTTATGTTTTTTTTGAGCTGATAAAAATTCTTTGAGCTGCTCTTTCCAAAAATTCGCGCTTACCCCATTAATATCTATATGCGTTATTATTTCATGAATTGCCTTAAACTTAAAACCGCTTATATGAGCTCTTAAAAAAAACTCATAATCCATAGCAAATTTCATATCAGGATCAAATAACCCGATTTTATTAAAAACTTCCCTGGACACTACGCAAGATTGATGCGGGATAGCATCTTTAAGCCAATATATATCTTTATACACATCATTTGGATAATAATAATTTGATTCTTTATTGCGCTTTTTAAAACTTTCTAAACCTCCATATATAATGTCATATTTATCCGAGTGCGCCATTAAATTATCTATAGCCTTATTGTTATAATAAATATCTCCCGCATTCAAATAAGCGATCCATCTGCCTTTGGAAACTCTAAAACCTTTATTAAAAGCATCTGCTATGCCATTATCTTTTTCACTTACATAATAAGCGATATGATTTCTATATTTATTGATAATATCCATAGTCCCATCTGTAGATAAGCCATCTATAATTATATATTCTAAATTACCATAGCTTTGGCCGATAACACTCTTGATTGTCCGCTCCATATCATCTACGCTATTCAAACAAACCGTAATCACGCTAACCAAAGATTTGTTATCCATAAATATACCTATTAGTCTTTAATATTATTCCTTGGGAATCTTTCTCTTAACCATGTTATATTTTTCTTTATAAGTTTCGCAGGAACACCGGCATATATAGAATTCGGCAAGACGTCTTCTGTAACTACAGAACGGATTCCAATTATAGAATTCTCTCCTATCTTTACGCCTTTCAATACCTGGCTATAAGCCCCTATCCAAACATGGTTACTTATTATTATATCTCTAGCAAAATTTATCCTCTGTTTTGTTTCTAAGTCTATTATTGAATGACTATCGCCATTTCTAATATCAACTTTATTGCTAAACATGCAATCTTCTCCTATGCATATGCTTCCACCTTGATCAGTGACCGCTATATGAGCATCTTCTATTGTAGTGCCATTGCCTATTGAGATTTTACAGCTATCATCTTCAAACCATAACATGCCTTTTCCATAGGCTACATTTTTACCAACTTTTAAAATATGATTTGAGCCATTAATATGGATATAAACATTGCTTAAATTTGAATTATCTTCAATATCAATTAAATTATTATTCCCCAATATTAATATTTTAGTTTTCTTGATGAGAACATTAGATCCGGTTTTTATTTTATTATTACAACCTCTGTCAATTATACTATTGTCTCCTAATACATAATTATAAAAGCTAAGCCATAGTTGCATAAGAAACTTGTTTCTTTTTATAAAATATTTTAACCTTCTTGTATTTACCATGTTATGCCCCTTACCTTAACTTTAATACCTTTTTATACGTTTCGTAAGTTTCCCGGGCTGTCTTATCCCATGAGAATAGTTTTATCCTTTCTCTGCCCCTTTTTATATATTTCTCTTTTATGTAATTATCATTAATAATCTGTTTTAGGCAGGAACATAATTCATCAATGCTATTGGGAGAAAAAAACATTGCGGCATCACCGGCAATCTCAGGAATAGACCCTGTATTTGAAGCGATGACCATGCAGTCATTGCCCATGGCTTCTAATACAGGCAAACCAAAACCCTCATAGAGAGAGGTGCATACAAAAATACCGGCATTTTTATAGTAAGCTCTTAATAGTTCATCATGGCCTTCAATATGCCTTATCGAACCTTCGAGTCCTAAATTCTTAAATTCCAGCATCTCTTCTTTAAAAAACCCTCCCCCTCCAAAACACACCAGATCAAAATCTTTTTTAAGGTTCAGCGCGTTAAAAGTATTCAACAGTACATTGAAATTTTTATAGCTATTCCTCATTCCCACATATAATATATAAGGCTTTTGAGGTTTATTGAATATCAGAGGCGTAGAATCGCGGCTATTTAAAGATATGCCCAGATGGATTACTGATATACAATCATCTTTTATGTCATAAATTTTCATCAAATCCTTCTTAGTCGTGTTAGAAATACATATTATATGGTCTGCATTTAAGATGGATTTCTTTTTTATATCAATGCCCCTTGCTAACATTACTTTGAATTTAGATGAATACAACTCATGAATCATGTCGTAAACTGTAACTATCGTCTTAATGCCTTTTCTTTTTTTAACCAGAGCGGAATAATAAGTAGGATGATATACGCCGTATTTATGCCGAAATAACTTACAGTCTAACAATATATTATTGAGTTTTGAAAACCTATACGGCAAAATACTCAAACCTTTAAATACGTCAACGTTTACATCATCATATTCTGTTATACGCTTTATAATCTCAGAAAAATATCTTGATATACCGCCATATTTCTGCAAATGAAAAATCATATTGTCATACAATACATTCATGGCTTAACTATCGTTTTTGTGTTTTCATCTTTCGACAATACTCTAACCTCATCAATAAATGGCTTTATATCTTGCACCAACTTTCTTAATTTCAGCTTCATTTCTTCTTTTTCTTCGTCAGACATATTATCTAATTTATTATAAATTTTGCGTGGAAATTCTTTAACCAGCGCCTTGGTGGTTTTAGCCAGCCCTTGTATTAAAAATACATTAACAAGGGGCAGGCTGCCTATAAAAGCTATCGAACATATGCAAACAACAATTAATGTCTTAGTAAAAAACATTGCCAAATCAATAAATAACTTCTTTCTAAATATAACAGGCCCAGGTTCTCTTATAATATCCAATGCATCTAGATCCGCTGCCTTTTTAAAACAATTCTCTTTTTCTGTTTCTAACCTTCCATGGGCTTCGTCTAAACTCTTCCCCTCAACAATAAGCGATAATTCTGGAATAAATAGATAGTAATTATTATCTATTTTTTTTAAGATTACATTATAATTTAATTTTTTATAATAACTTATATCTTTTTTATTTTTCATGCCACGCCCTCCTAGTTTTTTACTGCATATCCAAAATTAAAATTGAAACATCTTGATCTCGTAACTTATGGGACTGCAAAGGAATATCACTTTTGGCTAAAATTTCATTTGCGATATCAGAAGACACTGCTATTGCAACATCCCCATATCTATAAATAACGTCTCTAATATTCCCTTCTAATATCTGCTTTACATCTGCGTCATATTGCTTCTTATATTTTGGAGAAAGACCTGTCTCAATAATAGCACTGCTTAAGGGTATATTTGCATAAAAAGCCAGGGAATAACATATCTTTCCCCACTTAAAATTGTCTCGTAATGCTGGGACGACCATTAACGCCCTCTTGTCTTTCAATAATCTTTTAATTAATATTTGATCTTCTTTGCTGATTACATCAGCGATCCCATTGCCATAAGTCACTTGTAGCGGTTTAAGATATCCCCATACTTCAGCAGTATGCGCTATCATCAAAAATATTATAACCAAAACAAATGATATCCTTTTATATATAACTTTGTTATGCGAATAAGGATACAAATATCTATTTAGCCAAACAATGGTTACTGTGGTTATATACAACATGAAAGGTATCGCTAATCTTCCAAGAGACCTTACCAATATAAGCTTAGGCCAAATTGCAGCCATGATTAAACTCGGAGTAGCTATATTATTTAACCTTATGCCGCCTATGTGTATAATATATCCCCAGCTAAAGATATACAGAATCGTAACGGAAATTCCAATTATTACAGGCAATGAAAAAATCTCATTGACCATAAACAATTTATATATAATTTCTAACCTTAATTTTAGGAACCATGCCCTATGGTTTCTAATAAAAAATAATACCTTGCTAACTATCAAAAATAATAAAATGAAAATAGTTACAGTGCCCAGATACGTAAACCCTTCATATTGTCCATCCTGCAAATCATTCGTTGTAATGGGAAATCCTATTCTAGCTAAATAAGAAGTAGGACCGCATACTCTGTTTAAAGGAATACCTTCTTTATCTTTTGGCGGAATAACCACGCTAAGAACATCCGCAACATGAAAACCGCCTCCATATCCACCGCCATACCCCCAGCCAGTCTCGTATCTGGCATTTATAAGAGAGGCCTCCGGAGATACAGTAATATTTTCCTGGTTTCCTAACATAAACGAAACTAGAACAACTATAATAACCCCTAGAATAAAAACAGGCACAGCAAAAAACAATCTGTCATGATCAGCCTTGCTTCTATTCAATATAAATCTAAAAAAGATTAAAATTAAAAATATAAAAAATATAAAATATGTGCCAAATAAACCATAGTCATTAAAAAATGACAGGATTAGAAAAAATACCAAGAGTAAAAAAAATGATCTCCTATTAGGATAACTGTAAAGACGGATTAAGAAATAGAAAAAAGCCGTGTATATCGGAAAATATGCTATTTGATATGATAGGCCATAAAAAGACGAACTCCTGAAAAGCAAAGGAAATGATAAAGAAATTAATAATGTTCCCAGTAACTTTATCCAGAAAGATTTAACTCTGAAAAATTCTAATATAAGACATACAAAATAAGCAACTAAAAACACGCATACCAATTCAAATAAAACAGGGTAATAAAATTCAGAGAAAGGGGCATATATCTTAGAAAGAGATTTAAACAATATAGCAAATAATTCTATAGGGCCTCTTGATATACTAACGGTGTAAAAAGGGAATCCTAATCCCTTGATAAGGCCTATTGGAAATCCAAAAGGTTCTCTCGCGTAGAATAAATATCTGCTCCAGATCTCAAGGTTGTCTCCACCATTTAAAACAGGCATATAGCCGGAAAAAGGCAGGCAATTGCGCCATCTTAATGAAAAGATTGATGTTACAAAAACGGCGCACACTAATGACTGAAAAGTAGTAAATTTGGAACGGATATATGTTTTCATCGCCAATAAAATACCTCTCTCTAATAATCTGCGCTATATAGGGATCACCCTACTGTTTGCTAACATTGTTTTTTATGCATGTCTAATTTCACTTGCGATCTTTTAAAAAATTCCAATAACGCAATAAAGAAAGGTTTTATCAAAGATAGGGCGCCAAATCTCTTTAATATCGGAATTACCCTCCATGGAACAAGATAAATCTTTATCAAACCTTTCTTTTGCAAATGCAATAATTCTTCAGGAGATATCCCATTGACTGTCATAACCGCAGAGTTATAACGCTGGTATTTTGAAAAATCCTGAGTTTCAAGTTTCAATCCATGCTGGCCATTCAACGCCATGTCGTACATCTCGGAACCGGGATATGGTATAGCAATACCAAAAGTAGCATGCTTTATAGGCCGAGACCTGCGGACAAAAGAAATGGTTTTTTCTATACTATCATAAGTATCTCCAGGCAGGCCAAGCATGACAGAATTAATGGTTTCTATTTTGTATTTATTTGTCAACTCATTGGCTATAACATAACTTTCAAGAGGAACTCCTTTTTTAATAATGCGCCTGACTTCCTTATCGGAGCTTTCAAGGCCAAAAGAAATTCTAATGAAGCCGCATTCGGCCATCCTGGAGATAAGCTCCTCATCAACAAGATTCGCCCTAGTCGTCCCTTCCCATGTAAATTTTAAACCCTGCTTTTTTATCTCGTCGCAAAATTCCAAAATGTATTTTCTGTCCAGGGTAAGTGTGTCATCAAGAAAATAAAAATGATTCACGCCTAAATCATATATGATGTGCTTTATCTCTTTTATAACATTCTTTATAGATCTTCTTCTAACGCTATTGCCATAAACCGCTGTGCTGCAAAAAACACATTTAAACGGACATCCTCGCGACATCATAATTGAAGTGTACCTCTTCCTGCCCCTCAACGTTCCAACCTTGTATAAATCAAGCTTTAAATGCCTGCGGCTAGGAAACGGGATCTCATCCAGGCTTACAACCTGCGGATTTTCTCCGGTAAACACATTCTTTCCATTGTTTCTAAATATAATGCCGGGGATTTTTGAAATATCTTTTTTTCTCTCAATAGCGTCAAGGAAATCTCCAAATGTCCCTTCACACTGCCCAATTACCAGATAATCGAAACAATCATGAAAGACTTTTTCACGAAAAAAAGTAACATGAGGGCCGCCGATAATCATCTGTACTTTTAGCGCCTTTTTAAACGCATATGCCTGTTCTACAGCTACATGAAAGAAAGGCGTTGTAGCTGTAAAACCAATTATATCAGGGGAAAATTCTCTCGTCATATCAATCGTCTCTGAAACAGTCAATTGCTCTGCCTCTCCGTCAATCAGCTGAACAATATGTCCGTGGTTTTCTGCTATAGCAGCAATATAGGCCAAATTTAAAGGAGGAAACGTCGAAGCGCCTCTGGCTACCTTGGCCATACCTCCAAACACATACGTCCATGAAGGAAATATAAGTGATAATCTCATTTTACTCCTCTCGTAAAATCCGCAAATATTTTCTTTCCAATTTGTGCGAAGTCATTTTCTTAATATGTTTAACCGTGTCTATTTCATCGCCAATAAAATACCTCTCTAACAAACTGCAAAAGAAATGTTGCTCCCCAGGGTAATACCTTTAATTTGCGTTCTCCGCCTATGCGGGCAGGCTCATCAACAGGAATTTCTCCTATCTTAAGCTTACGCTTAGCCGCTCTCACCGACATAAGCGGCTCCCAGCTTACATTTGTCCTAAATATCTTTTCAGGAGTATATGACTCTTCCTTATTCAGATCCAGATCATAAATTAACGATTTCTTAAAAGCCCTCAATATAACCATCGCATCTGTATAATGAGCGCCATGCAATAAGTTTACGGTCCTGGTAAAAAGCCAATTTCCAAATCCTGTCACTATATCATCGTCATAACTCTTTGCCTGGCCAAGATAGCGCGATCCAATAACAAGGTCATAGCCTTCCTCCATTTTCTTAATAAGCGCAGGGATTGACTGAGGAGGAGAATTTCCGTCCGGGCTAAAAGTAATAATAATATCGCCTTTGAGCATGGAAAGGGTTTCGAGGTACGCGTTTCTGATACCTTTTTGCTTTTGAACATATACCTCGTAACCATTCTCGCGCGCCCATTCAATAGTCCCGTCAGTAGAGCCGCCGTCTATGATAAGTATCTGGTCGCACCAATTCTTATCAATCTGGGGCATGATTATCTTCATGCCGTCGATTTCATTAAGTGTCAAAGCCAACAAAGTAACTTTCATAAAATTCCTTTCTTTATTAAACCTTATTTAATAAATCACAAAGAGATAAAATCTTACTCTCTTCAAGATTCGGATAATTACCGATATAGTATCCATAAAAATGCACATGCTCTATCTCCGGATACTTTTCCCATTCCTTATCTGCGATAAAAGGCCTAAGGTATGGCTGTCTTAACTGATTGCCCCCTCCTGAACTACCCCGTCTGAACTCTACACCCGCATCACGCAGCGCCATCTCAACCCTATCCCTGAATTTCTGGTCAGGCTTTTTTATTATCAAATTAAACGCATAATTACAGCTCCCTTCCAGGTCAAAGTTAGTTCTGTATTTCCGGGAATCTATATTGGCTAAAAAAATCTCAAAATTTCTCTTACGCTTAGTATTATTCTCATCCAGATGTTTTAGCTGATTCCTGCCTAGGACCGCGCCTATTTCAGTACTGCGCACATTATAAGCAGGAAATGCAAATATAAAATCCGGATTCAAATCAGGGTATTCTTTAATATATTTTTGCTTTGTTGAATCTTTTGATGCCTCGCGCACCATACCGTGAGACCGCAGCATCCTGACAGCTTCATAGATATCCTCATCATTAGTACAAATCATTCCTCCTTCAATAGTGCTCATATGATGCGCAAAATAAAAGGAAAAATTGGATATCAGGCCGAAGGATCCTACCTTTTTGCCTTTAAAGGTCGCGCCATGAGACTCGCACGCATCCTCTATTAACGGGATATTTCTTTCTTTAAGAGCAGCTATTAATCTATCTGTCAAACCATTAAAACCCTGTACATGGGTAAGAAAAACGGCCTTGGTTTTATCTGAAAGTTTTAAGATAACCTGCTTATCATCCATACCAAGGTGATATGGGTTAATATCTACAAAAACAGGCGTAAAACCGTTCTGAAGCACAGAAGCAATATCTGATACCCAGGTAAGAGTAGGAACAATAACCTCCCCATATCCATAAAGATGTTTTAACGCTGCCATTGTCAGAAGGTTCGCAGACGCTCCTGAATTTATGAATACACTATAATTCACGCCAAGCCATTTAGACCATTCTATCTCAAAAGCCTTAACATTGTCTGATTGGGTAAGGCGCGGCATGCCTTTCAAAAATTTGATCAGGATATCTAAATCCTCTTTGGTAATATTGTTTTTCATCAAAGGCCAGTCTAATTTCATGCTATCTCTCCTTTTCTAAAAAACCTTTATAGGTTTCGCTCAAGGCCTTTTCAAATGACCATGCAAATTTCCAACCCATTTTTTTCAGCTTATATGAATCGAGCAGTTTAACAGGCATACCATCAGGTTTAGAAGGATCGAAAACAATCTTTCCCTTAAAATCAATGACTTTTTTAATCAAAAGTGATAATTCGTAGATTGAGATGTCTTCCCCGCAGCCAAGATTGATCGGCTCGATATCATTGTAACTACGCATGATGAATACGCACGCGTCAGCCAAATCATCCACATATATAAATTCACGCCTGGGTTTGCCTGTTCCCCAAATCACAACTTCTTTTAAATCTCGAAACTTCGCCTCATAAATCTTCCGGATAAGAGCTCCTATAACATGAGAATCTTCGATACTGAAGTCATCATCAGGCCCAAAGATATTGGCACTAATACCGCAGATAAAATCTGCGCCATATTGCTTTTTATAAGACTGGGTCAATTTCAAGCCGGCGATCTTCGCCACTGCGTATGGCTCACTTGTTGGCTCCAATGCCCCTGTTAATAAATCGCTTTCCTTCATGGGCTGGCTGCAATGTTTCGGATAACAGCATGAGCTTGCAAGATAAAATAATTTTTTAACGCCATGGCAATATGCGCTATCTATGACATTACACGCTATAAGCAAATTATCCATCATCAAGTCAGCAGGCATCTTGGTATTTCCCACAATTCCGGCTGACTTCCCGGCTGTTAAAAATACATATTCAGGCTTGTTTTTAGCAAAAAATCTGTCTACGGACATCCTGTCCTGTAAATCCGGCTCTGTACAGGAATCGACTATATTATCATATCCATCACGCTTAAGAATATTAATGAGAGATGACCCAATAAACTCATTGCCCCCGGCTACATAGATGCTAGATTTTGTTTTCATATTAATCGCTACGTACTATGACCTCCTCCACCTACGCGGTGGAAAGCTTTACACCGCGTAGGTGGAGGAGGTAACTTACCTTTTACTATTCTCCTCGATGACCCTTATTATATCCCCTTCACTAAAATTACTAAGCGATGACAAAAAATCCCTGTTTCCAAATTTAAAAATATATTTATCATCAAAACCTAAGCTAACTAGTCTTATGCCGGCATTTCTGCGGCTGATCATATTAGATATCAGGCTATCAAGTCCCCCTTTATTTATAAAAGCCTCTTCAATAGTAATAATACATTTATATTTTTTCAGGGTATTGAATAGCAGGTCTTCATCTACAGGTTTTAATATATACATATCTATCACGCCTATTTTTCTATCTTTCCCGCAAAGTTCTTTTGCCGCCTTTAATGCCTTATGCGTCATGTAACCTGTGGAAACAATGCATACCTCGTCCCCTTTTAACAGTTCACAAAACCCTTTTTTAAAATCAAAACTTTTAGCCCCGTCATAAATCCGAGGCAAAGGTTTCCCATCTAACCGCATATATTTAGGCCCCTTGGTATTGATAGAAAAATCTACAAACTTTTCTGCAATAAACCAGTCACTGGGAGAGAAAAATAAAATATTAGGGAGCGCTCTAATAATAGTAATATCCTCAATGCAATGATGGCTCGGCCCTGATACGTCATAACTTACCCCTGAGCCTGCTCCAATAAGATTCACATTAATCTCTTTGTGCTGGCTGGATAAAGCCAGGTTAGTTCTTATCTGCTCATAAGCCCTCATCGTTATAAATGAGGCGATGGCATAAGCATAGACAGTAAAACCTTCGAGCGCTAATCCAGTAGACACATTAATAAGATTTTGTTCAGCAATGCCTACATTGATAAACCTGTCCTTAAAATCCTTTCTCAGCCTGTCAAGTGAAGGCGCTCCAAGATCAGCGGATATAAAAAAAATCCTTTTATTATCATGCATTCTGCTATAGATCTCGTCTATTACTGAATCCCTCATTGCTTTTATCTGAACATCGCTCATTTGCATCCTTTTAGGATATCATCAATCTCGCATGCCTTCAAGGTCTTAACATGACAGATAGGGTCATTTTCTAACATGGAAACCCCTTTTCCTTTACAGGTATTGGCTACCAAGACTTTTGGCCAATCGCTATCATCTTTCATAAGATTATTTAAAGCCTTATGTAGCTGCGCAATATTATGGCCATCCACTTCTTCTGATTTCCAATGGAAAGCTTTGAATTTCTCCTTCAAAGGCTCCATGCCCAATATCTCTTTCTGATAACCCAGCATAGACATCTTATTATTATCCACTATCAATATTAAATTACTTAGCTTGTGAAATGAGGCAAACATAACAGCTTCCCACATAGCGCCTTCGTTTAATTCTCCGTCTCCTGACAAAACAAAAACATTCCTATCTATCCCTTTTAATTTTAAAGCCAAAGCCATGCCGCAGGCCACGCCAAGCCCGTGCCCAAGCGAACCATTTATCGTTTCAAATCCCGGAATCAGCGTATCAGGTATTATACCAAGAAAGGAATCTTTACTGCCTATTTTATTCAATTCACTTTTACTAAAGAATTCCAGATCAGCCAATATAGGATACAATGAAATAGCTCCGTGTCCCTTACTTATTATAAACCTGTCTCTTCTGTCCCATTTAACATCTTTAGGGTCGTATCTCAGGATGCTGCCATAATACAAAACAACAAATATCTCAATGTCAGATAGAGACGACGCTAATCTTGTCCCTGGCGCATACTTATGCAATTTCAAGGTTTCTCTCTTTACCCACTGCGCTTTTTCCTTCAACGCCTCAAAGGATCTCATGTATCATGCTCTCCATTTTCTCACTCTTCTATTGGATCTAATTCTTCGAATGCCCTTATAAACCTTTTAGACCTATCGATTTCAAGCGCGCTATAATCCTCTCTTTCAGGCTCATAAAATATAATCTGGCTGCCATTGAATTCGAAACGAAACGGAACAAGGATTTGTTCACCAAGCGCTTCTCTGACATTATCCTGTTTTGAAGGCGGAACAAAAAGTAACAAAAATCCTCCTCCGCCTGCCCCTGTAATCTTGCCGCCTATAGCGCCGGCTTTTCGCGCTCGAGAATAGAGATCATCCACGGATTTATTAGATACCTTGGAACTCAAACTTTTTTTGAGCATCCATGTCTCATGCAATAATTCTCCAAATTTACAGATCGATGTATTACCCTGAAGAATAGATATCCCTTCATCCACCATATTACCAATCCTCTGCAAAAGCTTATGTTTGCTATCAAAATCCTCTACGTAACTCTTCGCCACATCTGAAGCAGTGCGCTTTATGCCAGTGTAAAAAAGCATTAGGTGGGAATTAAGTTCTTCCATCCTGTCTATGGATAAAGTAATAGGCTTGACGTTTATTTCTCCGTTCGTGGCGAAAATAATATGATTCAATCCGCCGTAAGCTGCACACACCTGATCTTGCGACCCAACCGTCTCCTTAATCATGTCCTGCTCTATACGTATACTCTCTTCCGCTAATTGTTTCTTACTAGGCATAATCCCCTGAATAGCATAGAGGGCATGCAAAAATCCTACGGTAAACGAAGAACTGGATCCCATACCGCTCCTGGCAGGTAAATCTCCATCATGATGCACCTCAAGCCCTTTGTTAAACTTTAAAAATCGCAATGTCTCTCTCACTGCAGGATGCTGTACCTGTTCCAGGCTTTTACACAATTCTATTTTCGAATATACAATTCGCACTTTGTGTTCAAAAAATGGCGGTAAGGTCCTGCAACTAATATAGCAATATTTATTAATCGCTGTGCACAGTGCGCTGCCGCCATGTTTAAGATACCATGATGGATAATCTGTGCCGCCTCCGAAAAACGATATTCTAAATGGTGTTCTATTAATTATCATTACATCCCCCTCTTTAATGAGCACTTGACTTACGGAACGAGCGAAGCGAGTGAACGTAAGTCAATGTGCGAATTAATCCCGCCCTTTTGGCGAGTCTATTTATTAAGGCTTCCTCCTATTCTTCTTTTAAGATGACCAATAACACTACCGTGATGTTTAAGTTTTTGTTCACGAATTAAAGCATCTTCCTTACATAAATATGACTCGTAATAAACTATCCGATATGGCTTATCATTCTTAGTAGAAGAGTTCTTACCGCTATTATGCTCATTGAGTCTTCTTTCTAAATTATCAGTATTACCAATATAGATTTTATCTTTATTCATCAGGCTCTGTAAAACATACATATAATGCATTAATTATCTCCATTCGCCAAAAGGGCGGGACAAATTCGGCCAGCGACTTACGTCGCTTCACTCCGTAAGTCGCGGCCTCATTTGAAAAAATCTTCCGCGGCGGCATATGCCGCAGGAACACCAATATCCAGAAAACGACACTGGGTTTTATATCCGGCCAATCCTTTGTCTATCCAATTAGGGAATACATCTCGTTCTAAAGATACAGCGTCCATATTATCAGGAATATCAAAGATCATATCCCGCCTCAATAGATATATCCCTGCATTAATCCATCCCTGGCCATTCTTATTATTTTTTTCAATAAAACTAAGTATATGCCCATCCTTATCCATCTCTACCAGACCATATCGACTAGCATCATTCAAATATGTCAATAGCAATGTTGCGCTTGAGACCTGCGACTGATGCCAATCGAGAAAAGCTTGCAAATCCACATCACAGTAAGAATCTCCGTTCATTATCAGCGCCAAACTGGATTTAAGGAAAGGGACTGCCTTTCGTAACGCCCCTCCTGTGCCTAAAGGCGAGGACTCCTGTGAATAGCTAAGCCGCATTCCGACATATGAATCACCCAATAGATCTTGTATCTGATCTCCTAGATAACCCGTACACAATATTACATCTTTAAGGCCAATTCCAGCTAATTGATCTAACAAATAGAATATGAACGGCCTGCCATGAACACTGGCTAATACTTTAGGTTGGTCTTTAATAACAGACCGTAACCGCATGCCCAGACCGCCCGCTAGAATAACAGCTGTTATTTGCCTGAAATCCTGCTTTATATTATTAATCATACATTCTTAAAGGGATCTCTTACTAGCAATCGATATCCTTTTAGTAACTCCTTTATGCCATCATCTAACGAACGTTTCGCTTCAAACCCGGCTTCCTTTAATCTCTGATTCGAAACAATATAATTACGCTTATCCGGATCATTCCCGACTTCTGAAAAATGTATATAAAAATTTGGGATATACTCTTTGATCTTTAACGCCAGCTCTTCCTTGGAAAGATTAGCCGAATCCAAGCCCACATTATAAGGCTTTCCCGCCATTCGATCTGCGTGTTCTATACAGTAAATAAAACAGTCAGCCACGTCGCGGATATGTATATAGTTCCTCTTAAAATCTTTCTCGAAAATAACTATGTATCCATCAGCGCATGCCACATATACAAAATGATTAACCAGCAGGTCCAAACGCATCCTGGGTGACATTCCAAATACCGTAGCCAGGCGCAAGCTTATAGCGTTAGGGCCATCCAAGACTTCTTTTTCAGCTTCTATCTTAGTCTGTCCATATAAAGAAATTGGCTCCAAAGGCGTCTCTTCAGTGCAAAAGACTTTTCCTGACTTAGCCCCATAGCCGCTGTTAGTAATAGGGATAATTATTGATTGACCAGGACTGCGTAATTTTTTTATCAATCGCACTGCTTCCAGATTAACTGACCTCGCCAACGCTGTATCACGATCGCAGGCAGGAGCTCCTACAATGGCAGCTAGGGGAATAACTACATCCGCATCCTTTATTAACCTCCTCATTAAACTTTCGTCGCGCACATCTCCGAAAACAAACTCGAACCGTTGATTAGAACAGAGGTGGAACAAGCTATGCTGTCTGTACATTAGATTGTCGATCACAGTAACATGATATCCTGCATTAAGCAGATGTTCACATAATATTGAACCCAGATAACCTGCTCCGCCAGTAACAAGCACTTGTTTAGTCATTTGCTATCCTCCCAAATTCTGTGAAACCCCGCCCTTTTGGCAAAGCTTCTTAGTATACCCGCCCAAAAGGGCGGGGTGAAACAAAATTTGATCCCGAGCGACCATAATTATTTCTATTTGGTCGCGAGGGACTTTGTAATTCTTTTTGATATGCCTTGCCTTATCCAACGATATCTAACCAATACACATAATGCCGTAGAAAACATCAAAAAAAATCTTGCGGGTATACTATGAACATGCCTATTTACAGTGCATAGGTATTCAAATAGCATGCCCCAAAAGAGCCATCGCCTTCGCAAACCCCTTAGCGATTTACCAAAGGTTTTATCAATATAGCCATCCCAAGAACCAAAATCAGGTGTGCGTCTAATATGAAGTAAGACTTCTGGAATCTGAGCAAATTCACCCAGAAAAGAAAGCTCGAAAAGCAGAATAATATCCGTCCCTACTCTTTTTTTAAAAATCTTCGTCCGATTTAATACATCCGCCCTTATAAGCCCATATACTGGATAAGCATACTGCATGCCCCATAGTATCATATGGCATCGTGATATCTTATCTAATCCGCGGCTATCAGGCCCTCTCAATATCAAATTTAAATCATTCCCATCCACATCTATGCAATTTGCTAATGAATAACATAAAACAACTGCGGATTCCTGTTCTAAGATTTCTACACATCTGGAGATATAACCAGGTTCCCAGGCATCATTACACGAAGCCCACATGAAATATTTTCCTGAAGAAAGCTCAAACACTTGATTGAAATTCTGAATAGGGCCTTTATTTTGTTCATTGTGATAATACTTGATCCTATTATCTTTTGCCGCATAATTTAAACATATATCCTGCGTTCTGTCAGTAGAGGCATTATCCGAAATAATTAACTCAAAATCAGTAAAAGTCTGCGCCACTAATGTATCCAGTGCTTGACGAATATACCTCTCTCCGTTATAAGCCGGCATTCCGATAGAAACACGTGGACTTTTTATTTCACCCATTTTTATCGAATCCTTTTCAAATAACCATCAGGATTAGTTGTAATAATAAGTTTATTCCCAATATCTCTATCGACCTGAAAATTTTTGTTTTTCTTTAAAAAATATCTGACCGCGCTCTTAGGACTATTCCCTTTTTTCCAAGGTCTATTATAGTTAAGCGAATCCGGTAAATCCTCAATTACGGTGTCAAAAACTACAAGATAACTCCCCTTGCTTACAAAAGATGAATACAGGTTGAGTTCACGTAAAACATGTTCGTGTGTATGGTTTGAATCTAAACACACGAGAATCTTTTTCTTGCCTTTGACATAGGTAGCAACTTTTTCCAGGACTTCTTTCGAAATAGAAGATCCTTCTAGTAAAGATATCCTCTTATGCAAAAAATGGCTTTGGATGGCTTTTTTATTATGGGATCTGATTTCAATATCGATGCCAAGCACTCGGCCTTTTCCAAGTAACTCTAGTAGTGATGCATAAAAAATAAGCGCCCCCCCATGGGCAATCCCTGTTTCTATTATAAGGTCAGGTTTTACGTCCCATATTATTTCCTGCATAGCGATAATATCAGGAGGATATTGAATAATCGGCCTGCCAAGCCAGGTAAAATTATACGAGTATTTTAATTGAGCGGTATCTTTAATAAAATCTACTCCTATTCTTTTATATTTTTTATGTACTCCCATTGATTTAATTCTACATTTTTTCTCTAGTTCAAACTGTTTGCTAAGGTTTTGCATTAAACTGTCCTTTTACACTGTTCTTATTGCGCTTGGTTCCCGTGTAACAAATGCTAACGATAATAGATAGCTTGAGAAGTAGGTAAAGGCATAAGTACTCCTGGTTTTTGAGACAAAAAATTATTGATAACTTTCTGTGTGTCTTCGTATCCTTGCCAGCCATAATCATCAAAAACAATAACTCCACCTTTTAAAAGCCTCGGATAAAAAAACTCTAAAGCAGCCAAGGTAGGAGCTGCTGAATTCAGGTCAATATGTACATATGAAATTGATTTCGGAGCAGGCAAAAGGTTAAGTGAATCCGGAATAAACCCCTGATGAAAAGTTATATTGCTAGAAAACTCATTTAAATTTTTCTTGACCCGATTAATATCAAGATTCTTGTATTCTCCAGCTAGAAGTTTTTCCGAAGGTAAAAGGTATTCTTCCTGCATAGGCATCCATGAATCGTACAAATGCATACTGTAAGTACTGATCTTTCCTAAGTCTGCAAGACCTTTTAATTCTCTTAAGGCAAAAAAAGCTGATATACCATTACCAACCCCACACTCAACTAACGTTTTGTTCTTCTCTTTAGAAAACTCAACCACATACCGAATAGCAAAAGCGATAATCCAGTGCCTCCATAATAAACTATCAAAATTATCTGGAATGACATGACCTGAAAAATCAAAGTTTTTTCTACAGTCTTGGTGAGCTTTAAGAAAAAACGCATTTCTTCTCTCTTCTTCCCAAGGAACCGTATGTATTGTTGACATCCCCCAGCCTGTGAAGGTAGGTTTTTTTCTCATAACTTTATAATTTAAAATATTATTCTTCTCCAACAAACTTACAATATCTTCCCATCCATTTGAAGCCACGAGTACTAAATTAAATAATGAAGAATGCTTTTTAAAATCACTTCCATTTATAATTTTAAGGGAATCCAAAAAACCATCTTTATAGCTATCAGCATAACAGACAATGGTAACATCCTTACGATGAAGGTTAATTTGAATTGCAAGCTCTTTGCCTAATCTACCAGCACCATAGATACAAACTTTACTATTTTTTGGAATTTCAGCTAAAAATTGTATAATATCTTTATCATCCATTTTTTCTCCACTTCATGAACGTTTATGTAAAACGGTATTCGTCTCTTTCAGTTTTGTTACAACATCATCATAATCAATAAGAAGCTGATCATGGTCTGGTTTGACATATTCATCAGATAAATTTCTCTTTAGCACTATCTTCTTTTTAATATCGCATTTTTCCAATACTTGGATGAGAAAATCATCCCCGGCGCAATGAAGAGACTTTGAATCATCAATTAAAACCAATCTTTTTGAAATTTGCAAATTGCTGATTAATCGGCCCCAGTTAATCCGCATAGCGGCATTAACAGAAAAAAGAGAAGCAGAAATACTGTTTTCTTTAAGTTTATAATACAGCTCCAAACCGAGCGGAAGCGAAAAATTAAAACAAGTAATAGTAACTTCTGGGCCATCAAAATATTGAAAAAGCCCCTCTTTTGCATCCATATATACAGCATCCAACTCGAGTATGTTTTGTTTGAAAAGCCGTTGGCTAACACCAATCATGCGAAATCCCGGCTCTAAAAGATGCACATTGACTATATGTTCTGCGTCAACCTTATTGGTAATAGTAAAACCTTTGGCGCGGGCAATGGAACAGAAATCGTAAAAATTATTCAGGCCTGACTGAGGGCCTTCGAACCCGCTATCAGAAACAATCTTAACTATCGTAAAAGCCGCCTTAGGATCAGTCCTCCTTAAAACATTGTAGGTATTCACCAAATGGTCTATCCCCAAAAGAAGAAAATCCTGCTGTTTCATAAAAAAAAGAGCATCAACGCCGCTTAACATTAAACCAAATCCCACGCCACACAAACAATTTTCAGAATTTGGAGTATTGATCACGGTAATATTCTCGTTTTTAAAATTCATGGTAAGGCCTGAAAGAAAACTCCCCGCACCGACATTCTGTCCGAATATCACTGCTTTCTTCGAAGCAACCAGTTTTTTTCTTATAGTTTCATTGAGAAATTCAACATATTTCATAATAATTCTTTTGTAAGTTCATTTAAAACTTCGGTGCTCCAGATATTCACTTTATCTTTTGATGCTTGGTTTTGAAGTATAAAAACTGGATCTTTTGCTGATTCTTCAATCAACGAACCATTGCCAAGATGTACTTCAGGCGCAGCACCTGCATGATAGTTAATAAATCTCTTGAAAGGAGAAACATCGGTCTTCACATACCACCCTCCAAAAGTAGTAAGTTTAACTTCAATACATACGGTGGTAGCAGTAGATAATGATTCTTTTTTAAAAGTTCTTAACGCATCTGAATATTCATACACATTATTAGAATTTAGAAGCTCGTATTTCAAATCAAGGGCCTCAGTAATTTTTTTTATGTGTATCGGACAGCGCCTCTCATCTATTTTTGTTGCCAAAGACCATTCATTATTTTCTATTACTACCATACACGACAGAGAATTGCTTTTTAAAAATAAAAGACTTTCATAAAAACTTCCTTCTTCGATAGCGCCATCACCTGTTACTACAATCACTATCCCTTTATCATTTTTTATTTTTTTTGCCAATGCACAACCAGCTGCTACGGAAAGGTTATTTCCCAAAATACTGGAGGTATAAATAATACCCTTAGATTCATTCGCAAGATTCATTGAACCAAGTTCACCTTGAGCAAGGCCCTCTTTTTTAAGTAAAAATTCTTCGATTTCTGCTTTTAAGTTTCCGGCCCGCGCCAGGTTATAATGCATGTTACGATGAGAAAGTATGAGGTGATCATATTTATCCATCAAAAGATGGACGCCAACTGCAATTGCCTCGTGCCCCAAAGCCAAATGCACAGGCACTTTAAACGCCCCGACCTTGCACTGTTCATTAATAAGCAACTGAGAAAGCCTGATGCGTAAAAGTTCTTTGGCAATTTTTGGATCAAACGTCTTTTTCATAATAAAAATGAATGTAAATCTCTAAGTCCGGTTTCCATATCTATTTCCGGATTCCAATTAAGAACCATTTTTGCTTTTTTACTGGAAATATTCCTCACACTTGCTGCTTGCGGATTAGTTTCCACTATAGTGGGATCCTTTTGCAGTATCTTTTTAGAAGTTTCAATCACATCTCCAAGATTAATAAATTTATCTCCTCCAAGATTGATTATATCAAAACCTTTTCTGCCAACCGCTTTTAAAATTCCAGAAGCAACATCAGATACATGGATAAAACATCTCCCTGTCTTTAGGCAGCCTACTTTTATCTCATCGTGCGTCTTAACAGCATGAAAAAGAGATTCAACAGCAGACCAGTTGTGCCTGCGAGAACCATAGATAATTCCAAATCGCAAAATAGTTACAGGACAAGAACCTCTTGCAAAGCATAGCCTGAGGCTTTGTTCACTTATCAATTTTGAGAAGGCATACTCCGATATAAGCGTCCGCACATCGATCAGGCAATCTTCATCCTTTACTTCATATTTATCCGAATCGCCATACACCCACTCGCTGGAAGCAAAGATGAATTGTTTGGCTTTTTTTTGAACGCTTGCTTCCATCAGATTAAGAGTAGCTATGCAATTACTTTCAAAGCAATCATAAATTTTTCCTTTACAGTCTGCATCGCGGCTTAGGCCGGCAAGATGTATAACAGCATCCACACCTTCGGGAATAAGCTCCTTTATTCCGGGTGAACGGATATCCTCCTGATAATAACCAACAAAAGATGCCGGTACAATATCTACGGCAACAACGTCTATTGCCTGTAGCCCGCATTGACGTAAAAGTTCCTGCCCAACAAAACCAGCCGCTCCTGTAATAAAAAGTTTCATAGGTTAATCGCTTACGTAAATTATTTTGCTTCCCTGAGGCTCAAATTCAAAAGGAGTCTCTTTAAAATAAGAAAGCGCTTTTCTGACTTTATCCTGATTCTTTTCTTCGCAATATAAAAGCAAGAATCCCCCGCCGCCCGCTCCAAGAATCTTTCCGCCAATAGCGCCGGCTTTACGGGCTTTTTCATACGACTCGTTTATCTTATCGTTAGAAATCCCATGAGCTAACTTTTTCTTCAGCAGCCAGCCTTCATGGAGAATTTCTCCAAAACTATTTAAGTCATTTTTTATCAAACGCTTTCTTAATTCTTTTGCAAGCGCGGCTATTTTACGCAGATACTCAAAATTCTTCGTTGTATTTCTCTTCTGCCCCTCAAGAATATCAGAAGAAACCCGCGCTATCCCAGTATAAAAAAGTAACAGCTTCCTGTTAAGTTCTTCTTTGGTCTTTTTGTAATATATTATTGGATCGACATAAACGCTTTCATCTTTATTAAACTGATAATAGTTGAAACCACCGTAGGCGACTGCGTATTGATCCTGTTTACCGATTGGATATTTAAGTATATCAATCTCAATTTTACAAGCTTCTCTTGCCAGTCGTTCCGCAGAAACATGCTCACCCTTGAAAGCGTAAAGGGCATTCAATACTCCTACTGCTAAGCTTGAGGAAGACCCCAATCCAATACCAGCAGACCCCAGAGGAATATCTCCCATATAAACAATTTCAATGCCTTTCTTAATACCTACGATAATAAGCGCTTCCCTGATTATATTATGCTCTATCTGTTCTACTGACTCAACGACTTCTGTTTTGGAATAACTAACCCGTATATGATCGTCAAATTTCTTATTTACCGTAATATAAATATACCTATTCATAGTTGTACTTACTACAGCGCCATAATCCAAATGGTAAAAATCTGGAAAATCAGTACCGCCGCCGGCAAAGCTTGCTCTCAGAGGAGTTCGTGAAATAATCATATAACCTTCTCTTTCTTAAGATAATCTGTTATACCTTCTCTCAAGGAAATTTTTGGCTTCCAGTCTAAAAGCTTACGCGCTTTGCTTATATCCGCCCAAAAGTTAATTGGTTTTGAGGTATGATTTCCTGAGAGCATTATTTTTCTTTTATAATTCATTATTTCTTGCAAAATTTCAAATACATCAACCACTCTAGCCGACGTACCTGAACCAAGGTTGTAGATGCCCGATTTTACTTTTTTGGTTACTGCAATACGCAAAGCGCTTACCACATCATCAACGTGAATAAAATCATTCGCGTTATACGGGTTTTTAATGACTGGCGTATACCCCTCATCCAGAGCATACACAAGGCTTGGAATCAATGAACCTTTTCTTTGGCCCGGCCCATACACGTAAAACAGACGCATCCATATTAAATTAATTCCGGAATCTTTACATACAAAATCAGCATATGTATGAAGCGAACATTTAGCCCACGAAAAAAATGAATTAATAGCAAAAGCTTCGGATTCTTTACATGTGCCTTTTGTTTTTCCGTATTCCATACAAGAACCCGTGATAATAAGTTTATTACAATCAGTTTCATCAGCAAGAAAATTAATGAGATTAAGCGAATTATCCAGATTCCGCTTTGACATACTAAAAGAATAGTCTGGAATTCCTTCCCATGCCAAATGAACGCAGACTTGGGGCGCAAAATCAATTACCCGTTTCTTAAATCTACCAAGATTATTTAAATTTCCTATACACACCGGAAAGCCAAAGCGTTTTAGAATTGTATTTTCCTCTTTGTCTTTGGCAAGCAGTAAAAACTGCGCTTTTTTAGAATCTAGCTGTTTAAGCAAACGCCGGCCAATAAAACCTGATGCCCCTGTAATAAAAATTCTCATCGTTAATTGATTTTCCTGTTCCAATCGTAGTTGATTATTCCTTCATTAGGGTGTATACGCCTGTATTTTTTGTTCGGATCATGTTGTTCTGATGCCACATTGCAAATTATGGAAAACGGCTCCCAAAGCCCCTTTGTTCCATTAGCAATCCCAGGCGGGATATGAACCAAGCAGTAGTTATCAATACCCATAAAAATTTCCTGTGTTTCTCCCTTGGTAGAGGATTTTTCTCTTAAATCATGCAGGACAAGCTTGATCTGGCCATAAACACAGATGTAATTCAAAATAAGCGATTCGTGAACATGCCATCCTTTGATCGCATCCTTAAAAACCTTGCTGAAATATATCTCGCCGAATTCATTTAAAATTGTGTCTTTTCTTACACCATGCATAATTGCCCCCCGTTCATCAGGGATTACTTTTAGCGGAACTATCTTGATTCCTTCAATCATATTTCCTCCCAATTTTTGCGAAGCAAAAATTGATCCCGAGCCATCCTTATACCCCGGTATATGCGGCGAGGGACTTTATTTTTTTACCAAATATATCTTTTTCGGAAAAGGAATAAGATACTTTCCCTTAAACCCCATGGCTCGGCATTCCTTGATTATCTCATCTTTGAAATTCCATGCAAGAATAAACAAAATATCAGGTTTCAAACGCAGGCCTTCTTCCTTGGAAACAATAGGGATAGATGAACCAGCTGAATAAAACCCATGCTTAAGCCGATTATTATCGATGATAGCTGATATATCAGCTTGATCGAAACCGCAAAAATTAAGATATGTTGAACTTCTGGCTGAAGAACCAAATCCTGCTATCCTCTGGCCATTAAAGGAATTAAACATTTTCTGGGATAGTTTTTTATGTTGTATGCACCGCAAAGCAAACTTTTTCCATAATGTAAATCTATTAATCGATAATGCCGTTTCCTGTTTCTTTAATTTATTATATTGAACAGTTTTTTGCCGCGCATTTTTTGAAAAATAAAGAATATACGCTCCTCCGCTAATAGGGCTCATCTCAATATGAAAAACATGCAAACCAAATTGATTCAAGAGGCGCTCCGCTGTCTGGATTGAAAAATAACAAAGATGTTCATGGTAAATAGAATCGTATTGAAGCTCTTTAAGAATGGTACCAGCATAATGAAACTCAACTGCCCCAACGCCATTTTCAGCCAAAATACGCTGTATACCCAAGACTACCTCATCTAACTGGCTTACGTGAGCTAAAACATTCCGCGCAAACAAGAATTTCGCCTTCCCAAATTTCTTTTCTATTCTTTGGGCTGTTTTTTCATTCCAAAAAGCAGAAATAGTAGGCACACCCGCGCTATTGGCAATCTGAACAATATTCTCAGCCGAATCAACACCTAAAACGTTTAAACCTGCGCTTAAGAATGATTTTAAATATGTCCCGTCATTTGAAGCAATTTCTAAAACAAACTCTTCTTTTTTAAGCTTTACTGTATTCATTGTTTTCTTAAAGAAAATTTCTGAAAACTCTCGCGCGGTACGGGACGTACTCGTAACCCAAAAATAACGCCTAAACAGCATTTCTTTATTCACTGTTTCTTTAATCTGCACCAAAGCGCAATCCCTGCAAAATGCCAAAGTTAAAGGAAATCTAACTTCTTTCTCGTACTGACGTTTTTTGAGGCTATTGGCAAGGGGATGATTTCCTAAATCAAGAATAGTATCTATCCTGCTGCTGCCGCATATTCTACACTTTGAAATTGTTCGGTATCTCATTTTGTTTTTTTAAGCTTTACCTGTTCCCGCCAGTAAGCAAGCGTATCAGTAAGGATTTGCTCAAAGCTTATTTTGGGCTGCCAGCCTGTCTTTTTAACAAATTTTGATGCATCACAGATAAGCCGCGGCACCTGCGTCGGCCTTACATACTGAGGATCAATCTTAAACTTTATGCCTTTTACTGTAGAAAGAGCAATAAGCATTTTAAGAGCTTCTCTAAAGGTACGTATATGACTTTTCTTTTCGGAACCAACCAAATACAATTCTCCCGGCACGCATTTCTCAACAGCCAGCCAATACGCATTAACCATATCTTTCACGTGGGTAAAATTTCTTATGTCGTCAATATGTCCCACTTTTACAAGCGGCTTCTGAAGCCCCTGCTCAATCATAGCAATCTGATAGGCATACCAGGGGATACCAAACACCTTATCTCTTCTAGGGCCTTCATGATTAAATGCCCTGGTGCGGATTACTTTTGAACCATAGGAACGAAAATATACGTAGGCAATTAAATCCTGGGCTATTTTTGAAACTGCATAAGGATTAACAGGTTTTAAAACAGTTAAAGGGGTAATCGGCAGTTCGTTCTCTGCGATATCTCCATATTCTTCTCCAGAGCCCGGGATATGTATCCTTGGATCTATCCTGGCATTCAAACATGCCTCCAAAAGATTAACCGTCATTTTGTAATTAGCATCCATGTATAACGTAGGATGATCCCATGAAGGACTCACAAAACTCTGTGATGCCATATGAAATATAATATCAGGCCTTATTTTAGCTATCGCTTTAGAAACAGACTTCGGATCCATCATATCGCAATCGCACCATTCTATTTCCTCTTCAATATGTAGTACATTTTTAAAATTGGAAAGATGATACCGCTTAAAACCAAATAATTTTATATCTTTCTCCAAACAATATTCTGCAAGATGCGAACCAACGAAACCTGTTACCCCTGTAATCAGGACCTTCTTCATTTTAATCCTTTCTTATTTTTAATATTTATAATTTTATCAACAACTGCCAGCAACCATATTTGGTGCGTCGATTCTATAATATTATAAACATCGCTATCTAACCAAAAATTTATATCACCTGCCTGTTTCAGGGGATTGCTACTATCGAATCCTGAAAATGTAATAAGCTTTAATCCAAGCTCTTTGGATTTTAGCGCTCCATTTATTATATTCTTTGACCTGCCGCTGGAACTTATCAAAATTACAATATCACCCGCATCTGCATAAAATTCAATCGCCTTTTCAACCCATTTTTCATAACCATAATCATTTGCAAAACAGGTAATCATGTCCGCCTCATTGAAATTTATCGCACGGACCATTGCGTTTTTAGTCAAATCAACAGACGCATGGCTGGCCATTGCTGCGCTTCCGCCATTCCCTATTATTATTAATTTCTTTTTCTTTTCGGTTACGCTTAATATTAAATCAACAGCTTTATCTAAAAGTTTAACATCCACGCTATTCACGCATTTACTTATTTTATTAAAATAGCTGTTAAAAAAATCCATTTATCTCCTCCTGGTATAAACATCAGGTATAAATCTTAGGGATTATACCTAACATCCTACTTCTTCTCATTATAGGATGTCTAAAATAATCCTATTGGAATAGGTTTAAACTTTCTTTCAATTACTACTGATTCAAAATTCTTGAGACTATCCATATTTGTAATATAATAATATTGGCTGTCAGTCATATATGCTGCAAGCTGCCTCTCTGAAATCAATCCAGGAAGTATATCTTGCTCAAAAGATATATTACCATCTAAATTTGGATTAAGCGCATCTTTTTTAATAATAAAATAACCTATATCAACCCCTTGTAACCCAGGAGACTTTCTTTGCTTATCATACTGTTTAACAAAATTATCGTCTCCTACTTCTGTATTATTTTCCTTTCCGTATTCTCCTGTTCCTTTTTTGTTACTAAATATAGTGGTCGATACTCTTGCATTTTTTTTGTTATATAAATCTAACATCTTACCTAATTCAATAGGCCAATAATTATCTCCGTAAATAAGTAAAAAATGATCATCTAATAATTTATAAGCATTCAATAGCCTTCTGCCTGTTTGGTGTTCAACTGTTCCAATCGAATATTTTATTTCTGTCCCATCCTTTAGCGAATCTCCATATCTATTCATAATAATTTTGGCCTTGTAACCAACCAATATAACGATGCGCCTGATTCCAATCTGAAGTATGGAATTAATCAAATAGTCTAAAAATGGGTAACCATTAACAGGAACCATGGGTTTAGGAATTTTATCTGTTATCGGCCTTAGTCTTTCTCCTCTGCCGCCGGCAAATATTACAGCCTGATTTAGTTTATCTATTTTATTCATTATATTTTTTATTTTGGCAATTTTGCTAACTGCTTAAAATCCTCTTTTCTGATTTCTGACACGTATTCATTAAACTGGTTATATATTATATCCTTATTGATTTTATATGCGTCAATAATGCGCTCCGGGTATGAAATTTTTAATTCATCGAGGTTTGTCGATGCTTCTTTGAAAGTTACAGCCGGACCGGCAGCAAATGGCATCATGCAATATTTATTCAAATACATATAGCAGCACCTTGCCCTTTGCTGCTGTTCAGGTAAAAGAACTCCGGGCTTAATTTCTTTTAAAATCTCAAAGTATTCTTTTTTAGATTTTGGTTCGATAGTAAAACCAAACCCGTCATAAAATGTATTTCCGGCTACGACTGCCGGAATACCCTTTAAAGCAGGCATCTCTACGCCTGCAGTGCCCATGCAAGTAATAATCATATCTGAAACATTTAAAACTGTTGATGCTTTGACATCGCTATCCTGAGAGACAAATCTTATGTGATTCGGCAAGTTTTTCATCATTTTATTCAAATTCAGATCTTTCGTTTTGTAAAATTTATTTGCCGGATGTTCTTTAAATATCCAATTCTTTGACATATCCTTTCTTGCAAAACGGAAAGTCTTTATAAACCAATCGCAGTAATCTCCAAAAAGCATTTTCTTGAAATGTGAATGAGGCTGGTCATTGAATGCGTGTAACATTATAAATATAATGGGTTTATTGTCAAGGTTCATTGTTTTTAAAAAAGATTCTCTGGTAACATCGCTAAAAATAACATTATTATAGGCAACAGAAAGCGCTCCGTAAAAAGGGTTGTCAACATTGTTAATGAATTCTTTAAAATCCACATCAACTGCCTCCCTATGCATTCTAACCAGCAGGTCTATTGTTTCATTAGAAGGTTTTTTTGGATAATCATATATTTGACTCAGACTATTAAATACAGAGAGATTAATAACTTCATGACCGCCTCCCTTCCAATAGACAGGAATGTTCGCCTGCATGGCAACTCTGGACAAAGGGCCGATTATCAAACCAATATAATGTGAAACTAATACAGCCTTTATTGGGTTCTTCTTTAAAATGAGCCGGGCTTTCCAATCTTGTGATAAAGTAAAATTAAATATTTTTATTATTCTAAGATCAAAACGATGGAGGGTCGCCATTGAACAATCTGATAGATATCCATCGTATATAAAGTCGCCGTAAGGAATGCCTTTATATCTAAAAGAAAGTAATCTATTTATTATCGCCACATAAAATAAATAATAAAATATAGAACTAATCAAAAACCAGGATTTTATGAAAAGATTAATCTTGGAATATTCTAAAAATATGGAATCAGTTGAATAACTAAGCATCATATCTTCGTCCGCGATTTTATCTTTTAACCACGCGATACGCAAATGTTTGGCACGCGCTACCATTTTTGCCATGACTGCATTTGCATGGTTTATTACAGGATGGTCTGATGTTTCTACTAATAGGGTATCATTTGTATCAAGTTCTTTAAATTTACTCCAAAAATCTCTATTGGTGTTAATAAAATTTTTATCAAGCATACTTTTGTTTCAACCTTTCTTTCTCTTATCAGCTCCGCGCTGCAAATATGTTACCTAACAGATATGCAGGCGGTAAACTAATGATTTCTCTTCTTAGAGACTGCCTCCATAAGCCCTGCTCTTAAGAATTCTTTTACTGCTCTGTCAAAAAAATCGATATCAATGCCTGCCTTTTCCGCAATATCCAATAAATCCATTTTTCCGTCTACTCCCCACATTAAATAATAGAACGCATCAGCTATATTCCCTGCATCTTTATTTGTTAGCCGTGCGGTGCCTTCGCCTAACCCTAAATCAAAAGGAAAAATTCCGTGCCTGGTTAAAAACGGTTCAACTTTAAAATTTCCTTTATAAATTCTATTTTTTTCTAAGGTCATTAAAGCTCTCCAATATATCTGAAGAGATTTAAAAAGAATTTCCTGTTTTATATACTTAAGATCATCATATGATGTATGGTATGCGCTAAATTGCCCCGGGGGAGTACGAGTAAGGACTCCAAACGGTATGCGAAGGCCGCTGCCATTAAATTGGCGATCATCTGAATAAATTGAAGGCTTAGATAAAACAACATATTTATAACCTGATTGTTTCAAGGCATAAATCATCACCCTATCTAAAAGAGAGCAGCCTTGATAACTACAATAATAATGAAATAGTCCACTTTCGTCATCTCCCAAACAATATAATGCGTAACCTCCTAAGGTATGCTTAAGACGCTGGGGATAATTATGAATGTAGGTAATTGACCCTATGGTCTCAGGCCATATAGCCAGACGGTAAGAATAATGGAGCTTCGGCAGTTGCGATAACATCTTAAAAAGCTCAGTAGCGACCACTACTCCGCTCAGATTATCATTAGCCCCCAACGGATGACATAGATAACTTGTAATTAAAATTTCTTCTTTTGTTTCACCTGGAAGCAAATATTCGCCGATACAAAGCGCTCCATCAATATGCTCGGTATCAATATGCACTTTGTAACGGCCCTTCGGCAAAGCAGCGACTTGCTTTTGGCTTGCGCAAATACCCCATTTTTTCCGATAATAGGTCGCGCATAACGGAATTGCATCCGGCAATACGGTGCTAGTAGCTATGTGCTTAATCAATTCTTCCCGTTCCATTTCCCCATGAAACGGCTGGCTGTAAATATACAAATGATAACTACATTCATTGAAATCAAAAATCTTTTTACCATTCGGGTCAATAACATAACTGGAATTCACTTTAAATTCCTTGGGGATTACCCAGTCAAATACTTTAGCCCCGCTGGCAAACTCATTAATAACAATGGGCAAATGTTTCTGAACTTTTTTTATTGATTCAAGAAACCCAGACCCTGCTAGAGAACGGTAAATAGGAAATAACCCTTTCATCAATTGCCACATATCCCGCATATTTTTATCTGTGGGGCTAATCATTATTATATTACTCTATAAACAAGAAAACCGCTATTCCTGTTGGTTTAATGTATGAGAAATTTATACTTACTCAAATCAAGATATAGAACTCTTGAACTATCACAAATAAAACCCGATAGCTCATTCACCTGATTAATCATTTCCTGAGATATCTTTTGGTCTTGAAAATTAGCAGCGGCCGTTCTCCAGAGGCTCTCGGAATGCTCAGGTTTCCAATCTGAGATGGTGTCTCCTTCAAAGTATGGACAAAAATAGTAAGTTTGACTCTCCGACATAGTAAAATAGAGATAAGCCACCATTTTTGCTGCCTTAACCCGAATGCCCCTAAGCGGCTTAAGGCAATCGATATGCCTTAAGCATGCCTCATATTCTTCCACGGTTTGGGGTTCAACTGTGAATCCAAAACCACTATATGCCCCCTCACCGGCAAGAACACAAGGAATACCATACGCGGCAAATTCCAATCCTGCGGTACCTGCCCCCGTGACTATTGCATGGGCTAGATAGTGCAATGAACCGGTATTGAAATTTGCTTGACCATCAATAAATCGTATGTGGTCAAAATTTACTTGTTCCATTATTGCTTTCACATTAAGATCTCTTACCGGATAAAACCTTTGCGTGGGGTGCTCTTTGAATACCCAGTTCACAGAGTCCACTTTTTTGGTTATTTCTAACGTACGCATAAACCAGTGATAGTAGTCTAAAAAGAGCATCTTCTTGGGGTAATTCCAGTGAGGATTATCGTTAAATGCGTGCAGCATAACAAAAATAATCGGCTTTGTAAAATCCAGCTGATATTCCGCACAAAATGATTGGCGATCCGTAAACGTCTTTTTCATTGGGGCAAAAGCCTGGGCCGCGTCTAGGCGCGTAACTCCTCCGCTCAGTCTCTTCTCGAGATATTCCTCGACTATTCCTTCAATAGTACCATCATCATTATTCATCAACATCTTGAAATATTCCGGCGTAGGAGATATAGGAATAGACCCCAGATCATTCAAAGCGCGGTATTTCTTCCCCAAGATTTGATATGAACCAACTCTATTTAACACTTCTATCCCGCTTTTTATCAGGTATTTGCCAAGGGTCCCGCCATTCAGACCCATGAGTTGACTGACTACAGCAGTCTCAATTTTATATCTTCGAATAATGTCTTTTATCGCACAGCGAATCCGGAAGAAGGCGTAAAGGGCTTTAAACACTTTTCCATCGATAGCCCGTATCGTAGCATACCCAGACGAGAGCACGGCATCGTAGACAGTATCACCAACGGAAATGTCATCGACTTTTAATTTTAACAAATCCTCGGGAGTCTTTAATGATCGATAAACCTCTTTGGCCTCAAACCAAGCCCTGATATTCGGCAAGAGGTATCGCCAATCAATCAAATAGACAAAAGCAGCATTGGGGTAAGATTCGAGAATTTTCCTCTGAGCGGCTTTCTCATGGTTCCAAAGAAGAAACAGCGGTCTTAATCCTTTGGCAAAAGCAACAATTGAACCAAACGAGGCATTGCTTAAATAGATAACGGGGTGCTGATTAAACTCGATCAAGACGTATCTATCGCCTGGACAGCCGCTTGTATACTTACTCCAAAAAGCTGAATTTTCCTTGACGAATTGCCTTTCGGCGCCACTCAAGGATACAGGAAAAATATAAAAACACAGCGAACCTATCTCTTGTTTAATAAAGCTCGCGATAAACCTTACCAACTCCTTCATGAATGCAATCCTCCTTAAGATAACCTCCATAGGTATATTTTTATCTGTTTTGATACATTTCACGGATTTTCTTCCTGTCTACCTTTCCGTTAATATTCAATGGAAAATTTTCCAGAATCATATAGTCTTTAGGGATCATATAAGTTGGGAGTTCCTTTTCAAGATTTTTCTGGATGGCTTTAAAGTCTATCCCGCTTTCTGGTTTAATCACTGCTACTAGGGTAGTCCGCGCATTGCCCTCATTTACAAAGCATACCACCTGGCTAACGCTATCTTGTTTGGCTATATGCGCCTCTATATCCATTAACTCAACCCGGTATCCGCTCAGTTTTACCTGTGCATCCAGCCTCCCCTTACAAAAATACACCTCGTCATATTTTTCAACTATATCCCCTGTCCTGCACCACCTCACGTTGTCAATCACTTCGAATTTTTCGGGTGATGCATTACCGAGATAGCCGGGAGAAATTTGGCAGCCGCCAATACATAATTCTTTATCATTTGTTATCGTTACGTAGTTTCCTGGGAGCGGTTTGCCAATTGGAGCCATGCCGAAATTAACGTATTTCTCCAGATCTTGAGGGACGCAACGATGATGAAAATTTTCCACCCCTGTTTCAGTAAGGCCATAGAAATTGTAAACATTATCCAACGCCATGTTGTTAAAACAATACTTCAAGACATCAAACTTCAGCGGCTCTCCGCAAAGAAACATTATTTTTATCGGAGTTTCAACCTTATCTTTGGGCCTGAAAGTCTTAATTCTATTTATTACTGAAGGAACGGAAGACCATATGGTAACACCATTTTCTAAGATATGATTAATGGGTATAATCTTATCCCTTTGTTCAATTATCGGTGAAAATGCCCCCTCGGTAAAAACACAGGCAAAAAGGCTGAATATTGAAATATCGAAGGCGAACTCGTGAAAATCAGAAAATACTTCATTTTTTCCTAACGGTAAAATTTCCAAAACGTTCTTAACGAAATTTATGTAGTTCTCATGAGTCATTGGCACCCCCTTGGGTATGCCAGTAGACCCTGAGGTAAACATTATATAGGCGATATCATCCCTCTTAAAACTTCTTACCGCAAATTCTTCTTCTGCCCCTTCGGAGAAAATTTGTTCAAAAGACACAACATCCACCTTTCTTCCGACAAAATAGTCCAAAAGAACCCCAGGAAGATTCCCTTCATGTATTACAAGACGAGGGTCTGCCAGCTCTAAAATATCCATGTTCCGAGCCACAGGAGTATCGGTAGAAAGAGGAAGCCATGTATTACCTGAAAGGAATATACTGAAAATCCCAGCATAGGCAGGAAACTTTTTAGTGGCATAGAGCACAATCTGGCTATGCCTATATTTAGAAAGAACTGAATTCAGTTTGAGCATACGAGAATACATATCCCGATAAGCATAGCTCTCGTTGAAATAGCGGTATGCAATGGCATTTGAACCTTTAAAAATATCAAGCAGTTTAATGTAAAACTCGTTTGTATCCTTATCTGTAATCATCTTTAATGCGCTCCATAAAAATCCTGAAATTAAACCTCAAAAACATAGACGAAAACACCGCCCACATCATCGCGGTCCAAGGGGCCTATCTTCTTTTTTTCAATCAGCATAAAACCAGCTGATTCCATTTCTTTTTCGAACATGGTTTCATGGCGCTTGAAATCGCCAACCATGTCTAACCCTGACTTAAGAGCATTGTTTTCCAATTCTGAAAGCTGAACCCTGTCGTGTCTTAACGCTACATCAATGATATAATTATGGTAAAGAAAAAGGGCTTTTTTTCTTTCAATATCATTGGAAAAGCAAGGAATTACCTCTCCTCCCATAATATAGCGGCCGCCTTTCTTGAGGTTATTATAAATATTCTTGGCAAAGGCAAACCTCTTATCATAATGGATATGGTCATGCGCAAAGGTAGAAACTACAAGGTCGTATTTGTGTGGCTCGCAGTAAGTCACAGCATCGCCTAAAATAACTTTATATTTCGCGGCCTCGGAACGACTTTCCAGCATCTTACAGCACTCATTGTCGATCTCAAGGCAGTCCAGCTCTATAAAATCATGTTTCACCAGTTCCAGAGAATAAAGTCCTGTTCCGGCGCCAAGCTCAATAGTTTTCAGTTTCCCTTTTGCGCGCTTATGGCCCCTGTAATATTTCACAATCTGCCTGTTGCTTTCCTCAAGCATTTCCTCGTAAAAAGGATGCCCCCTTTCGATCTTATGATACGTGGGCAGGTCAATATAACGTGACATTTCAATAAATATCTTCTCAGAACCTTTAGGGGGGATATTGCCGGAAATCCTGCTGTATTCCTCCGTAGGAGAGGACGTAAAGTATAAGGCTCGCGTATCAATATCTACCACCGCTGAAGAAACAGTAAAGAAATTCCCCTTGCGCCACAACGATCCATTCTTGGTTCCTTCCTGAGATTTTAAAGCCTTGAAAACATCCTCCAGAGACACAAAATCCTTTATTGACTTATTTAAAGCATTAAGACGCTCGTAAGAACTAGGGTAATCCTCGGGTTTTTTTGGACCATAGTCAATATGCCGGAAGTGATTGGTTATTGCCGTCATTTCGCCGATATAGCTAACGTGCGATTCGTTGCCGTAAAGCTCCACGTGCACTGCTTTTTCTTTGTCGACAAGCAACAGGTTATAGCCTCTGTATTTACAACCAGCGTTAAGGATCTTTTCTAACCATTCATCTATATTGGCAACCTCCGGCAGATATTTGGATATCCATTCCACAGGATTGGCAAGGTCTTTATTCCCCTTCTCCAGCTCTACCGCCGCTTCTTCCATTTTACCTTGGTAAACAAGGGCAGTCCAAAGAGGACTATTCACAGCGGCGCTTACATAGGCACAGCTGCTGTGCCTATTTATTCCGATACTAAAATAATTTGCACTTTCGGTCTTCAGGGCTATTATCTGTGGGTTAATCACCGCTACTTCCCGAACGGACATATTCTTATCACGGTTTTTAAATACTAAATTTAGTCTTTTATTGTATCCAATCGTACACATAAATCACCTTCTTATTCCTGAATTAAATGATTTTTCCTGAATTTCTCCCAAGAAATCGCTGATAAGGAATCGCCTTTCTCTATATAAAAGCTGGGTATCAAGTAGGGAAATTCCAAATCAGGGGAAAGGTTACCTCTATATCTCAACTTAGAAAGACTATTCATATCCAATAATATTTCTGCATCCCGCCACACCAATACTCCAAAAAAGACAAAAGGCATAAAACGCCTTTGAACCTCGGAATAATGTGAGCTTTTTTGCACTTTTTGGGCAATCAGACTTATCCGATAAGCATAAAGCCATCTGAAGGCATCTATGGTACCGCTTGAGCCAAGGACGATAAGTCCTGGCAAGACTGGCGAAAGAATACGGGCATTGTATCCCATTATTTCGTGGTAAGCATATGGCGTGTCACTATCATAGATGACAACGGTTAGGCCGCTGGGCATTATCTTGCCGGATGTTTTTTCGATGATCTTTTCCACCACCCTGCTAGATAGTATGGAGGCAATTTCATTGCACCGGATAGGTGCAAGCAACATCTTGTCTTTGTACTTACTTATCCTGGGCTTGCTTATATCTGCCAGAACGAGACTGGCCTCTAATTCCCTCTGTTCTACTTCTAAGCCGCTAAAACAATCCAACTTATCCTGGCATTTCTCAAAATAGGCCTCCCGCACCGCTAGGGGATAAGATGTTATCTCATGAGGATCTACGCGATAGCCTTCAATATCTAATACTACATCTTTATGAGAAACGCTCAAGTCGAAAGCCTGAGAAATTACCTTAGAGGAAATCACTATACCATAATAAAGCCCCTTACTAATCCAGTCGTCCACGTTCTCCTGAATAGCACCTCTCACTTTATTAACATGTTTGCGGTGAAGTTGAATATAGGCATTGGCGATTTCTTCCTCAAGGTCATTTATGGACAAAAGTTTCAACGGTTCTGAAAGCGTGTACGGGATAGTTAATGAGGAAATGGAAGTGCCCTGAAAAAAAGATTCTCCTTCGGGTTCACTGTACCATGCCTTTATTTCCTCTGTCCTTACCCTGTTGCGTAATTCATCCCAAATTCTTCTCTTTTCGTCTTCGTCAAAAGACTGATACAATGCCATCCCTTTTTTACCTCTTTCTTCTAACGCAAGGAACCATTTTCTCTGCACATCGCTGCGCACGATCTCGCTAATCGGCTTAAGATACTCTTTTAGTTTCATAAATTACTAACCTCATAAATTAAATTACTTTGTTCTTAGAAAATGGCAGCAATTAAACTTGATCTGCCCTTCTTTGTTCGTACATTTTTCGGGTTATAAGGGCAGAGGTAATAAGTTTCATATCCTCTTTTGTCCTGAAGTGTTCCCTTCGCAACGGCTCAGGGAGAAGGTCAGGATCTATTTCCTGTTTATTATTGTAATCGGCAATATATTTCTCAGTGCTAATCAGTATTTGGTTAATATTATCTTTGCCGTATCTTTCCACGAAAATCTGACCCCACTTATTGGTGTACCTGTCGCAATACATAGACCTAATCTGGTCTGGAAAAAGGGTCATAAAACCAATGTCCGGCCTCTCTTTAATAACATCAAACATTAGTTTGTGAGCAATAGAGATAATCTTTGCTTTCCAGTTCTCACCGTTAATCACGTAAGGCAGGCGTACCTTAAAATCATCGGCCGGCACTATATCCATACCGTAAGGATTATCCTTTTTAAAGTTCTGCTGCATTGGCGCTCCTTTCGTAAGATCAAAAGTAGCAATCGTTATGGTATGAATATTCTTGTTTTCTATTATATATCGGGTCAATTGCTCTCTGGCCTCTTCAGTCTCCCCTGGGAATCCCACAAGGATAAAACAGAAATTAAGAATTCCGGCCTTGGCCGCTAACTCAAGCACCTGATCTGAATGCGAGACAGTGACTCTTTTACTCATATTCTTTAAGATATCTGGGTCATTGGACTCCAGGCCCCAGTGAATCTTCCTGCAACCCCCACGAAACAGTTGATTCATAAAGTTATCTTTGGTAAATGCCTTTTCGAGTCTCGCAAAGGTTTCCCATTTAATGTCCAGGCCCTTTTTTTCTATCTCCGCAGAAAGATCGTAAAGGATAGCGGGAGAAGAGGTATCTTCCATGAACTTGAAGAAAGTCGCTTTCTTTCCATATCGTTCCCGGGTATGCTCTTGTATTCTAATAATTTCCTCAATAATAGTATCTACCTTCCTCACCCTATAGGAATTTGCACCAAAAGGTATAGCACAAAATTCACACTTGGCATAACAGCCCCTGGTGGTCTGTAATGGTATCAACATTTCCGGGAAAAGATAATCATTAAAATTGATGTCGCTAAAATCAGAAGATGGTATTTCCTCGGATTGTGGGGCGTTAGCCCTGCGATCTATATTATGAACCTTTTTTTTCATATTGAGCACATTTTTAAATGTTACATCTTCACCTAGTATTTCCAGGCGATGAATATCAACAAGATTCTTTTCACCTTCCCAGAGAGCAAGATAATCATAATATCTGCAGATCTCTTTATTTAAAATCATTGTATCGTAGCAGCGTGTAATCATTTGTCCGCCCATTACAATTTTCAACTCCGGCATCCTCTTTCTCAAAAGAAATGCCAATGTGAAAGCAGAAATAATCTGGTCTTGAAAAGTAATCGCTATGCCAACTATCTTTACGCCTGTTCCGATAAACTGTTCATCAATCAACTGATTGTAAAAATCTCTATAGGGGTTACCCCGCTTATCTTCAAGGGATTCAAGCACTCCTTTGAAACTAGTACGGTCGTGACGCATATCCAAACAACGTAAACCAACGGATAACCCCTCGTAAGCTTTATTTTTTTCCCATAGTTTTCTCTCGATATTATCATAAACAGAGAGAATTTCCAAAGGATTTTTGTAGACATCCTCCATTGTCAGCCTAAAATTATCCTCTCCCAGGAACCAATGGAAGAAAAGAATATTACTGTCAATTACCTTAGTCTTAAAACCATTAGAAACAAGGTAACCTTTTAATAAAGGCAGGTTAGCCTGCGGATGGAGCGGGCTTGAAATGGGCGTATTTAATAGTATGCTATCAAGCATCTCTCTCTTCCCTCAGATATTCCATAATCGCAGGTATACTAGTAAGCCTTGTAACGGTCTGGTAATTAATCCCAATCTTATATTCTACTTCTAAGGCTACCAAAAGGGTTACATGGCCCAGAGAATCCCATTGAGGCAGGTCGTTAAATCTCGCTTCTGAAGGTACCTCGCTAGGATTTATACCCCACGCCCTTGCCATAATATTCTTTATTTCACTTTCCCTTATGTTTTTTTTCATCTCAAAAGTCATTCGAAATATTTTCTGACTTCAGGCAACAAAACCGCTAACCGATCATTTTCAAAATACGGAGCTATAAATTCGACGTAGTCCTTTGCGCGGAAACTACGTAATTCGCCAAGCCCAATTTTTTCAATTTTTACTTTACCAGTTTTCTCAAATTCACTCGTTAAGCGGTGCGAATCTATTCTCGTATCCACATCCAGCCTTCGCGCATACATATACGAAACATTATTTATAATTTCGCTGTTTATTCTTACCTTGCCTTTGAACTGCTTCCAGTACCTATATGGCACCTCAAATTTTTCTTCTAGCCAGTGGACATGAATAACAGAATCATTATAGTTACATCCTATGAGAACATATCGAACATTCTCATCCAAAAGGTATTGTGATACGCCATCTGACCCGAAGGCAGAGGTACCGTTAATTTCGGCAATTTCCCCGGCCTTTTTCCCCGCAGCAGCATATGTACACCATGGCGGGGAGATATTTCTTAAAACACCGCGGCGTCTACGGAAATTCTCTGTTAAAATGCCTACCTGAGAAACAGTCTCAAGGGGGTCAAAAATAGAGCCATGACAATAATCCCAGTTGAATACGGGCATTATCACCGTACCTTGGTCTCCTACAGCCTCGATTAAGGCATTATTTGTGTCATCCAATATAGTGGGGCTGTTTCCCATGATCGGCATAAAAGATGCCACATAAATAATATCCCCTTTCTCTACGCCGACTTTTTCTAATTTCTGAATAATTTCTTGCTTGCTAACTATAGGAAAACTCATTCTTGCGCCTCTTAATCTTTTATCAATTCAGGATCTGCAAAGGTTCAACTATTTTTTCATTACTACAAAATTCCAAAAGGCTAATATGTCTTGATCGACGGGGATTTCCCGCTGGACGCTAGTATGCTCAAGCACTTTAAATTCAAAGTGAGAAAATAATTCCTGCAGATGGGCTTTATCGGCGAAGTGAACTAATCCCGTGCCAGCTAAGTGCCCCCTAGTAAAGCCTTCCCGGCTGTAAGCGTCTTCGCTGGGCCGGCCTTCTTTAAAATCAGTTGACTCTGTGGAGAAAAAACCAATGCTGATTATTTTGCCTCCACATTTAATTTTAGGATATAGTATCTTCAAGGCGTTTTGAAGAGCTTTTGTCGAATTATGGGTTAATGAGCCTCTATCAACGACCAAATCAAATGATTGGGCAAATGGTATTTCTCGGGTAAAATCTCCCACTAAAAGATTATCTTTAAGCTCCGGATAAGTTTCTGTCAGGTATTTCACTACCGTCGGGCTGCCTTCGATCCCATAGTATTTCACACCAAGCTTTTTAAAAAAAGGGATGTTTGCCCCTGATCCACAGCCTAATTCTAAGACGCTAAAATCGAGTTGTTTGGGGTCAGTATAACGCATTACATAACTGACTAAATCACTCCATGGCCATGCGCTTAACTGCTTTTTATTTTGATAAAGCCTTTCCCATTTCATACTCGAATTCATTTTAAAATCTCCTTTGATTCTCTAAATTTCTTAAAAAAAAATTTCTAAAAATGGCTTTGTGTATAACATCAACTTCTTTCCCCTTCCATATATGCTGCATAAAACGCCTACCATCATCGATCATGCCAATTCTATCCATAAGTCTTAGCATCCGTCTATTCGAAGAAATTGTGCCTGCTGTAATTTTACGTATCTTTACTATTTTAAAAAGATATTCGCACACAGCTGCCAATGTCTCAGTAGCATAGCCTTTTCCCCAGGCTTTTGTTTCGCCTATTAAAATACCTATATCCGCCACCTTATTCGCCTCATCAACATAAGCTGTTATATTTCCTATATGGCCTAACTTATCATTAGTAACAGAAATTGCCCAGAAATAATGAGGGCTTTCTCCAAAGGACATAAGATATGCCTTGCATGTTTTTGTTGTATGCTTCCTATGTCTTTGTTCGCTATATCTGACAACGATAGGATCATTCAGCCAGCTAACATACTTTTTAGTTAAATATTTCTCTGAGAAAGGCTCTATCAAAAGCCGTTCTGTTTTTATGGTTTCTGGTTTGGCCATTTTTTTTAAATGTCTTTATCTCCTGCAGTAACTCGTTAATCGAGTGTATGTTTTTTATTTCTTTTTGCGGTAAATAGCAAGTTTTCTTCATATCTGGCACATAAGATATAGCGTATTTGCCGATTATAAGGGCAACAACTAATGCCATGCTATCAGAACCAACCACTACATCTGCCCACACACAGTCTTTTATAAGCAAATTATTCATGGGATTTGAAACAGATATTAATTTTCTTATTCCTATATATCTTTTTTTGTTCAATAAACTGGAATATTTATTTATTTTTTCAGCAGGATGAAGCCTAATTTTTAGCTCTAATGAAAATTCTTTTTCTTGCAAATTCATAACCTTTAATAAATCCTCAAGAACTTCAAATTCAGTATACCCCCAATAGTCAGGGACATTAAAATATTTTAAAGCATGCCTGGAAACTGGCTGAGATAAATATAATATCTTTATCCTGTGATTTTTTTCATTCTTTTTATTCTTCTTTTTTAGCAGGTTTGCATCTTTTGTAATTTCTTCAAAATAAGGATTTTCTACCTTACGTAATATGCCGCAAGAAAATCCATTCTTTAAAGCGATTTCATATGCCCATTTATCGCCCACAAAAACAATATCAGGCAGATTTTTCTTCCAGTTCCCATGATAGCCAAATCTTTCCCTATAATTACACCAGTGATCAAGAAAAGAAGCCGTCTTGATGCCCTGATTCTTGGCATGTTTTATAAAATTAAGCTCAAAATTAGATGCCCAGCTTGTCCCTGTTAATAGATAATCAGGCCTGACAGATTTCAAAACACCATCAATATCATTATTTCTTAAATGCACCCTTTGCGGTTGAAGGTTTGATTCTTTTTTAGAAAATATATCTCTTGCAGGACCAAGAGTGCATGTTATCCACTCAAAATTATCGTGATATTTTTTTATCAGAGAACACAATATATTTGCCCCGCCTGCATCATGAGAAACAACAAGTATTTTTAACATATATTAATTTTATATCGTTTTTCGTAAAAAATATACCTTCTCAAATGCCCTTACCACATCATCTAAATCTTTTTTCTTCATTGAGGCGTGCATTAAATCATGCACAAATAATTCTTTATAATTAATTCTTTCGGTAATCGGACAGATACCTCGCGCGTATCTAGGCCTGCCTTTATATAACGGACATTTAAAAGGACATCCCTTTTTGCCGTAACCAATTAAATTTTGATAGATCGGCTGTAAATACAGCGGTTCTCCATTTCCTACTCCGATACGCACCCCTTCTTTTTCGCGAAACTCGGTAGGAGATAATTCCGCTCTCACCGCTTCTATGAATTTATCTCTGCTGACACCCACTATTTCTTCTTTGTACTTAAAAGCCTGGACATAATATACATTTACACATTTTTCTCTTAAAGCAGGAGAAATAATTCCTGGCAATTTCCCTAATTTCTCTGCAATATAATTTGCATTTTCAATTCGTTTTTCCACTAGAGACTTGAGCTTAGGTAATTGACACCTTCCTATAGCAGCTTCAATTTCAGTCATCCTAAAATTAAAACCAATCATATTTACTAAATCCTTTACGCCTTTATCACCTGCTACTGCTTCAGCATGATTACGAATCAGTCTAATTTTTTCAGCTAATTTATCATTATCGGTAACAACTATCCCCCCTTCGCCTGTATGAATATGTTTATGGTAATTCAAACTATAAACTCCGATATCAGCAAGAGTTCCCGCATATCTACCTTTATATTTTGCATAAGGCGCCTGGGCGCAATCTTCAATTACGAACAGATTATTTTCTTTAGCAATTTTGTTTATCTCTTCGGCAGCATATGGTTGGCCAAAAATATCTACAACCATTATAGCCTTTGTTCTTTTTGTAATTCTTTCTCTGATGGATTTTGGATCAAGACAAAAATAATTCTCTTCTATATCAGCAAAAACCGGGATAGCATTAAAGATAAGGATACTGGTAGCGGTCGCAGACATTGTCAAAGGCGATACAATCACTTCCTCGCCCGGACCGATACCGCAGGCGCCTATAGCACAATACAGTCCTGAAGTACATGAATTTACCGCAATTGCGTTCTTAACATTAAAGTACCTGGCCCATTCTTTTTCAAATGCCTGCACCTGCAGGCCGCCATAAAAATCAGGACTCCAGCATCCTAAGAATTTGGACAAAGTCCCTGATTCTAAAACCTTCCGGACTGCCTTTATTTCCTTTGCATCTATAACTTTATATGCAGGAAATAGCTTATTCCTTATCTTTGGGCCGCCGTTTATCGCAAGTTTTTTCATCTCCGCCTCAGCTATCCTTCAGATGGTTTCTTCCTCTTTACATCCTTGTTGATCTTAAGTAATCCCGGATTCTTTAACAGTAAATCTACCACGTCTTCAGCTGAAAAATATTCGTCAACAGACAGTAAACGCTCAAATATAATATTAATCAAATTATAGTCTTTCATTTCATCCAATGTAACTCCTAAGTCCGGCCAATACATCTTGCCTTCGGCTTTAATATTCTTAATCTTGAATCTCTTTGGATGAGTATAAATATAATATGTGCCATGAACACGGTCTATAGGATCATCTGTAAGTTTATCTGCTTCGTCCAATATCTTTACATAAAATGCTTGAGCATCAAAACCATCTGGAAATGATCTCTCTACTGCATTAGACACATAATCGCATGAATCTTCTATTAATTTTTCTACGACTTGATTTATATGCCTGAAATCTATAAGGGGGCAATCCCCTGTAATAGCTACCATAATATCTGCCTTTGCATTTTTCCCTGCATCCAGGATTCTTTTTAAAACATCGTTCTCGCTGCCTCTGTGGAATTTAATATTATTAGAGGTACAAAAATCAACTATCTTATCGTCTGCCTCATTTACAGTAGTTGCAACTATAACCTCGTCTATATACTTACTTTTTCTCATCCTGTCCACGAGCCTTTTCAGAGCTGGCTCACCTGCTAAAGGCATAAGGACCTTGCCCGGCAATCTCGATGAGGACATCCTCGCCTGCACTGTGCCGACAACCTTTTTCCGACTTATCATAACTATCTCTGTCTTTTATACTTCTTTAATTTATTCAGCAGTTCTTCGCATAACTCCTGAGTCCTTACTGAATCTTCCCCGCTGCACAATAAACCTTTTTTGTTTTCTATATGGTCTATTACATTATTTATCAGATTTAATAATGCGTGATTTAAGCCTGTAAGCATCATCTTTCTATCGCATAGATCTTTATAGCCAACGAAAACAGGGTCTATGCGCACTGCCTGAATGTTGTATTTTAAACCAAATTGATAGAGATTAATTCTTTTTTTACTGAATAATAAATCTATTTCAAAAATGCTATAATGATTTTCATCTGCAGCTATAAAATGGGCCTTTGTATTATTGTCAAATTCTAAGAATACATCCAAAGTAGGATCTTCCTTCTTATAGTCAATATTCTTCGCAAGGACTTCACATGATGCAACTTCTCCAAAAAAATATCTCAATAAATCTATGGCATGTGAGCCATTATGTAAAATACCTTTTGTATAGATTACCGAAGCATTTATAAATGCGCCGTATTCCCTTTTCAAAATATCACTTTTTATATTCTGAATAACCGGATCAAATCTTCTTATATAATTAACAGCCAGCGGGATATTATTTTTCTTATATTTTTGAACTATTAACTTTGCGGCTTCGATATCATTAGATAATGGTTTTTCACAGATTACTGCCTTGGGCTTGTAATCCAAGACCATCTTCAGTATACCAAGATGCATATCATCAGGTACACAAATGTAAATAATTTCAGGTTTAACCTTGTCTAACATACCTCTAAGACTTTTGTACACAATGGTATTCCATTTGCGGCTGAATGCTTTGGCCTTGCTATAAGAAATATCATAGGCCCCGCTAAGAATAGTCCTTTTATGGACAGATACGGCATGGGCATGCGTAAGAATATTTTTATCCCCTGGCGCATCATATCCCCCTGCTATCTTTCCGCATCCTATAATTACTGATTTATATTTTTTATCTTTTTTCAAGAAAGCTCCAACTTAAAGGCGTTGCCCTGCTGATATTTCTTTTTGCTTTTTTTCCAAGGACATCCTTTAAATATTTCGGCGGCAGGCCGTTACTAGGCCTTATAGATTTCACATTCTCTTCTGTAATAAGTTCGTTTCTTTTAATATCTTTTACAGCAAATAAAGACCTTCTATATTTTTTACTTTTCCTTTCTTCTTTTGTAAGGCCATAGCTCACCTTTCCCATGGCTTTTTCGGATAACCTTATATTCTTTACAAGCTCTTCTAATTCTTGCGGCTCAATGGAAAAGAAACTATCAGGTGTCTTAATCTTCCGAGATAGAGCAAAGTGTTTCTCAATTACCTGCGCCCCTAAAGAAACTGCAGCTATTGACACGCCTACCCCTAAAGTATGATCAGAAAGGCCAACAGGACAGTTGAACAACTTTTTCATATGCGCGATTGTCTTTAAATTCATCTCTTCCGGTTTCGCTGGATAACTGCTTACACATTTTAATAAAACGATATCTTTTGCGCCGGCATTTCTTGCAGTATTCACTGCTTCTTTGATCTCTGATACTGTTGCCATCCCCGTAGAAATTATTAGCGGTTTTTTCGTTCTTGCCATATATTCAATCAATGGTAAATCCACAAGCTCAAAAGAAGCGACTTTATGGATAGGGACTCCGACTTCTTCAAGTAAATCTACAGAGGTTTTATCAAAAGCGGTTGAAAAAAATATGATTCCTAAGTCATCAGCCGCTTTTTTCAGTTTTTTGAACCATTTCCATGGGGTATAGGCTTTTTTATATAGCTCATATAAAGTCTGCCCGCCCCATTCAGGATGCTTTATTCTGAAATATTTACTGTCCGAATCCATGGTTAATGTATCCGGAGTATAGGTTTGAAATTTAACAGCATCTGCTCCGCATTCTTGCGCTTTTTTAATAAAGGAAATAGCTTGATTAAAATTCTGCCCATGATTTGCAGACACCTCAGCAACTATTAAGCACTTACTATTCTTATTAATAAATCTGTTTTCTCTATTCATGTTTAGATGCTGCCCTCTTTTAAACCAACTTCCTTTGTAACAGCCATCTCTTGCCAAGACAACCATCTATCAGTTCCGTCCTGAATCAATTCTTTAGTAGCCTTTGGACCAATATTCATAAGGGCATCTAAAACAGAGAGGCTCGGTATAAAGTTATCCACAGCACCAACCTGTTCATACGTCCTGACCTTAAAATCTTGAAATAATACCTCTATATCACTGACAGGGAAGACATTATCCTCCAACATATATTCAAAGGCCCCTTTCGCGCACAAATAGGAATCTGCCTCACACCAACGCAATAACTCAATAACGCGTTCTGATCGTCTTGACTTAGACTGATTTTCAGAACTAATGCGAAATTCACATTTTACATCTAATAATTCGCAAACAAATTTTATAAAGACGATATTTTGTTCTGCCAGCGATTCTTTCGGTGTCAATAACCACGAAGACATAAAAGGCGCTATCTCTGAATAATAAGGAGCCTTTGAATAATTTGCCTCTATGCGCTTAAACATCTTTTTTCTCCATGGAATAATCTCATTAATCTTGGTTTTATTAAGCGGCGCTCCAAATGAGTTTGACTTTTGAACAGGCACTGTATACCAGTCAACCTGCCCTTTGTTTACAAAAAGACGATTTCTCTGGTGATAACTCTGTACTGAAAATTGGAAATCATCAAGGAAAATAAATCTATCCGATTTCAGTATTAGTTCAAAATATCCCTGCCAGGGCATAAAAGCTGGCTGCATCATTGCTACACGCATCTATATCACCTTTATTTTAGACCAACCTTCTTCCCGTCCTTACAAATAAAAATATCATAATCATTATATAATTTAGGATAATTTTCATTATAAAAAACACAGTCTATGTATCGCTTTCCTTTTACGCATACCCCGCCATATTTCGCTTGTGATTTAAAAAGATTGAATAGAAATGCGCTTTTATAATCTTCTGGAACAATGGAGCTAAATGTATTCGCAAGACTTTTGTAATAAATTCCTTTATCTAATTCATATTTTTTGTCAGAAAAATAATTATCAGCAGCTTCCTGTATTAACTTGGATTCTAAAAGTTTTTCCATCTTTTCTTCAATCTGCAGTTGTGTGTCATCTAAATCCCTGTCAATATATCCTTTGCTAAGCAAATATCCTCTATCTATATTTTCATTTATCTCATGAATAGATATAGCAAATTTTTTACAGCCATTTAAAAAACTCCATGATATTGGATGCCTTCCTCTATTTCCAGGCAATTCTCCAGGATGAATATTCCAAATACCATATTTAAATGCCGCTATATGTTTCTTTTTAAAAATAATTCCAAATCCATAAGAGACCCCTAGAGAATTATTTACCTCTTTTGGTAAGACTAACTCTAAATCTTCTGCCGCTTCTACCAAGTTAAACTCAATTGAGTGTAAGCTGGCAAAATTATAAATTCCAAGATTAAAAGACCTTTTCTCGCAATATATTCTTTTGATAGAATATAAACGATCTATTATCTGAGCGGCCTTATAATTATTTCCAAAAAAATATACTTCTTTTATTGGATTCATATTTTTCTCCCTTATATAATAGCCAATGGCATGATAGAGGCAAAAATTAGTAATTCAATAGCGCGCTTGAAACTCTTTCTGCGCCTTTGCCATCAACAAATTCCATACCTATTTTGCTGCGTTCAACCCTTATTTCGTAACTAAATAGTAACTCGATAGCTGTATATAACTTGGATAATAAATCTCTATCTTCATGCCAACCAGCATATTCTATAAAACCTTTTTCATGCCATCCATTCAAATTCTTCACCTGGTTTTCACACATGCAGATACCGATTGCAGGCACCCCTGTTCTCGCAAGTTCATATAATGTATACCCTCCGGCAGAGATTGCAATATCGGATCCTAACATCAACTTTTTCATGTCTTCAGCATCAGGATAGTATATGAGATTAACATTTTTATCTTCCAGTTTCTGTATCTTTTTTATATTACGAAACCCCATACCTATAACAACATTCTTTATTAAATGCGGGTATTCTTCATTAAGAAACTTCAATATCTTTGGGGTCACATTATTATCATCACAACCGCCAAATGTGATTAGCACACTTTTTATCTTTTTATTTATCTTTTTTTTCTTAATATCCCAGAATGGTTTTCTTAGAAGCGAATACCTGGTACCAAGAAGGTGTAAAGCGCCGTTTATTTTATTATAGTCCAACTCATCTGCGAAAATACCCCCATTTACCACTATCCCTTTAGGATAATCCAGCCTTTTAATATCGTCTACATAAACAGGGATCTTTGTTAAACAAGATACCTCTTCGTAAAAAGAAATGCCTGCCAGATAAGAATCAATAATAACAATTTCTGAATCACTTACTATTTTCAACAATCTCTTTCTTTCTGTAAGCCAGTCGAATATTAAACTATTTTTCTTTAGTAATTTTCGTACGCTATTATTGCCATTCACAACAAACTGCGGCAATATGTTTCGTTCCTCAAAAGCTTGATATAGAGAAATACATCTTATTATGTGCCCAAAGCCAATATTTTCACCACCCTCAGTTATTATTGAGACATTCATTATTTTTATGTTAACCTCTTAAAACCACTGTGACACACAGGCCCTTCTAAAAGGCCTTCCAATGTCCCTGATTTCAATGCGGATGCGATTAGGCCAAACACTTCACTCGCTTCTTTTATATACTTATCAATAACTTCCTCTGTATGTGCATATGATATGTATGTGACATTTGACGCCAAATATCCTCTCTTCAGCATTTCTTGTGTAAACATAGTTTTTATCAATAAAGGATTGGCTTCTTTAATATTCATAATTGGCACAGAGGTTAAACCCACGATTTCTATATTTAATTTTTCGGAAGCAAAAATCCTTCCCAAACCTTCAGATAGATATTTCCCTATTTTTATTAAATGATCTGCTACGTTATGTTTTTCAAACTGTTTTATAGTTTCAAGCGCTGCTACGAATCCAACTCTCTCTGTCCAAAAAGTACTGCTTATAAAAGTATCCTGCGCTGATTCCATTATTGATTTTCTACCTACTATAGCGGTTATCGGATAACCATTACCCAATGCCTTCCCTAAAACCACTATATCCGGCTTTATGTCATATAAAATATGCATCCCGCCTGCGCTTACCCTGAATCCGGAAGATACCTCATCAAAGATAAGAACAGCTCCTATTTTAGCCGCGATTCTGCGAACTTCTCTCAAAAATTCTATATCAAGTTTTTTATTCCTTTCGACTTCCATAATTATCACACCGATATCATTTTCATTACTTGCTGCTATTTTCTCTAATTCTTCCTTGTTTCCATAATTAAAAGGAATGGCAGTATCTTTAAGCACCCTTGGGACACCTGCTGGAGCCAACCCTGGTAATAACTGTCCATCTAAATTATTTGAGGCTGCCAGATTTGCCGCAAGATACCAATCGTTCCAACCATGGTAACCACAAAAAGCAATTTTATCTTTTTTCGAACAAGCTCTGGCTATCCGTACCGCAACAGCGCACGCTTCTCCTCCGGTCCTAGCAAACCTGACCATCTCTGCCCATGGATGAAGTTCAACCAATTTTTCGGCAAGCTCAACTTCTTCATAGCAATTAAGAGTGCACATACTGCCTTGCTCAATCGCATTTTTTACTGCTTTATCTACTTCATCATAAGCATATCCAAGCACGCATGCGCCAACACCCATCAGACTCATGTCAATATATTTGTTTCCGTCCAAATCCCAAACCTCTACTCCTTTTGCCCTCTTATAATATGCGGGCCAATTATCAGGCAAGAACATCTCTGATCTTTTGCTAAGGAGCTGGGTCCCGCCCGGAATGATCTCCTTTGCTCTCTTGTAAAGTTTTTGTGATTTCCCCATCTTATATCTCCTCAGAAAAGCATGTTTTCAATTTTTACCCCACCTATAAGGCAAAATCAGATTTTCATCAGATATAGCCAATTTATCTAGCTTGCTATAATAAACACTTTCTATTTTTTTAAAAGAATCTATATTTGCCAGATTTTCATTCAGATGCTTCAAACTATCTACGCCTATTATCACCCTATCAACACATGGATTAACTAAAACAAAATCTAAACATAAAGCACTTATGGAAATCCCGCTATCTGTCGATATGCTTTGCAGGCTTCTTACATAATCTTCAGCCTTAACCAAATACTCTGGTAAATTGTCCGGCTGCATGAAAACTAAACCCTGTAAAAAAGCAGAACGGACATGAATTTCTATTCCTTTTTCTTTTAAGATAGTGAAATAACTTTCAAATCTATGATCAAATACACTATAGGGCAATTGAACAATATCTATATCCAGCTTATTCTCAAAAAGATAATCAAGTTCACAAGGAGAGTATAAAGAAAACCCTATTTTCCCTACCTTTCCACTTGACTTCAGTTCTCTCAAAACACCCCATATATCAGGATCTTCCTTATACTGACCAAAATTATGTACCAAGTATCCGTAGAACTTATCTATACCTAATTTTTCAAGCGAAGAATTAAATATCGCAGAAGCTTTTCGAGTATTAGATTGGTAAAATTTAGACACAATTTTTAATATTCTTTTGCGCTTTTTCATGAAAGTGCCTATCGCTTCCTCGCTCTCACCATACGCAGAAGCCGTATCTAACACATCTATCTTGGCCTCTAATGCTCTATTTAAAATTTCAAACACTTCCGTTTGAGGTATTTTTCCTCTGGTATTATTGATACCATAATCCATCCCAAACTGCGCTGTCCCCAGAATTAACTTATTATTCATATTTTTTCAGTAAATCTATTCTAATTCTATCGTGATAATTAACATCGGCGCAAATTTTTAAAGAATCATGTTCAGCTGTCACTCTTCCTACATTTTGATAACATCCAATCTTTTCGAACATTTTTGAATAATCTTCTTTATATGTATAAATTTTCTTATCTTTTATATGATGATACGGTACCCTGATACGAGAAAGCGGAAAAAAATCTCCCAATATCAACAGTCCTTCTTTTTTTAAAACGCGATCGGTTTCTGTTAAAGCTAAAGAAAGAACGCTCCTATCAACCCAGTGAAAAACAAAATTCACAATCACTAAATCAAAATATGAATCTTTAAGATTAAGATGATCTATGCCGCCGCAAAATAACTTAATTCTGCCATATCTACATTTCCCGTCTTCTATAGCCGCTCTTGAACAGTCTATTCCTGTGCACTTACAACCATATTTATCCCTCAAATAATCCAGTCTATAGCCATTTGCACAACCTAATTCCAATACCTTTTCTGGTTTGATATTAAATAAATCTATGACCTTTAATACAATATCTTTCTTTAAACTTTTTTTATTCAAGGCTTTTTTGTTTCTTTTAAACCAATTATCGCCTTCTGTTTGCTTAAAAACCTTATCCTGTTCCATTTAGTTAAGAACCTTCCTGATAGAATTTCCCACTCTAGCCACATCTCCATTCGTCATTTTTGGATAAATCGGTAAAGTTAACGCTCTTTCATAGTAGCTTTCCGCACCCGGATAATCTTTGAAATCAAATGCAAACTTTTTATAAAATGGCTGCCGATATACGGGGATATAGTGCACTTGCGTAGCTATGCCTTGCTTTTTTAAGACTTCCATGAGTTCCAGCCTTGACAGCTTAAAATATTTATAATTTATTTTCAGGATATAAATATGCCATGACGATTTAAAATCATTGGCGCTAAAAGGTATTTTTATGCCTTTAATATTTTTAAAAAAATTACTATATATATCTATTATTTCTACTCTTCTGTTTATAAATCTGTTTATTTTTTTAAGCTGAGAAATTCCTAAAGCGCACTGAAAATCCGTAATTCTGTAATTAAACCCTAAATCTCTCATTTCGTAATACCAAGGCTTCTTTTTGATAACAATCTTATTTTTATAGATACCGTGATTTCTCAGTATTTTTAATTTCTCATATAGTTTTTTATTATTAGTAGTAATTGCGCCGCCTTCTCCAGTAGTAATATGCTTTACAGGATGAAAACTAAAAACAGTCATATCTGAATGTTTACAGCTGCCTACTTTTATCCATTTCCCGTTTGTCTTGTATTCCGCGCCTAAGGCGTGGCAGGCATCTTCTATTACTATTAAGTTATACTTTCTGGCTATTTTTGCTATTTCAGGCATATCGCACGGAAGGCCTGCAAAATGAACAGGCAATACTACCTTCGTCTTTTTGCTAATATTTTTCTTTATATCTTCAGGTTTAATATTTACCGTATCATAATCAATATCAGCGAATACAGGCTTGGCGCCTGTATATAAAACAACATTAGGTGTTGCCAAAAACGTGATAGGAGATGTTATTGCTTCGTCACCTTTCTTAAGGCCTGCTGCAAGACACGCAAGATGCAGCGCCGCAGTGCCTGAAGAAACAGCTACTACATATTTAGCCCCGCAGTATTTTGCCAAAGATTCCTCAAATCTCTGGACCATTGGCCCCTGCGTAAGCCAGTCGCTTTTTAAAACTTTGATAACTTCCTTGATATCGTCTTTATCAATAGATTGTCTGCCGTAAGGTATATATTTCATATTTATGATTAGAAGCCTTCGGATTTTATAATCCTTTTCAACTGTTCTGTGTCTAGCCAATCTTTATTATTATCGCTTCTGTAGCCTTGGAACCTGATTCCTAAACATCTTCCATCTTTCGTACCGCTATTATGACCCACTACTTTAGGATAAACGATAAACCTATCTTTAAATTCATAACTATGAATACCATCATCGGAAGATAATAGGCTTTCATGCAATTTTTCTCCAGGCCTTATTCCGACAACTTTCTGCTTACAATCTGGACATATGACCTTTGCTAAATCCGTAATCTTCATACTGGGTATCTTTGGCACAAAGATCTCTCCGCCTTTCATTGTTTTCAGGCAGTTCAATACAAACTCCACGCCCTGTTCTAAGGTAATCCAGAAACGGGTCATATTTTTATCTGTTATAGGAACTTCCTTTTTTTGCGCGCATTCTTTAAAAAACGGGACCACACTGCCCCTGGAACCAAATACATTGCCATATCTTACCACGCTGAACCTTGTGCCATCTGGCGAATAATTATTTGCGGCAATAAACATCTTTTCAGCGCAAAGCTTAGTGGCACCGTATAGGTTCACAGGACTTACAGCTTTATCAGTGCTAAGAGCTATTACCCTTTCGACCTTATTATCTATGGCAACATTGATAACATTCTCTGCGCCGAATACATTTGTCCTGACGGCCTCGAAAGGATTATATTCAGCAGTAGGAACTATCTTTAGGGCAGCTGCATGAATAATAATATCTACGCCGTTAAAAGCCCTATGCAGCCTTTCGGAATCTCTTACATCGCCTATGAAATACCTGATATTTTTATATTTTTCTTCACTAAAAATATTTTTCATTTCATACTGTTTCATCTCGTCTCTACTGAAAATAATAAGTTTTTTTGGTTTATATCTAGACAATACTATTTCGGTAAATTTTTTACCAAACGAACCTGTGCCGCCTGTAACAAGTATTACTTTATTATTCATAAACATTCTCCTGGTTATCTATACATTCGCGGCCAGAAATTCGCACCCTTCAGGGTGCGAATGGGCAATAGCCGCTCAGTATTCCGCCCAAGCCTGCCTGCCGACAAGGCAGGGAACCCCGGGCTTCAGCCCGGATGGGCTCCATTTGCTAAATCCAATAACTGTGTTTCCCATTTTAAACAAGGCCTGATAAATGAATTCTTAAAAATAGCTGAAAGACTATTGTATCCTTGAAAAACCACATCAAATCCTAAAATCCTATCAAGTACAAGATGTTCAACTTTCGGGTATTCAAGGTGCACTGAAACATAAAAACGTTTTTCACCAAACATATTAGGTGGAATATAACAAACTGACATATATACACCTGTATTTTTTCTATAAGAATTAACTTCTCTTTCATCGTCAACGGATGTCGCTGTAAGAATCTCTCTATTCTCTTCATCTACTATATGTATATTTACCATCAGGTTGTTGACCGTATTTAGGCATTCGTATGTAACGCATATTTTAATAGCCTCGCTGGAATTAAAAATGCTGCAAGGTTCATTACTCTGATTCAATAGTTTTATTTCTTTAAAGCGTATGGAAGGATTAGCCCTATTAATATATCCTTCTATCTTTGCTTCCAGTTCCTTGCCTGAAATACATGCCCCAAGAGTTAGATTTTGGTCAAGATATCTAGATACGGTTGCTTCAGGGCCTGAATCCATAGATATCTTTCCTCCTTCAAGCATTATAACGCGGCTGCATAAACTGCGTATGGCGCTCATATTATGGCTTACAAATAATATTGTCCTTCCGCCTTTTGAAACATCTTTCATTTTACCCAAACATTTTTTCTGAAACTCAGCATCTCCGACAGCAAGAACTTCATCTACCAGCAGAATCTCTGGTTCCAAATGAGCAGCCACTGAAAAAGCAAGCCTGACCTGCATGCCGCTGGAGAATTTTTTGACAGGCGTATCGATAAATTTTTCAACTCCTGAGAAATCAACTATCTCATCAAATTTTTCGTCTATCTCTTTTTTCTTCATTCCCAGAATAGAGCCATTGAAATAGATGTTTTCCCTGCCTGTAAGTTCAGGATGAAAACCTGTCCCGACTTCCAAAAGACTTGCTATTCTGCCGCATAAACGAACCTCTCCTTCTGTAGGATAGGTAATTCTTGAAAGTACTTTAAGGAGCGTAGTCTTTCCCGCACCGTTCCTGCCTATTACCCCAACCACCTCTCCTTGCCCTATATCAAAAGAGATATCTTTTAAAGCCCAAAAATCTTCCTGAGTAGAAACGCGCGCTTTTTTATTTCTCAAAAAATAAAGAGACCCTTTAAGACAGCTAGCAATAGAATCTCTTAGCGCAAGGTAATTTTCCCTGCAAGCTATATTGTATTTTTTTGACAATCCTTTTACACTAATAATGGGTTTGGCCATAAATAAGTTAAATTAAGACCGTTGAAAAAGACCTCAACGGTCTTAATTACACAGATTAACAAACCAGATTACACAGAAACACTGAAGAAGTTTAATCTGCGTAATCTTGTTAAAATCAGTGTAATCAGAGATTGTTGGGGTTTTTCAACAATCTCAAATTATATCAGCAAAAAAATGTTCTGTTTTTCTGAAATACATTATGCCGAATATGAATAAAATTACGCTTACCGCAATAGAAACTGATAAAAGAACCCAATCTACAGCGCTATTATTAAAAATTACACCTCTCGCAGTTTCAATTACACCGCACATGGGATTCATCATAAGAAGCCATTTGTACTTGTTGCCCAGCATGCTTATAGGGTATATCACCGGGGTTAAAAACATTACCATCTGAATAAAAAAAGGCACTACGTAACGTACGTCTCTATATTTAACATTAATCGAAGCGAGAAAGCATCCAAGGCCGACTGAACTTAGAAAAGTTATAAAAAGCAGCAGAGGAAGGTATATTATGCCTGCTATATTCGGGGCATAATGATAATAAAACATCATAGCTATAAGAATGACTGATGCTATGATAAAATCCACAATCCCGATTAAAGAAGATGAGATAGGGATAATTAACCGTGGAAAATATATCTTTTGTATTATATTCGCGTTACTGACCATGCTGCTAGAAGAATGCGAGAGCCCAAAAGAAAAATAATTCCATAATAATAGCCCTACATAGACAAATATAGGATACGGTATACCATCCGAAGGCATCTTCGCTAACCTGCCGAAAAAAAATGTAAAAATCAACATGGCGGCAAGCGGTTGAAAAATAGCCCAAAGCGCTCCGACAATAGTCTGTTTATATCTGATCTTTAAATCCCTCCATACGAAAAAATATACAAGTTCCCTATAATACCATAGCTCTTTAAAATCAATACGCAGCCAGCCTTTTTGAGGTTTTATGATTATTTCGTTTTTTTCAGTAATTGTAGACATATTTAAGGGCGCGCGGAGGCTTACTCCGCTACGCCACCTACGGGAAGGCCTGCGGCCACCCCGTAGGAGTCTTCGCTCCGTTTGTACCAATCTATTGTGTTTTTAAGGCCTTGCTCAAAATTTGTTTGGGCTTTAAAACCAAATTCTGTAAAAGCTTTTGTAGTATCCAGCATGCGCCTGGGCTGGCCGTCTGGTTTTGACGAATCCCATACAACCCTGCCTTTGAAACCAGTAAATTTCACTATAAGATCAACTAATTCTCTGATAGATATCTCAAAACCCGCTCCAAGATTTGCAGGATCCTGTTTATCGTATCTTTCTGTGGCAAGAATTATAGCTTCTGCGCAATCTTCGACATATAAAAATTCACGGGTTGCTTTTCCAGTACCCCAGACTGTGATAGCGGGAATGGGATTGGCCTCGCCCGGATGGGCTCGGCACTCCCTCGGGCATTTCGCCCTTGGTCGCTTCGTAATTCGCAATGACACCTTTTGAGCGTCAAGGCATTTTTTGATAAGAGCAGGTATTACGTGAGACGAATCCGGATTAAAGTTATCGCCAGGACCATATAGATTTACAGGCATTAAAAATATAGAATTAAAGCCGTATTGCCGGCGATATGCCTGCGACTGAACTAAAAGCATCTTTTTGGCAAGGCCGTAAGGAGCATTAGTCTCTTCAGGATAGCCATCCCATAGATTTTCTTCTTTAAAAGGGACTGGGGTAAATTTCGGATAACAACAGATGGTACCAAGGGCAACAAATTTTTCTATTTTATTCAATCGGCCTTCTTCCATAAGCTGAGCGCCCATCATTAAATTATCATAAAAAAACTTTCCGGGATTTTCTCTATTGGCTCCTATGCCGCCTACTTTGGCAGATAGATGAATAACGATATCAGGCTTGGTATCTTTATATAGCTTTTTTACTGCGGGCATCTGGACTAAATCATAGTCTTTACTTCGAGGGATAAATATATTTTTACAACCACGTTCTCTGAGCTTTTTAACTACAAAAGAGCCAAGAAAACCGCTGCCGCCAGTGACAACTATGTTTTTAGTGGCTAAGTTTAAGGACATTTATTGCGTTTTTAGTTTTTTAAAATAGTCAGAGAAAAATATGTATAAACTCATCAATAAAAATGCTGCCATACCTGCGACTAATATTTTCTTGGGGGTCTCTCTTGATTCCCTAACACCATAAGTGGCGGAATCTAATACCTTTACCATAGGTTTAGCAGGCGTAATATTTAACTCGCTATTTATCTTATCAAAGTTTTGAATTATAAAATTAGCAACCTTTTCTGTAAATAAAGGGTCGTTGCCTTTTACGCTTATCCCAAGGCCGGCTGATATCTTATAAGTACTTATTGCATAAGAAAACCTCTGTTTTTTATTAAATTCTAAAAATGTCTTGATGTCTCTGGCCATGCGCTTACTATATAAAAGAGCTAAAAGAATATCACTTGAAGAATCTCCCTCGCTTAGTCCTAATAATTTTCCAATAGAGGAAGCTGATGATCCGCCCGAACCACCTGAAATAATAGTAACTGTAGATACATAGTTTACAGGGCCAAGCAATGAGAAAATAGCTGTAAAGAACATGGCTATTACCATGAGTTTCACGATAGTTTTCCACCATTTCTTATACATATTTATATAATATAGTATATTGAATTCATATTCCATATATGGCTCCTATAAGTAGGTTGCGCGGAGCTACGCTCCTCTACTCCAATATAACCAACTCAATAAGGTTTGATTATAGCGTATTAGGGGGATAAGCGCAAGAACAAAATAGAGCACTTAGTAATCGGTGAGTTAACAGGAGGGGTATCACTGACTCTTGTCATTCAGACTGTGTCACAATTATTAAATTCACGCGGTAGTCGCAACCTTTAGGTTGCGTTATCGTCGATAAATTTTCGCAGGCTAAAGCCTGCGACTACCAAAATATGAATTGTGACACAGTCTGAATAACAACCTTTTACCCCCTATTAACTCACCCATTACAGCACTTACTTGTATTTTCTTGGATAAGCTAAACCAAATTAGAAATGTCCGGTTTAGTGTATAACCACCTTAACCGTATAGGATGCCCGCCTTCGGCGAGGCAACCTACACGGTTTTGATTAGTTAAGGGCGGCGATGATGCCGACTCCGAGTGCTATGCGGGATAGGACCTCGACTGTATCTTTAAGAAGCTGACCAGGCGGAGTCCAGTATTTGAATTCTTGAGGAATGACTATGGTATCGCCGCGTTCCACGAATTTCGTCATCATAAATTTATTAATGGCTTCACCATTAGCACGCATAACGTATATGCTGCTTTTATCTGCGTGTTTGGTAAGGCCGCCTGTTCTTTGGATATAGTAATCTATACCCTTACTTATTTCAAAAGGAACTGAAGTAGGGTTATTGACACTGCCTATTACTGTGACAGCTGAAGGGGACTCAGGGATAGTAATAGTATCTCCATCTTCCATGGAAATATCATACTTAGTATGCTTCAACTGCTCGAGTGGTAAAAGAGCTATAACCATGCGGCCTTCTATATTAGCTTCTGATATCGTATTCATCATTTCCATCCTGGCTTGAACAGACTGACCTATGGAATTTACATTGGCAGAACTTCCTGCCCTAAGTAGCATTGCTTGCTGTTCTTCCATAAGAGTGCGCTGTTCTTTCTCAAGAAACTTCTGGCGCATCTTTTCCTGGACTTCTTTTATGGATTTTCTAGTAAACATAGCTCCTGGTAAAAATGCGTCTTTAGTATATCCACCGGCTCTAGCTATAAGGTCGCTAAGCCTCTCGCCTTCTATCACAGGATATGTGCCAGGGAATCTTACTTCGCCCTTGACAGTAACTAACTTTTTCTCAGTAAGGCCTGGTTCACGTTTCACAAAAAGCATATCGCCTACTTGTAACATAATATCCTTATCTATGAGGATATTGGAACCTAAAATCCTTTTGATGCCAATACTTCTAACAACAGGCTGTTCGCCTGGGATAATATGAAATAACTCAGCGCCTCTTATGAAATCCTTAGAGGTAATGCCTCCTGCTCTAAATATGAGGTCTGAAATTTTCATATTAGGGGTAAGTTCATATTTACCTGGTTTATTAACTGCGCCGTCTATTTCTACAAAACTCGGAGCCGAAGCTTCTGCTTCTGAGTAAACTAAAAGTATATCCCATTCTTTTAAAGAGATGTCTTCGTCTTTACCGCCTAGCATCATCTTATCCAGATTAATAGGGATGATTTCACGGGAGCGGTCATTGGAAACACGGGCTATTTCAGCTCTATAAAGATATGTGCCAGGCATAATGCCTTTGGCAATTTCTATAAGGTCTTTAATAGCCATATCTTCTTTAAGGCCGTAATCGCCAGGATTCTCGACATTGCCTAGTATGGTAACAAAATTATGTTTAAGCCTGACTATAGGAGAAACTATAACCATATCACCATTACGAAGGTTGATATCTTTAAAATTGCCATTTTTTAATTCAATATCTACTACCACGCGGCGTTCATTGTCTTTGATGCGTTCTACCTGAAGATGCTGAAGGTTTCCCGTGGGAGTAATGCCGCCTGCAAAATCCATTAAATCGCTTAAAGAAATACCGCTTTTGGTCTCATATATACCAGGACGCTTGACATTGCCTGAAATAGCAACTACATCGCCTATCGGAGGGACAAATATAGTATCGCCTGAAAGAATAATAGAATTATCTGCTGTCTCGCCATTTAGTAAAAACTGGTAGAGGTCTACTTCTCTGGTTTTATTGTCAGGGGCGATAACTTTTATCTTGCGCATAGATCCCATCTTGGTAGGCCCGCTTGCTTGATACAGAGCCTGAAAGATATTGGACTGAGAGCTTGTAGAATATGCGCCGGGTTTTTTTACTTCGCCCATTACAAATACGCGGATATTGCGAAGCTTACCCATGGAAACATCTACATTGAAATTTGTATAAAAATCATTCAGGCGCTGGGTAATGCGATTCTCAGCTTCTTTAAGTTTCATGCCCCAGACATACAGTGGCCCTGATTTAGGAAGCATAATCTTACCTTCTCTATCTACTTCTACAGGGAAACTCTGCTGGACACTGCCCCATATATTGATAAGGAGCGTATCGCCTGGCCCAATAATATAATCAGCTCCTACAGGAACTACTACTGCATCTTCTGAACCACTAGTTTGAGGAGAAAATGTAGAGCCTTGGGCTCCCTGGCCTCCAAGAGCTGTCTTAAGCATACTGAGAGTTGCAAGAGACTCTAGAGATTTGGCAGCATCTGAAGAAGAATCTTTCCTGTCTTCTTCTTTTCCAGATTTTTCAGGTACAAAAAAGAGCTCATAGCCGAACTGCTTAAGATCTCTGGGTGCGCCAAATGAAATAGATTTTGAAAAACTGGATTCTATATTGGAAGGCTCTTCGTAAAAAATAGCTTTTTGGTTAAATTTTGCCTGGTCTAAAAGATCGCCTTCTGGGAAAAATACAAAACCATCGTAAGGGCAGGTAAGCTGCTGGCGAAGCTTACACGCAGACTGGCCTTTAAATTCCTGTAAAGATAAGGCCTTTTTAATAGCATCATCTTTCGGGGATTTCTTGTCTTTAGTAACATCACTTGACTTAAAGAAGCTAAAAAGCTTATTTTGTTTATCGAGATCTTTAAGCTTATCTTGATTATCCTTTAGCTCAGTTTCTAAATCTGAACCTGCTTTATCTTTGTCAAGATTTTCTTCTTTCTTTACTTCATACTGAACCCAATGAGAATGAGGGCTATCCTTGCCCGGACAATAGAAAAATTCCATACCGCAATTAGGGCAACGGATCTTTTTAAAAGAAACGATATCATTAGCCTTAGACTCATCCACCAGCTCCCGCTCATGGGTATCCGCAGAATAGGAAAATACGCCGGAAGGAAAAATAGTGGTTAATAAAAATATAAGCGCTAATAAAATATTTAGTTGCATAGCTCTTTTAAACATTTAAAACCTCCTGTTATTATTAATTGACCTGGATCTCCTGTGAGGAGACCTTCGGTCACCTCACAGGAGATCCATCTCGCAGGTATCTATTAAAACTTTCTGGTGACTTCGGCGCCGATTATGTGGTTATTGGCTGTAGAACCAGTGTTTTCAAAGTTTGCAATATCGTCAAGTTCGTAGAATAGTGTTACTTCTACATCTTTTATATTATACATATTTAGCGCATTAGTTAAACTAAATTCTAATCTTATTTGATTTGTAGTTTCTATGAAGGCCTGGGTAAGGCCGCGCCTCATATGGCTGAAAGTGGCGCTGAATTTATATTCATCCGGAAAATTAAATATACCTGTAAGAGCCACGTCTTCTGAGTCGCCGCCTGCATGATGGCCTATAAAGTTACCTTTATGCGTATATCCTGATATATATTTAAAATGCGTATAAAAAACTTTATGGAACCTGGCGATTTCTGCTTTTACGTCAAAACCAGGGATTTTAAAAACGTCTGTAAAATATGCGCCTACTATGCGGGCGAAATCAACAGGTATGCTCTTTGATTCGTCTTCTGCGCCTAATTCCCCATAGAGTTTGGCGCCTGTCGCAATAGGTAAAAATCTATCCATACGCCTTAAAAATAATTGGCCGTCAAATGACATGATGTGGTTTTCTGGTTCATCTCCGCCTCCGCCTGCGCTAAAAAAAAGCGAACTTGTGCCTATAAAATGATTTATGCCGAGCATATTAACGCCTTTTCCGCCAAACTGAAGAATATGGCCAATTCCCATCTTTAAAAATTCTGCAGGCATATAATCCAGTTTCCATCCTGTAACCATAGCATGCGAAGGATTAAAGTTTTTCTCAAGTTTCGAGACAAACCATGTCCCGCTCCAGCGGCCTATATTCTTAAAAATCCAGGGAAGCCTGAAAGGCCAGATATTATTAATCCTTACCGTATCCATCGGAAATGCATTGTCAGTCATAAGGACTGATCCATGAAAACCAGGACCCCACCACATAGAAGATCGTCCTATAGCATATTCGGTATTCCAACCAGTAGGATTAAGCCTTACATGAGCGTCTTCTATATTAAAGTCAGTATCTTCTTTGGAATATCTGATGCCCGGCGTTACAGATATCGCGCATATATTAGATAACTTAGCCCATGATGCAGCCTTAACCTTGGCGTTAAAACCATCTTTTAAAACCCAGCCATCTTTATTTTCAAAGAGCATGCGGTCTTTATCAAGCTTCACATAAACTTTTTCTATCTTTATATCATTTAGAATCTTGAGCGTATTTTTTGGGAGCGGCTGGTCAAAGGTAGAGGCAACTTCAACACCTATAGCTACAAGTTCTACCCTAAACTCACCTATAAGCTTATTTAATAAAGTTTCTAAATATTCCTGCTCGTTCCAGTTAAATTCTTTATCGTAATCTCTGGATTTATCAATAGCTGTTTTAATAATATGAGCCATCTTTATGCGGGAGACCGGACGGACGCCAATATCAGCTATGTCGCAAAGACCGATGATGGCGAGTTTTTCTATAACGTCGTAACTCCAATGGCGCAGAGGGACATCGACTGAGGGAGATGCTTCTGAGATGCACGGAAGCAAAAGAGCAAAGAATAAAATTAATATAAAGGCGCGGAGCTTCGCTCCGCTACTCCGATTCATTAGGTTTTGAACCAATTTATAGTCTCTTTTAGGCCTTTTTCTAAATCTACCTTTGGCTCCCATTTTAAGAGCTTTTTAGCCCTGGTTATATCAGGCTGGCGGAGTTTAGGGTCATCTACAGGAAGAAGATTATAAATAATCTTACTTTTACTGTTAGTGAATTTAATAATTAATTTTGCGAGGTCTATGATTTTTAATTCATAAGGATTGCCGATATTTACAGGGTCGTGTGCATCAGACTGGCTGAGACGAAAAATGCCTTCTATAAGGTCTGAAACAAAACAAAGGCTCCTGGTCTGATCGCCTTTACCATAGACGGTAATTGGCTCGTTTTTTAGCGCTTGATTTATAAAATTTGGGATTACCCTGCCGTCGTTTTTTCTCATAAACGGACCGTACGTATTAAAAATACGCACTATCCGAGTATCAAGGCCATGGGCCTTATGGTAAGCCATAGTAATAGCTTCTGCGAAACGTTTGGCTTCGTCATAGACGCCCCTGGGGCCAACACAATTTACATTACCGTAATAAGATTCAGGTTGAGGATTTACTTTAGGATCGCCGTAAACTTCTGAAGTAGAAGCAAGTAAAAATTTGGCCTTCTTAGCTTTTGCAACGCCTAAGGCATTGTGTGTACCCAAAGAGCCTACTTTAAGAGTCGGTATAGGGTACATCAGGTAATCTATAGGACTCGCAGGTGAAGCAAAGTGCAGGATAATATCCACATCGTCCTTTAAATCTATGTGTTCAGAAACATTATGTTTTATGAATTTAAAGTTTTGGTCACTCTCAAGGTGGGAAATATTAGCAAGGCTTCCAGTTATAAGGTTATCCATACAAATAACCTTATAACCTTCTTTCAAAAATCTATCGCATAAATGGGAGCCAAGGAATCCTGCTCCACCGGTTATTAGTGCTGTTTTAGTCATAATTTTTCAAATCCTAAACACTAAACTCTAAATTCTAAACAAACTATAAATCACAAACTTTAAATAAAATATCACTTACACTTTTCAACAATGGCTCCAAAAATCTTCATTAGTTCCAAAGACTCTTGAATCAAATTATCTTTAATATCAATTTGACTTTCATTTGATTCACTTAATTTCAACCAATATCTGGATTCCTTAGCTTCTTTCTTAGATATTTTTATTCTCATTACAAAATCTTTTCTACTAAGAGATTCTTCTGCCTCTATATAATTTGCGCCTACTGAACCTGAAGACCTAATTAGTTGTTTCGAAATTTCAATACCAGCTATTGTCTTAGGAAGATTCTTTGTATAGTCTATGATTTGCTTTGCAAACTCAAAAGTTCTTTTATCTAAATTATAATGTTTATTATTTTGTGACTTATAGTTTGTAGTTTGTTTAGAGTTTAACATTTGAATTTTGAACTCTTTTTAGGTCCTCTTCTACCATCATTTTTACTAATTCTTTAAATGTTACGCTAGGCTTCCAGCCGAGAACGCGCTTGGCTTTGGAGTAGTCGCCTTTTAGCTCATGGACTTCTGCGGGCCTGAATAAATTCTTGTCATTTTTAACATATTTTTTCCAGTCAAGGCCTGCGTAGCTAAAAGCTAATTTTACAAATTCTCTGACTGTATGAGTCTCGCCTGTAGCAACTACATAGTCATCAGGTTTTGGCTTCTGCAGCATCATCCACATAACTTCACAGTAGTCGCCTGCAAAACCCCAGTCTCTTTTAGCATCTAAGTTTCCGAGCTTAAGCTCTTTGGCAAGGCCTAATTTAATATTAGCTGCGGCGCTCGTGATTTTACGGGTGACAAATTCATAACCTCTTAAGGGCGATTCATGATTAAAAAGAATGCCATTACAGGCAAAAATATTATATGCCTCGCGATAATTACGGGTAAGTTCAAATCCAGCGACTTTGGAAATACCATAAGGAGAACGCGGATAAAAAGGCGTCTTCTCAGTCTGCGGCACTTCTCTTACATGGCCGAACATTTCGCTGGAAGCGGCAAAGTAAAACTTGCACTTAGGGGTTTTTTCTTTGATGGCAGAGAGCATAAAATGGGTGCCGTTAATATTGGTATTTATCGTCGAAAACTCATCTTCAAATGAATAGCTTACAAAACTCTGCGCTGCCAAATGATAGCATTCATCCGGTTTAATCTTTTCCACTATTTTAAATATACTTGCGTAGCTCTCCATAGAACCCGGATGCAAAATAACTTTATCCAATATATCTCTCAGCCGCCAGAGCCTATGATCAGGATCCTCTATCGCTACGCGCCTAACAATCCCATGGACCTCGTAGCCTTTTTTAAGAAGAAACCTGGATAAGTAAGCGCCGTCCTGACCAGTGATACCAGTGATTAAAGCTTTTTTCTTCATTTCACTCCTTTAAAATATTCTATGGTCTTTTTCAGGCCCTCTTTAAAGCCTATTTCAGGCTTAAAACCTATGAGTTTTTTAGCCCTGGAGATATCTGCGAGAGTGTGTTTTGCATCGCCTGCTCTTATGGGACCGAATGCGGGCTTTATATCTTTTCCAAGAATCTTATTTACACATCTAACTATATCCATGACAGTGTATGCCTTGCCGCATGCAATATTAAGAACTTCGCATTTAATGCCCGGCATAACAGCTGATTTAATATTTGCCTGCACGACATTTGCCACATAGGTAAAATCCCTGGTCTGTTTGCCATCACCGTGGATAGGCGGAGGAACGTCTTTAAGTATGCAGGTTATAAACTTGGGGATAACCACAGCATATTCGTTTTCCAGAGACTGGCGCGGACCAAAGACATTAAAATACCTCAGGTTTACTGTTTCAAGGCCGTGGATCAGGCTAAAAATCCTGGAATAATACTCGCCTGCGAGCTTTGTAAGGCCATAAGGCGAAATAAGCTGGGGCAAAAAATTCTCTTTCTCAGGAAATTTTTCTATATCTCCGTAAATAGAGCTGGAAGAAGCCATAACTACTCGCTTTACCTTGGCATCGCGGCTGGCTGTGAGAATATTTAAGGTGCCATTAATATTAACATCATTATAAAGTTCAGGGTTCGCTAAAGATTTAGGAACGCTTCTTAAAGCAGCCTGATGAAGCACGTAATCCACTCCTTCTACTGCCCTGGCAACAAGCTCTTTATTTCTAATATCGCCTTTTATGAGTTCTATTTTATTCAAAACCCCATCAAGATTTTCCATGCGGCCTAAGCTAAAATCGTCAATAAGTTTTACCCTATCGCCGCTCGCTATTAATGCATCTACTATGTGCGATCCTATAAATCCCGCGCCGCCTGTTACTAAAAATTTCATAATTTACCTTTTACCTTTCACCGTTCGCCGAACGCAGAATTTTTCGTTCGGCTAACGGGGTTTATAAATTAATTACATTTTTTGCGTTTTTAAAATCCTTTAAAGCATTACGCGTGTCAAAAATTAGTTTTGCGTTATCTACGATAAATTTATAATCGATATCCGAATGGTCTGTGATGATAACCACAAGGTCGCTTGAAGAAATATTTTCTTTTGTAAGTTTTGCTGTGCTAATTTTCTTATCGCCTACCTGAAAACTTGAAACAAGCGGATCGTGGCAATAGATATTGGCCTCTTTTTTAATAAGCTGTCCTATTATTTCAAGGCCAGGCGATTCTCTGACATCATTTATATCTTTTTTATAAGTTACGCCTATTATCAGGATCTTAGAACCTTTTAAGGGCTTCTTTTTCGCATTTAAAATATTAGTTATTTTATTTACCACATAATGCGGCATATAAGAATTTATCTCATCTGCCAGCTCAATAAACCTCGCCTCAAATCCATGCTGCCTGGCCTTCCACGAAAGATACAGTGGGTCGAGCGGAATACAATTATGCGAGATTATCCCGTAAGAAGAAACGAACGTATTAGTATCCTCCACTTCAAGTGAATAAACCTTTTTTAAGTTTATCTTATTTATGCTCTTTATTCTGGAGGTCACAAAGCCATTATAACTTTTGAATATCTTACTTTTAGGTGACCTGGCTTTATTTTTAATATATAAATCTATTTTTTCATCCTTTTTACCAGCCAACAATCCCTTTAATTTCATGATATTTTCTAAGCCCGATATGCTGATAAGACCCGTTCTAGCTTTAAAAGTTGGCATTACACCTAGACTCTGTAAAAGAAAAACCACCTGATGGAAAAGCATATGGCTACAAGAAAAATAATTAACGTTTATAGAATTAGAATTATGCTCATAAATTCTATTATTCTTCCTGTAACTCATTTTTCCACATTTATAGTCTACGCCACCGTCGCCTCTTAACAGTCCTGCGAGAAGATTTCTCCTATAATTAGCCGGAAAACCCAAAAAGGCTTCAGGTATTTTCATAGAGTGCGAATCAATGCCGCAACCTAAAATATCTCTTATAAATATTCCAAAAATATCTGAAGAGGTTTTAATACAGTTTGTATGCCAAATCTTCGAATGGTATTCAGAATAACGTAGCCCTATTTTATTTAAAATATTTTCAACATCTTGTATATATTCTTTTTCATCTCTATTGAATGAAAATCTGGTCCTGGTTGATTTATCTACGGTAACACATCCTTCGCTCAGGTAATAGCCTATAAGTCTGCAGAAATCTTCGTCTATTATAATAGAAGCTGGGAATCTTACTTGCGAAGGCCCGCGGCCCGTGCATAAATATAACTCTTTAGAAAAAACACCTTTCAAGCTCTTCCTTATCTCTGAATAAATATCAAACGGTATTTGATTATATCTATAAAAATCATGATAATTTTTATATTTGTCTTTTACTAGAGGTGTAATTAGAGTTCTGTGGTCTTTCCAGGAAAAATCCTTAGGCTCAACTCGTATTTTCTTTTTTATGGGATTGTTATTATTTATAAAATAATTTATTATGTCTATTTCTATGGGCTTATTTGCGATTTCCTTTTCAGGGAAAGCGTTTATCAATGGCATTTCTTCGCCGGGTTTCAAATCCTTCGCAAGTTTTATTTCCAATTTACCATTTTGGACAAAAAGAGGATGACGGTCCGTAACTTTTAATGACCTATTGTCTACTGTTTTAATCTCTAATGAAGCACCATTATATTTACGCTCTGTAAGGCAGTGAACTCTTTTAAAAACAAGCTCTCTAGAATCAGAATCGAACGATAAGGTAAGCAAATCTTGAGGAAAAATAAAAAGCGCATCTTTATAATACATCTTTTTTATCTCGGGGACTTCTTTAAGCTCTGCAAAAATATCGCCAATCTTGATAAGTTTTACGCCATTAGAATCTTTTAATAAGAGAAATTCATTTTCGCTTAAACAATGCCCGCCTATGCCCGGGCCTGGATAAAAAGGCATAAAGCCGAATGGTTTGGTCTTGGCTGCGTTTATAATCTCCCAGACATTCAGGTTCATCTTGTTGCACATAAGAGCGAGTTCGTTGACCATGGCGATATTGACGCTGCGGAAGGTGTTTTCGAGAAGCTTTACCATCTCAGCTGAACGAGTGGATGAAACTGGGATTACTTCTTTTATTGCCTGAAAATATAAAAGCCTTGCTAGTTCTGTGCAGTTAGGTGTTACGCCGCCCACTATCTTAGTAATATCCCTTGTCTTATATTTAGGATTGCCAGGATCCACTCTCTCTGGAGAAAATGCCAGAAAAAAGTCTTTGCCAACTTTTGAACCATCGCCATCAAGTTTAGGAAGTATTATTTCTTCTGTTGTGCCGGGATAAGTAGTGCTTTCAAGTATTACAAGCTGGCCTTTTCTTTTATTTTTGGCTATTGCATCGCTTGCTGAAAGTATATATGAGATATCAGGTTCTTTGGTCTTACGTAGAGGTGTAGGAACGCAGATAATAATAGCGTCCATTTTATATAAAAGCCTGGTATTACTAGTGGCTTTTAATTTGCCTGAAGCGACAAGTTCTTTTACATCCTTTGAAGGGACATCTAGTATATGCGATATGCCTTTATTAATGCTCACAACCTTTTTATCGTCTGTATCAAAGCCGGTAACGCTGAAGCCGACTTTCGCAAACTCAACTGCCAGAGGAAGCCCGACATACCCCTGCCCGATTATCCCGATATTCGCTCTTTTATTCTCAATCTTCGCCTTTAACTCGTTAAACATATTACAGCTCCCGATAATCTTGACAAAACTAATATTATCAGAGTGTCAAGTTTTTGACTCGTTTCACTCGCTCGAACAGTATTGCGCGGAGCTACGCTCCGCTACTCCAATATTACTTAAGTTTTTGCCACCAGGTGGTGTTATCTCTATACCAGTTTATTGTTTCTTTTATGGCTATGTTAAAGTCTTTGGACGGCTTCCAGCCTAATTTCCTGATTTTCGAAGAATCAAGAGAATAGCGCCTGTCGTGGCCAAGCCTGTCAGTAACATAGTGAATCATTTTATCGGTTTTGCCTAGATTTTTCAATATAATCTTTGTGAGCTCTATATTGGGAATTTCAAAGTTTCCGCCTATATTATACACCTCTCCGATTTTACCTTTATCAAGGACCAGGTCTATAGCAGCGCAATTATCCATAACATACAGCCAGTCGCGGACATTCATGCCATCTCCATAAAGCGGGACTGATTTATTTTCCAGGAGACTAGTGATAAAAAGCGGGATTACTTTTTCAGGATACTGGTATGGCCCAAAGTTATTGCTTGAGCGGGTAATGATAACAGGCGTCTTAAAGGTCTTATAATACGCCATAGCCAGATGATCCCCGCCTGCTTTGGCTGCTGAGTAAGGGCTATTTGGTTGAATAGGACTGGTTTCTTTGAAAGAGCCTTTGGTTATACTGCCGTAAGTTTCATCAGTTGAGATATGAATAAATCTTTTAACATTATGCCTTTTAGCTGCTTCCAGTAGCACGTATACGCCCTGGATATTGGTGCGGATAAATTCGGATGCATCTGAAATAGAACGGTCCACGTGCGACTCTGCTGCAAAATTGATAACTACGTTACAATCTTTCACAATTTTTCCTACGATATTTTTATCGCAAATATCGCCTTTTATAAAAGCGTAACGGCTGTCGTTTTCGATATCTCTTAAATTATCCGGGTTGCCGCAGTACGTGAGCTTATCAAGGTTCACAATTTTATAGGCAGGATATTTCTTGAGCATATGCCTTATAAAATTAGACCCAATAAATCCGCATCCGCCAGTAACAAGTATCTTCATAAGCTCTCTCCACATAAAAAACTATTTCTATCTAGAGATAATAACGTTTTTAATAATATTCTATTCTCTTTTAGATTTAGAAACTTTTTTACATAAAGCATAGCTAGCATTTCTTTAAAACGTAACAGTTCTTTCAATTTTCTTTTATCTTTCAAAACTTCTATTGTTAAATATAAAAGTTCAAATGCCCTTTCATAACACAATATTAATTCTCTCGAGTCCTTCTTTTCTATCCAATTCTTAGCTCTATTTAATTCATTAGCTATCATGAGAATTTGTTTATAGAAAGGGAAACCTTCCCATTTTTTTTCTGTAAGAGTTTTATGATATTTAAGAGTCATGGTCAATGAGTTTTTTTACGATGTTTTCTATTTTTTTCTGTATAGCCTTATTTGCTATTTCCATTGAATAATTATCCTGGCTAGGCCTGATATTTATAAAAGATGTATATTCTATAAAATTTTTTTTGCTTTGCAGGGGGTATAAATTTATACCCCAAAGATCTTTTTGTTTAGAGCCATTATCCAGTAAAAGCTCTTCTAAATCAGAATGAAGTTCAGCATCAATGGCAATAAGCTCCTCTTTAATATCAACAACGGCTTTCACCATAGTCTTAAAATAACTCAGGTGCTTTTGCGCAAGTTCTTTTTTAGTAATCTTAGACTTTACGATTTGCATTTTCCAGCTACCAGGTTATTAGCGCGCAAGAGCGCTTCGTGCGTGCCACAATCAGACCACCAGCCGTCTAAAACACTAAATGTCATCTGGCCGAGTTTTATATACTCGTTATTCACATCTGTAATTTCAAGCTCGCCTCTATTAGAAGGCTTCAAGGTTTTAATTATATCAAAAACTTTTTTATCATACATGTAGAAACCTGTAACAGCGTAGTCGGACTTAGGATGTTTGGGTTTTTCTACAATTTTTGTAATCTGGCTGCCTTTTACCTCAGCTACGCCGAATCTCTCGGGGTCATCGACTTTTTTAAGTAAAATCTTTGCGCCTTTCGGCTGTTTGGAAAAATCATCCACGTAATGCTTAATGGACTTTTCGATTAAATTATCGCCAAGGATTACGACAATTCTATCATTATCGGCAAAATGCGCTGCTAATCTCAAAGCTTCTGCAATGCCGCCCTCGCCCTTCTGGTAAGTATAATTTATAGCCTTAAGCCCGAATTCAGAGCCATTGCCTAAAAGACGCAAGAATTCTCCTGCATGGTTGCCGCCTGTAACTATTAGAATATCTTTTATGCCTGCATCTACCAGCGTCTGGATAGGATAATAAATCATTGGCTTGCCATATACGGGCAAAAGATGCTTATTGGTTATGCGGGTTAATGGTTCGAGCCTCTTTCCTAATCCGCCGGCTAATATTACACCTTTCATATCTCACCTCTATTTGTTCCAATCGTACTGTATATCGTTATCAAACGCGTCCAATCGGTATTCGTCGGGAGTTTTATAGTTATAAGTCATGGTAGGGACATTAATAACTATGGCCTCTTTATCGCTTACGCATTTAAAACCGTGATACGTTAGTTTCGGTATCTTGACAAGTATAGGATTATCAGGAGAAATCACGAAATCATTTATTTCTTTGTATGTGGGAGAATCCTCCCTGGAGTCGTATATTGCCAGCCGCATAATACCGAACACGCAGGTAAAATGATCGTCCTGCAGTTTATGATAATGCCATGCCTTGGTTACCCCGGGAAATGCCGTAGTTATATACACCTGGCCGAATTTCTGAAAAAGAGTGTCGTCAGAACGCAGTATTTCCATGAGCCTGCCCCTGTCATCAGGGATAATCTTAAGTTTTTTAACTTCTACGTCTTTTATCATAAGGCGCGGAGCTACGCTCCGCTACTCCAAAGCTATCTCCCAATAGAGATGTATTTGAAGCCTAGTTTGCGCATCTTGGCAGGGTCAAAGATATTTCTGCCGTCTATTATTAAAGGATTTTTTAATAACTTCTTTATGCGCTTGAGCTCCATAGCTTTAAACTCGCTCCATTCAGTCAGTATTAAAAGCGCGTCGCTGTTTCTGGCTGTTTCGTAAGGATCTTTGCAGAAATCCACGCCTTTTAAAAACCCCATGGCCTTCTCCATTGCATGGGGATCGTACGCCTTAATCCTGGCGCCGGACTGGGTTAAAAAATTTATTATATCTATAGAAGGGGCAAAGCGCATATCGTCTGTATTGGGTTTAAACGCCAGGCCGAGAACGCCAATAATTTTATCTTTTATAATCCAGAGTTCTTTTTCTATTTTCTTAAGAAAAATGGCTTTCTGGCCTTCATTGACTTTTCTGACAGCCTTTAATATGCTGAAATCATATCCTATTTTTTCTGAGATGTGGATAAATGCATCCAGGTCTTTGGGAAAACAAAAACCGCCATAACCTATGCCGCTTTTTAAAAACGCCCTGCCAATTCTCTGGTCAAGCCCTATGCCGTAACTCACCTTCTCTATATCAGCGCCTGTTTTCTCGCAGATATTGGAAATAGAATTTATAAAAGAAATTTTTGTGGCGAGGAAAGAATTTGAAGCATGCTTTATAAGCTCTGCGCTTTTTATATCAGTAACGACTATCTCGGCCTTAATAGGGCTGTATAATCTAGTAAGCAGTTCTTCTGCTTTTTTGCTCTCTACGCCTATTACAATCCTATCGGGATGCATAAAATCTTCTATAGCAGTGCCTTCTTTGAGGAACTCAGGATTCGAAGCTACGTCAAACTTTATGCCTTTTTTATTATTTATCTTTATGGTGCGCTCGATCCAATTGCCTGTCTCAACAGGGACTGTGCTTTTCTCGATTATAAGGCGGTATGAAGACATATTTTTGGCAATCTGGGTGGCAACATTTTCAATATAAGAAAGATCTGCCGCGCCGCTCTCTCTTGGAGGAGTTCCGACGCATATAAAAATTACGAGAGACTTTTTTACAGCCTCTTCTATTGTTTCTGTAAAAATCAGCCTGCCGGCTGAAACATTTCTCCTAACCATTTTATCAAGGCCTTTTTCAAAAAAAGGCATCTTGAATTTTTTGAGAAGCGCTATTTTTTCAGGGTCATTGTCAACGCAGATGACTTTATTGCCGAGTTCTGCGAAACACGCCCCCGTAACCAGGCCAACGTAGCCGGCACCGATGATTGCGATATTCATTAGGCTATCCTTTCCAATGACAAAATCACTACTTTGTTAAAATATATTTTCGTTTACGATTATTTTCAAAATTGTTATTTATGTAAGTTTTGAATTTTCATAACTTATGTAAATACAATGCGTTGCGTAAAAATTCTACTTGACTTTCTGCC
>Ga0247841_10000473_pt1 | contig 103958 bp, 103 predicted proteins | sample LaCruzMarch2015__2_FD_192410 | JGI IMG/M metagenome (GOLD analysis project Ga0247841, IMG submission 192410) | Freshwater microbial communities from meromictic Lake La Cruz, Castile-La Mancha, Spain - LaCruzMarch2015_18m | ecosystem: Environmental > Aquatic > Freshwater > Lake | place: Spain... | reverse complement strand
TTAAAGCATCAACCGCCAATGACCACTTATCACCAATTACATAAGTTGCCGGATCAAAATTTACACTTATACCATTATTCAAAACCACATTAAAAGCAGTTGTTACATCAGTAGTTTGAACTCCTGATGGATCAGTCCATTTAAAAGAGGCCACTCCCACTACTCCACCAGTCGTAATTTCTACTATATAGAGACCAGAGCTAGTATAAACAGCATTAACACCATTATAAGTACCAGTAAAACCAACAGTGGCATTTGATCCAGATAACTGTTTAACAACTCCTTGAGTAACTAAATTAGTTGTTGTCATAGTAGCCGCCCAACCAACTCCAGTACCTCTTAAATCAGTTACTTCTATTCCTACTGTATTATCAAAAGCAGTGTCACCAATATTAGCCGTAGTTGTCTGTTCGACTGTCGAAATACTTTTAGTTTCAAAGTCAACACTAGTGGCAGTTGTGTTACCTAATGATAAACTTCCACCAGTCACAGTTGCATTCAAAATAGTTTCTGCTGCTTTTACTTTATTAACGATCATTAATCCACCCGAGATAATTAATCCCATGATGGCAACCAAAACCAATATTTTTTTCATTTGGTGCTCCTATCATTTAATAACTAATTAGTTATTAGTATGAAATCACACAAAAATTAAAAGAAAATTAAAAAGTCAAGGCAACTTTACTTATTTTGATATTGGTTCATAAATTTTAGAGTTTCTCTTTGTTCATCTATTGCTTTCTTGGCCGCCTGTTCTGGTTCTTGTAAAACATTTAAAATTAATTCAGGTTTTTCCAATAATTTAATCTTTTCAATCTCTTTTCTAGCTTTAGTAGTATTCTTCAGGATAATTTTTGCCATCTCAAGCAACACTTCTTTCCAAAATATTTCCTTAAATTCTTTTTTATTAGAAGTTTTTTTTAAAATTTCAACCGACACTGGATTAAGAAAACCTCTTTTTAAATCATCTTCCCAATCATGAGCATCATCATTTAATTGTCTGGCAATCAAATAGTTCTTAAAGAAATTCCATATATTTTTTACCTCTAAAGAATCTTTATTGAAACCTAACGAGTATAAAATAGCTATCGGTCCCAATGCATGACCTAATGATTTTTTAGCCAGTTGTGAATAATCCTTATAATCAGCCAATTTTTTATCATCATAACAATTAACTATTTCCCAATAATTAGCTTCATCAATATCATCCATTGTTCTATTAAAGACGTCAGAAAATTCTGTTTTTGGCAAAATATTGTTATATATTCGCGCCACTTCTCTTAAACAGACATTAGCTGTCGATAATAATTTTTTATTACCTTCATTGTCAAAAAAATCATCATATATCGTATAAGCAATCCATCCATATAGATTCGCCAATCCACATTCAATTATTATTTTCTCAGAAACTTTTTCACCATTTTTACCCAAAGACTTAGCAAAAAAATAGGGTAGTAAAGTGATTCCTTTTTTGTAGTGTTTTTCAGGAATATCAGTTAAAAAAGATATTCTTTTCTTTGCTATTTTTAATATTTCTTGATGAATTCTTTCAGCTTTTTCATCCTTTAAATCAATATATTTATTAACACTTAAACAAGAATATTTTTCCAAAGCCTCAACGCAAAAAGCTGTTGTTAAAGCTGGTGAACCAGCATAATAAGTTTTTCTGTCTATTGCTGGATCAATACAAAAAGCACCAGTTTTCCAAGATCCATTTTTTTTCTGATTTTTAATCAAATAATTTATACCCGACTCTAAATTTTTGATATCTGCCCCTAAATTAATTAAAGAGGTAATAGCCAATGCTGTTTCTAAAGGATTATTCCAATAACCCTTATTTTTTTTAGCCAAAATAATTTCTATTAATTTCTCAGATTTAAAAAATCTTGAAATAAAATAAATCACAGAATAATCAGATGGATAATATGGAGACTTAAATTCCTGGTTTTTAATTGCTGTTTCAATCAATTTATTTATATTTTTTAATTCGACTTCTTGTAATGATAAAAAATATCCAATATTACTATTTACTGCCAAATCAATATCTTTCCATACTTCATCCACACTTTCAGAAACCATCCATGTTCGATAAGGGCCACCTTCTTTTTTTTCCACAGCCGTCAACAAAGTAACCACTTTAGCAATTACGGCTCCATCAATTAATTTAGGGTTGTTGATATAAATAGCACTCAAAGCACAAAAAGTATCATCTAGATCATCAGGATAGGGAAGTTTTATGTTTTCTTTAGAATTTCTTTTCCAATAATTAAATGACCAATACTCACTTTTTTGAGACAAAAGAAAATTTACTAAATTATTCTTAATTTCTTTAGATTCTTTATTTAATGTTAGACAAGATAGGATTAATGATGACGGAAAAACAGAATTATACTTTCTTGATTTAATAAAACTATCTTTATTAGGGCTAGATAAACTTAAAAAACTACCATCTATTCTTTGTTGATCTTTTATAAAATCAATTGCTCTATTAATAATATTTTTCATAAATAATTATTACTCTTCAGTCTTTTTTTTAATAGGGAACTTAACCATAAAATTAGTTCCTTCTTTCAACTTACTTTTTACTTCAATTGTTCCATTAAATTCTTTTTCCACAATTTCCTTACTTATATAAAGTCCAATTCCACTTCCTCTTTCCAAACACTTGGTTGTAAATAATGGATCAAAAATCTTATTAACATGTTCTTCATCTATACCGCAACCAAAATCTTTAACAATTAGTACAATTTCATTTTCCTCAATATCTAGCTCAACAATTATTTTTCTGTTTTCTTCCCTTTTAATATCATAATAGGCATCAATTGAATTAGATATTAAATTACTCACTAGTTGATAAAATCTGAGAGAATTACCAAAAGTATGAATTTTTCTTTCTCCATTAACTTCAATTTTCACTCCCATTTTTTTACACTTATATTCAAAATTTTCCACCACCATTTCAATTTCCCTTAATGGATTGTAAATATTTTTCGTTTCTTGCTGTTGAATTTGTTTCCTAACCGACAATACCATTTTCTCCATTTGCTTCGTTCCACTAATCGCCCTTTTGATTACTGGAGTAATTTTTTTTAAGTTATGGAATAAATTATTATTTGTCTGATACTTTATGTTGCTTAAATTTAATGAGACCTGGGTCAAAGGATTAGCTATGTCGTGAAATAAACCAGCCGTTAATCTTCCAAAATCAGCAAATTTATATAAATTAATTACTTTTTCCAATTGCATTTTCTTTAGTTCTTTTGTTCTTTTCTCGACCTCAATTTCTAAATGATCCCTTTCCTCTTTTAACTTCTGTTCTGATCTTTTAACCATCCGTAAAGCTTTTTCAATTTCTCTATTAGACAAGCATGAAATAATAGCGATAACTAAAAAAGTAAATGTTGCCACAAAAGCCGATCCCATCATTGAGGATTGATCCCATGATTGGTAACTAATTTTTCCGATAACTTGTAAATAAGTTACTAAAACTAGAAAACTACCATGAACAGCCACTAAGATAACAGAAAATAGGGAATTAACTAAAATTCCACTCATCACTATTGTCAGTGCTAACAAAATCCAGCTCTGAGGAACCATTGTTCCCCCATCTATAAAGTAAATAGTATGCCGGAAGAGATAAAATTCCTATTAAAACCAACGATGGTATTAGTAGGAATCCTTTTAAATTTAATACAAAAAGAACCATAAAAACTACCAAAATAGTTATTGGAAGCATTTCTAATACCAAATCGTATGGTTTTTGAACAACTATGTTCACAGTCACAGCTATAGAAGAGAGAAGAATGATTCCACCAAAAACCGATCTTAACAATAATAGTTTCCATCTTTCTCTTCTTTTATTCATCAAAAAAACAATAAACAAATAACACTATATTAATACTATAGTTATATCAAATGTTTTTAGATGAACTTAGGAAACTAGTTTTCCCATGGTGCCATGACTGTCATCATAGACATTAAGAACACACTTAAAACAGAAATACTTCTTGCCTTCTTACTGGTAAGAATTTTTTTCATTAGTTCTTTCATTTTTTTTTACCTCCTCAGTTTGTATTAATTAATAACTACCATTTTTAGTCGGTAATTTTATAGCCTAAACCATGGACAGACTTGATCATTTTTATTCCAAAATGCTTATCAATCTTATTTCTTAGATAATTAATATGAACATCAACAGTATTAGTTAGTTGATTAACATCACTTTCCCAAACATGTTCAAAAATCATACTTCTCGTTAATATTTTATTATTATTGCGCATTAAATATTCCAATAGTCTAAATTCTTTTAACCTAAGTTCAATCCTTTTGCCTTTATATTCGGCACTGTTAGAAACAGTGTCTAGTATTAAATTACCCACAGATAATTTAAGAGAACAAGTTGTATTAGGGGATCTCCTTATTAAGGCCTGTATCCTGGCATGAAGTTCTTCAAAACTAAAAGGTTTAGTTAAATAATCATCGGCTCCCAAATTAAAAGCATGTATTTTATCTTCAGTTTCAGCTTTTCCGGTTAACATTATAATCGGTGTTTCAATATTATTTTCCCTAATCTCCTTGCAAATTGTAAATCCATCAACATCGGGTAAAACTACATCTAATATTATTGCGTCATAGTCATTAGAAAATATTAAGTTTTCTCCATCTTTACCTGTATGAGCCATATCAACTGCATAATAGACCTTCAACATTTCTTTAATTGCTCTCGCTATTTGTTTCTCATCCTCAATTAACAATATTTTCATATTTAATCAATCTTTACTTAACGCTTTTTTAATTTCAGTTTAATTAAAGAGTATAAATATTAAAAATTTATTAAAAAATTAAACTAATTATTAATGATATACCTAAAACACGGCCGTTATCAAAATTATTTATCTCAGTTTTGATAATATTTTTTCTTTTTATTCTAATTATTGATGGTTTAAACACACCTCAACCATACCGTCTAATACCGCCATTTCCATGCCATTCAAAGGCTTTATTTCCATATTTTATTAAGTATCTTAATTAAGATTATTATTTCTTTAACCAATCAAAAGCTTTGGTTGGAAATTCTGGGGGAAAGGATGCTGGTCTTACAACTTGTTTATCAACAGGAATTAATTCTTCAGTTTTTGGGTGAAATCTTGGATCGACTGTTAAAGCCCCTTTTTCTTCATCAATTTCTCTGTCCCATTCTATATATTGTGTTTCTTTTCCTTCTCTTTTTTCTTTTGGTAATTCTCTGATAGCTCCATTTTCAGCTCTAGTTTGTAGAAGAAGTTTAAAACCATCAAAATCTAAATTTCCTGAAGCGTATCCAGTTAAATCACCTAAAAAGTGAATCATTCCAGAATCTTTTCTTCCACTAGCCACTCTTTCTGTATTTTTAAGACTGGTAACATTCTTCATTTTTGGCAATTCTTTTCCAGTTCTTTTCTCATAATCTCCTATATATTCTTGCACCCAATTTTTATAATCATTAAATTTTTGACCCCAAACAGCTTCCAATGCTCCAACTCTTTTCTTTTCAGCATACATTGACAAATTTCTTTTATCTATTTCATTCAAATTTTCAAAACTTGCTCCATAACTTTGCAATACTTCCTTTAAATCATTTGCTGGAATTTCCTTAACTTCCTGTTTTTCTGAAATATCATTTATCCAAGCACCAATCATTGCTTGTTTTTGTTCAATAGTTTCTACATTTATTTGTCTTTCTTGCATACTTAATTATACCATTTTTAAGAAAAATGTTAAATATTCATCGGAATCTTAGGAGAACTCTAGTCTTTCAATAACTTTTCCAATTCAACCCAAATCAAGTCAGTCATAATTTTATGGCCATCATCATTCAAGTGGACTCCGTCTCTAAAATAAATATTTTTACCCAACAATTCAAAACCATCAATTGTTTCTACTTTTTTTACCTTTTCCTCATTAGCCACTTCAGTTATTATCTTGTCATATTTTTGCAATAATTCATGGCTAACAAATGTTTCTTTAAAAGGTTGAATTTTGAGTTGAGTCAAAACCAGTCCAATTAAAATTATTTTGTCAGTATATTCTCGGGCAGTTGTAATAATTTTTTTCAAATTATCTTTATACTCTTCAATAGAAACATCAGTTTCACCATTAATTTTATATCTTGAATCATTAAATCCAGTTCCAATAATTATTACCTCCGGCCAATCTAATCGATGACGAGCTTCAATTTCATTCTTTAATCTTTTCAGTAATGAGCGTGAATTTTCTCCTCCAATTCCTAAATTTAACATTTGAAATTTAACTCCATTTTCTTGATTAATTGTTAAATTATGAAGTTTTTGTTTTAGTCGATCACACCATCCTCCTTGGCTATCCCAAGCTCCATAAGTCAAACTATCACCAAAAGCATATATTCTTGCTGTTTTCATATAGTTATTATAGTTCTATTTTGATAATTAATTTAATAAAAAAGTTGAATTATAAATCCTACTAAAACACTGATTCCATACAATATTGTTAATATTTTTATAAATTTTTTCTTGTTTTTTTCTTCCTTATAAAGAACCAACAAACCTAAACCTCCGCTAGCCAATAAACCAGCCATTGTTGGTCCAAACCCAATTATGTTTTTTAAATATAATTCGGTTATTGCTACTGAAGAGGCACAATTTGGAATCAAGCCAATCATAGCCGTCAAAAATGGTTGCCAAAAAATATTTTTAGCAAAAAATTTAGTTAAAGATATTTCGCCGATTTGAAAAACAGCCAAGTTTATTATCAATGTCACTAAAAATATAAAAACGAAAACATTAAAAGTGTGAACTATTGGATGCCAAAATATTTCTTTAACATCAAATTTTTTTGAAACACTCAAAGTAGAATGTCCACAACAAGCAGTTTCATTCAAAATAGTTTCGTGATGATGACTTTTACTATCATGACCTTCTTCAACCGCTTCAACATGTTCTATAATTTTTCTCTGTTCCTTTTTGAAAAATAAATCAATTCCATATCCAGCTATAAGCGCCACTATAATTTTTGTTCCAATTATAGGAAAAATCAAATAGGCCTTATCTGGTTGAGATAAAATAACTGGTATTGCTTCATCAGATGTTGCCAAATAAACAGCCAATAATGTTCCAATTGTCAGTAATCTTTGAGTAAACAAAGCAGTTGCTATTACTGAAAAACCACATTGTGGGAATATACCAGCAATTGTTCCAATCAAAGGGCCTGCTTTTCCAGAATTCTGAACTTTTTCTCTTATTTTATTTCCGAATTTATATTCAATTAATTCAATTCCAACATAAAGCACTAAAAGTAATGGAACAGTTTTTAAACTATCAATTAATGCGTCTTTTAATATTAGCCACATATTTTATTTACAATTTGCACATACTCCAAAAAATTCTAGAGAATGTTCTAAACATTTAAAATTAGTTTCTTCTTGAAACTTTTGTTGAATATCACTCAGTCTTTTTTCTTCTATTTCAGGCAATTCCACTCGGTGAATAGATTTACATTTAAGACAGATTAAATGATGATGGTGATCTTCAACAGATTCATATCTGATAGCTCCATCGCCAATTTCCACTAATCGTACCAGTCGATCCTTTTTAAGAGTATTAAGAGTTCGATAAATTGTGGCTCTGTCAAAATTAGTACATTTATTTTGAATTTCATTAGAGCTAATAGGGCCGGAAGCATTTTGAATCACTTTCAACACCAGCTCTTTTGCCATTGGTAGTCTAGACATGACTTCTATTATAATGCGACATCGTCGCAATTACAAGTTTATTTCTAAACTAGGGATAGATTAAATTTAAAACTATTTCCTTTGACAAAACCCAAACTTTCATAAAGTTTATGAGCTCCAAAGGCAGTGTCAAGGCAAGTCAAATAAATAGATTTGTAGTTATTTAATTTTGCATATTCAATAATAAATTCAAATATTTTTTGAGCAATTTTTTGGCGGCGATATTCCTTCAAAACTGCCACATTAAAAAGTTCCAATGCTGGTTGAAAAGAGAAAGTGAAAAGATCAATTTTGTAAAAAGTAACACTTCCAATAATTTTATCTCCATCTTTTGCCACAACAATTTGGTAATTAGCCTTTGGGTCAAATTTTTGATAATCATCCAAATCATTACTCCCACCAAAACACTCATCAATAAGTTTTTTGTAGGATACAATATCAGATTTTTTTAATGTCTCAATTATCATAACTAATTATAGTTCTTTTATTTTTTGAGCGACAATTTTTCCTTCTTCATCATGATCAAAATAACCAAGAATAAATGATTTTGGATTTTTATATAGAATTTGAAGATATTTTTTAATATCAGTAGCCATTGGTAATTTATCAGTTTCTTTTGGGTCAACCCAAAAAAATTCCCCATCATCTGATGGTGAAATTGGAATTTGTTTTTTAATATTGACAATAAAATAAAGATTTACCCATTCAGAATCAGTTGGGGGATAAGGATGTTGAGTAACTGAATACAGTCTAATTGATTCAAATTCTTTTAAACCAGTTTCCTCTTCTATTTCACGAAGAAGAGCAGAATAAAAATCCTCATGAGGCTCAACTTTACCACCGATACCAGCATATAAATTTGGATCAATTTTCTTATCAGCAGCCCTTTTCAAAAGAAGTAGTTTACCTTCTGAAAAAATTAAAGCATTAACTGTCAAAACAGTTTTGTAATTTGTATATAAATCAAAGTTCGTCATATAAATAATTTATTTTTATAATTACTTTAATATCTCTAATAATTCAGATGCAACCTCATCTTGTGTTTTTTCTTCAGTATCAATTGGAATTCCATAATCAAACTCAGAAACCATATTATGAACTGCCTTAATTGCATTTTCTCCAATACTTTTTCTAGTTTTATCTCTATAAATACATTCTTTAACAGATGCTTTTAAGTCAAAAATAAAATGTTTAAAAGGTAAAGATTTTTCTAAGTTTTCCAATTGTTCTTTATGATAAAAACAGCCATCAAAAATTACAATTTTACCTTCATCAATTATTTTCTTAGCATCAGCGACAATTAATTCATTCGCTTTTAAAAAACTTTCCTTAGAAATCCCTCTTCCGTCACTTATTTCTAATTGGTATTTTTCTAAAATTTCATCAAAAGAAAAATACTCAGCCTTTAACTTTTCTTTCAAAATTTTAGCAATAGTTGTTTTTCCACAACCTGCTGGGCCTCGAATAATAATAAAATATGACATTGAAAAATAATACCACAAAACAGGACAAATCAGATTACAAAGGATAGAGGTTCACTTCACCTTCGGTTTTGTAAGACAATTAATTAATCTTTTATTAATCAAAACTCTGCCTGAATATGTTTTTAAATATTTTTCAAAACCAAAAGCTAAATATTTATTTTCAAAACACGAATACCAAATTAATTTTACTGGTCTTAATTCTTTTGTTGCTGGAACATAACCATTATTATGTCTTTCTATTCTTTCCTTTAAATTATCCGTACAACCAATATAAGAATGACCATTATTACACCTCAATATATAAACATATTGCATAATTAATTCTACATTAATGCGGACATTGTCCGCCGAAGCTGGAAAAGAAAAAGACTTTATTGAGCGAAAATATCGGATATATCAGGCCTACATTTCACTTCGGCCTGCGAAGGCGGAGCTTGTGGGTCTGGAACACTTCTGTCCCTATAACACCCTTGATTCCACTGTCTTATTCTACTCTACCTTTGTGCCTAAATGAGACAAATGAGACACTATAAAAAAGGAGTCTTAAACACTGATATAGTTTGATATACAAATTAGCTAACTAAGAATTTTATATTCATTATTAAGAACATTAAGAGAAATTTGTTCAAGTATATTAATTGACGATGCAATTGTGTTATCAGGAATATCAGGATCAAGAAAATTTCCTCTTGCCCTCCAATGTGCTATCCCATTTCGATAATGTTCCCATAAAATTTCACTAAAAGTTGTTATTTTCTCGTATTTAGAAGCATATTTAGTCTCAATTCCTCTCACTATATTTTTATTTTCATCTGAAAGCTTTGATAAATAACTATCAATCAAATCGATAAAATCTTTTTTATTTTTAGTCAAGTCTGCAGATGGATTAACACCTTCAATTATTTTTAATAAACTCATCATTTGATAGTAACGAGATTCAGTTGTTGTGATTCGTGAAAAATTTCTAAATTGTCTATAAAAAGCAACTGCTCGTGACTGATTTTCTTCTAAAGACAAAAGGGACGGTATTGGATAATAGACCCCTAAACGAGGTTCAGGCCTTTTTGTTGCGCTACTAATATCAATACTACCTGAATGAGTAGCTCGAACTTCCACTGGTATCTTATAGTGATAAGAAAGATGGCTTAAATATCTATAAATTATTTCTTCGGCTTCTTCTAATTTATTTTCTGAAGTACTATATGATTTAGCTTCGTAATAAAACCCTTCAATACAATTTAGATATATATCTTGGTTTTGGTATTTTATTTGGACATGTTCAATAAATTTTATTGGAGTATCAAACTCTACAACGACAGTAAATATATGATTTTTTGGGTTACCACTAATTGACCCACCCCCAATTTCTCCAGTAATATAAACATTTTTATTCCAATAACTTAATATTGTTGATTCAGCCAATTCTGTAATTTCAAAGTGATGTTGATCGATAAGTGTTATTAAATTTTGCTTAGTTAACTCTTTAAGATTCTCTAAAATTTCATCATCTTTTTCATATATTTGTTTTAATTCCTCAACAAAAATTAGTCGTCTTTTGTAAAAAAAAAGTTGTTGCCCTAAAAAAAGTAACAGTTTAGTAAAATTATCCATAAGCTATTTTATTAATTTTATTAAATCTTCTTCATTCTCATAACCCCTTATTCTACCAGTTAAAATTCCAAGCCTTTGGATGATTCCGTCACTCATTAATCGCCAATTTGTATTTTCCAATGTCTTTTTAATTAATTTTTTAAGATTGTTTTGACTATCATAATCACTTTTTGAAGTGTCGGATTCTTGAACAGAGAATGGGATTATTACATCTCTGGTAATTTCTGGTTTATCAAAAGAAAGTTCAATATATTTTTCTTTTTCCAAGGTTTCTTTTAAGAGTTTTTGTAAATCAAAGACTTTTAATTTCTTTAATGCTTTTGCTTTTTTATAACGTGGGTCAGCTTCCTTTGTTTTCCTTTCCTCTTCATGTTTAGAATATAATTCTGATTGTATTTGGTTTGAAACATACTCTTCACCTTTTTCTTTACTTAAGCAAAATACTTCTCTAAAAGTTTTTAATAATTGTTTATCTTTTTCTTGTTTCTTTTTATATTCATCACTCTCAGCTTTCATATCCCAAACATCCTTGTTTTCATAACCACATTTGCAGGTTTCGATAGTAGTAATTACTTCGCCTTTTCGTTGACTATCTTCTTTTAATTCTTGATTGCATTTAGGACATACGGGTTTTTTGGGTTTAAATTCTTCACCATTATCAAAAACACCTCTCCCTTTTTTACAATTAGGACACCTGAAAAAGAATAATATATTTGATGATTTTTCAGAAAGGTTATATAAGGTTTTGTCTTCAAATTCCATTGTCCAATTACAATTTGGACAAAATAGTGAACTTGGTTCTTTTGCATTATCATATGTTTCCTGTTCTATTCGATCCTTATCCATCCATTCTTTGATTGTTTTTTCCTTATTTCGATATTCCTCACCTTTTTTATAATAGAGAGATATTTCTCCTAGCCCTTCTACAAATCCTTTTGGATCTGCTAATTTAAAATCATTAATTTCTTCTCTATCTTTTTTAATCTTTCTTTTCCATATTTCAATAAAATCAAGGCAATTTTTAACAGTTAACAGATCGTAAAGATCTTCGTAGTATTGTTTTTCTTTCAAATAAATCATTATTTAGATAAGATTATATTATCTTATGAACATTTATTTAGATATTGATGGTGTTTTATTAACCAAATCAGGTAATCAAGCAAAATTTGTTAAAGAATTTTTAGAATATATTGTCAAAAATCATCAAGTTTATTGGCTCACGACTCATTGTAAAGGTGATGCTGTTTTTACAATTAGGTTTATGGAAAGATTTTTTGATGAAAAAACAATTGAATTGATGAAAAATATTTTACCGACCAGTTGGGAAACACTAAAAACCGAAGCAATTGATTTTTCCAAACCATTTTTATGGTTTGATGACAATGTTTTTAATGTTGAAAAAGAAGTTTTAAAACAACACAATTGTTTAAAATCACAAATAGAAATTAATTTAGAAGAAGATCCAGACCAATTAAAGAAATACTTAGATATATAAAATGGAAATTAAAACAACTAAACTAAATTGGACAAAATCGAAAAATGGAATCTCAATGGATTTTGAACTTGATGTAGTAATACACCCTTTTAAAAATAGGAAAATTATTATTAATGTTCCGGGTGCTGATGGTTCAATCAATGGTTATAACGACAAATACATTAAAATGGCCGATTATTTAATTGAAAATAAGATTGGAGCAGTAGTTAGAATTCCAAATATTTCATCGCTTGGTTTTGGTTGGGATATAAATTTAAGAGAAACACTATCTTATGTTCTAGATCATGCCAAAGAAATCTGTGGTAGTAATAAACCGGAAATATATCTAATGGGAACTTCTGCAGGGGCTGGGGCTATTGCAATGACCGCTTGGGAATATCCTGAAGTTACAAAATTGCTACTAACTGAACCAGCCATAGTTTTTAGTGGCGAACATGGAGTTGAAGGAATCAGAGAATATAAAGGTGAAGTTATTATTGTTGTTGGAAAAGGAGGGTATGCTCTTGGAAAAGAAGTAGGAGATATTTTTTATAATTATTTTATAAGTGCGAGTCATAAAGAAATTTTTGAAATTGAAGATTGTGATCATAGTTTTAAAGGAGAAATAAACGGCAGAATTTTAAGTGAAGCTCCTATTTATGCTTTTAAAGAGGGAAGTAGAATTAAATTTCCAGATCCAAAAGGTGGAATTAAGCTTTATGAATAAGCTTTACTATTTCTTCGTCTGAAATATATGGAGTTTGGAGTCTTATTGGTTGAATCATACCTTCTTTTAATAAAAGACAATCTCCTCTACCAAAAAGATAATAAGCGGCATCTGAGTGAATTACATATTGAGAATCATTAATACTTGCAGTGGCAAAACATAATATTGTTGGGATCAAAGACATTATTATTGGTGTAAAAACTTTTTCACAAGGTCTTGAATCACAAACTATGACATGAATCTTTGCTTTATGAGCATCTATCAATAATTGCTCCATTAGATCATCAAATTTTTGTCTATCGTAAAGAGCTAAATCAGAAATGGTGTCAAAAATAGCAATAATATAAGGATAACTAATATCGTTATTAATTTTTAACCGTTTATTTTTCTCTTCAATCAAATTTTTTAATTTAGTAAAAAATTCTTCTTGCCCAACAATAACTTTATCTATTAATTGGGGAATACCATTATATGGTGTCAACTCTACTCTTTTAACATCAGAAAATAAGAACTTAATATCTTTTGGTATTAGAGCTAAAAAAGTATTTATTACGGTGTGAATAAGCATTGATTTTCCCGAACCAGTTTGACCAGCCAAAACAAGATGTTTTAAATCAACCAAATCAGCAAATTGATAATTTCCGTCTTCTGAAACACCCAACATTATCGGTAATTTATAATTTAAATTTGTTTTTTTATATTCTTTAATGCAATCTGTTAAGTTGTTTGTTTTCATCTAAAAATTTCCTCGTAAATCTTTTTTGGATTTAGTTTTTTGATTGTTATTTTTTTCTTGCCTTCAAACATAGTTTCCAAAATAGCTTCATCAGGTGAAATTAAATCAGCTGATTCTGGAATTCCTGTGTCTCTAGCTATCTTTTTATCGGTTGGTTTAAAAACTAATTTGGCTGGACTATTAGCCATAATTTCTTTTGACATTTTAGGGCTTAAATAATCAGCACCGATCACAAAATAAAAACCATATTTTCTTCCTTGAGTGATAAGTAGATAAAGATTATCTTCTATTTCTGATGGTGAAAACATTAGCATTTGGTTAAGTGAATTAATTAAAATTAACACTTTTGAATTATCTATCTGACTTTCCATTTTCATTCGTCTTTGAATTTCGGAAACAGACCATTTTAAAGCACTAATACTTTTTTCTGGTTCGACAATTAATGGAGTTAGTAAATGGGAAGCTTTATTTGGAACAATTAAATCACCTCTAATTCCGTCGATCGCAATAATTCTAAGTTTTTCTGGTGAATATTCTGCCATGGAATTTACTAGAATATTGTTTAAAAGGTCAACTGCTGAAGTAAATTGAGAACCAATAATTAATAAATTACCATAACGTTCAAGATTAAAACTTATGTCTCTATTTTTTTCATCTATACCAAGACTAATCTCAAATTGGTCGGATTTATCATCAGCATATTTTGTTTTATTCCATTTTATTGGTGGTTCTTCTTCTTCAATTATTTTTGGTTCTGGTGGAGGATTTGGTATTTGCCACTGACCATTCACACTTTTAATCAAAATTTCTCTTGGTTTAGCCCCATTTGAAGGACCAATAAATCCAGCTGTTTCAATTTCATCTAAAATTTTTGCTGCTCTGGCATAACCCACCATAAGCTTTCTTTGAATTAAAGTTGTACTGGCGGCTCCTGTTTCTAAAATTAAATTAACAGCACTTTCAAACATAGGATCTTTATCTTCTTGGTTTCTTTTTTCTTGAGGAATAATATAGTTAAGCATTTTTTATTTTAATCTACCATTAATAAAATTCCCTAATTTTCTTAAATATTCACCCGTTATTTCAAATATTGTTGCAGCTAAAAGAAAAGGCAAAGACAGATAATCTAAAAATGTTTTTGGACCACTAGATTCCTCTTCATTCTCCAATTTTGCTTCTTCGGTCATTTTTTTTGTATCAGCCCCAAGCTGTTTCTGATATTCGTATTGTGATTTCATCCAACCTGTTCTTACTGGTATTCTAACTGCAAATAGAGACCTACCAGGAATAGGTGCTTCAATTTCAACATCACCAGTTGGTGACGAGACCGCCATAGCAATATCTTTATGATGTTTTATTACTTTTTCAAGAGGTGTACCGAGTGCTAATTCAACACAAAACTCCATTTCGTTTGGATGAAAGTTAAATTCTACAACCTTACAAATAATTCCAAAAGATTCAAAACTAAGTTCAATCGTCTCGGCTAATTTTCGACCTACATAACCTCTTTGTTTAATTTCTTCATTTTCAATATCTTTTAATTTATCTTTGTCCATAACTCATAATATCACTTAATATTCGAACCAATAAGGAGTTTTGGTTGTCCAAATGTTTCCTGAATAATTATTATGTAAAAACTGAAATGCTCTTTTTGAATATTCAGCAGATTGTTTATCTTTACATTCTGAATAATGAGTCATATCTACCAAATTGTGAAGAACTTCAGGAACCATAGAATAAGACGGATTTTTTACTGCAAAATCAATTATATTTTTTGCTGTTTTATTTACTATTAAATCATCACTATTTGTTGGTTTTTCTTCCGGAGTACTTTGAGTTACAAATTGGTAACAAATTTCATTAAAAGACCAATTTCTTCTCCACATATCAAAAGTTTTTGCTGCTGAAAGTGGACCATTACTAAATTCATCAAAATATTTAGAATCTAAACCAGCTATTCCTGGGTAATCGATTATGAATTTATAAGCCAAAAATCTTTGCTCATCAATATTATTGGAGCTAATAAATTTAGACAAATCTTTTCCAATTATTGAATTGTTTTTTATCAACAAAGTCGCTATATTTTTTGAAATATCTAATCTGTCTTGTAGTGTCGCTTTGGTAAAAACTAATAATCTTAAATATTGTTTTAATTTTGGATTAAAAATATTTTCATTTGAAATATGTTTATTTAATTCATCAATATCCAATGAATTTAAATATTTTTTCATTTCATAAGTAATAAACAAATCATCATTTGGTTCAAAACCAGTGTAACTATAATATGGAGGCAGTAATCTTTCACCCCAGTAAGTATCAACATAACCTAAATCATTCATCATTGAATATTTTTGTTTCTCAATAAATCCATCAGAGATGTTAAACATCAATCCATTAAAAAGATTTTCAGAACTATATTGTTTATTTTTTTTGGTTAATGAGATTAAATCTAAAATTTGATTTTTAGCTTTATCTTTTAAATTTAAGTCACTACTTTGAGCGGTTAAATTGTAATATTTGGCTGTTAAATAAAATGGAGATTTTAATTCTATTTTATTAATTTCATCATTAATTAAATTCCACTCTTTATCATTTGTCTTTATTTGACGTTGAGCCATAATCAGCCAAAGAGGAGAATTAGTTGTTTTATATTTATCTATATTTTCAGTTAAACTATTGGAATTTATTGCAGTCCAAGCCAGTAAAAATTGGGTAAATTCATCACCGGATTTTTTTATTCTATTAATATTTTCTGTTAAATCTGGAACTTCTTCACCAGCCGAAATATATATGTAAAAATTATTATGCCAAAGAGGAATAAAATCATGTAAATTTCTTAAAAATTCTTCAGGGTCAGTAGTTGTTAATAGTATTTTTCCAGCCCTTGTCATTCTGGCAATTGGATCAGTTCTAAATAAAACATAATCCAAATACTTTTCGGCTTCTGTTTTAATTTCAGACAAAGAACTATCTTTTACAATTTTTTCATAATAAATTTGAGCTGTTTTTAAATTATTTATTCTATCTTTATCAGCAGTCTTAGATTTATTTTTTAAATCTATTTCATATTGTTGATTAGCTTTGGCGATGTATGACCAACCAAGACTCAAAGCAGCTTTATCTCGAAAAGAATGGTTTTTATTTTTGTAAATTTTATTAAATAAAGCAATCGATTTATTGTAGTTTCCTTTGTAGTATTCTTCTGCGGCTAATTTATATTCACTCTCCATTTCTGATTCCGATTTATTTTTTAAAGAAATTCTTTGGATAAATAAACCAACTTTTTGCCATAAAGTTAATTCATTTTTTTCGCCTTCTAAAACTGGACTATCAACGCTTTTATTATCATCTCCTAATGATGCTCTTTTTAATTGCAAATAATAATCTCTGTCATCTAGATAACGAACTAAAGCATTTTTAATATTGTCGGGTAATTCTTTATTTTTAGAAGCTAAATATACTGGCAACATATATTCTGTTCCCCAAAGAGGTCCAATCACTTCAAATTTACTGTTTAAAAAAAGGTTGTCTTTGTAATTAGTAGTTCCAATATTACTTACTAAAGGAAAATACTCACTTAATATTTGATCTGGATCGTAACTGTATTCTGGGAAATAAGGGCCACAAGCAAAAACAGTTGACTTATAAAATAAGGAAATAATTAAAAATAGAAATAATATTTTGATTGATTTACTCATATATTTTTTGAATTTCTAATTTCATTATATCCCAATTTTTCGATGTCCAATACTCGTTATTAAAAATGTATATAGGTTTATTTTTCACATATATTTTATTTGGCATCGGTTCATCAGTCGCTATTCCCACTGCTTTTTGACAACTATTGGAAATATTTAAATTACCCTCATTTATTCTTTGCCAATAAATATTTTCTTCTCTCCCTAATCTAAAAAACATTGGTACAACTTCATCAATTGGCAACTCATCAAACCAAGCTTTATCATTTACACACCACGACACCAAAGCGGTTAGGGATAATTTCATTTCTTTTGGTAATTTTTCTCTAATACTAACCACTAATTTTTTATAAAACTCTATTTGGGATTCAGTCGCATCAAAATCAATTTGACAAGCAGTATTACTTGTTTTTTCTATACAAGATTTCACAATATAATCTGAAATTTCTGGTAAATTTTTATCTTCAAAAATATGATCTTTTGATCTGTCTTCAATTCTAATAACCGAGATAGTGTTACTTTTATCAGGAATTCTCAATGGTTGTCGACGGGAGTAATATTCTAAATTTTTATCAGCCTTAGTCACTGTACCAGAAAGGTAAGCAAAACTTATATCTTTATCGTTTATAAAATATAGATTTTCTGGTCTTTCCCAAACCCACAAAACAATAGGTATATTTAAATTTTTTGATTTAGATTTAAAAAGATAAATTCCAAAAGAAATTAGTAGTATTACAAAAAATATTATGAAAAACTTTTTAAACATTAAGCAATGTTAACACTTAGTTAATTATCTTCTTTGTTAATGATTTTTTTTAATTCTTCTAAAATTCTTACCATCGCAAAAGTATCAAGTGTACAATATTTACTCAAATTCTCCATAATTTTACTACGGTTAGGTTGATTGTTCTCTTCTAAAACAGTTTGAGTCCATGTTCTTCTGGCTAATAAACCATCTCCTACATCTAACTCTTTATAACTCAACTCTGGAGCCATAACTGGCAGAACCTTCTTTACAGAGGCACTCCCATAGAAATCTTTATCAAACAACCACATATTTGAAAACGGAATCATCAGATCATTTATTCTTTCATTTAATTGCTTTAAGAAATCTGCATACTCTGGATAGAGAACTGCCATGCATTCATTGCGTCCTTTTTCATAACTCATATTCCAAGCCAAAACTGTTCCTGATACTCCTATATCTTTCTTAAGTTGTTCAAGTAATTTAGGCATCGGATTTGTTTTTTCATTATGAAGGTATTCCAAATGTTTTAATTCAGAATCAGGAGATTCCATTATATGAAGAGAGTATTGAAAAGGATAATCTTTGTAAGGACTACAACCATCAAATTGGGGAATCACTGAAGAAAAAGTTTCATAATCAAAAAAATAAAGAGGGTATTGGAAGGTATCAATAAAAGATTTTATTTTATCTTTATCAATAATTCTTTTATTTTCTCTGGTTGTTTTTATTTGAGCTAATTGTTTATCTCTAAGAGCAAGTTCATCAGGAATATCATTTATTTTGATTATCCCAGCATCTTCAATTTTTCCAATTTGTTCTGCGGTAGGGTAGCTAAGTTCATAAATATTGTAAGGGTCATCATTTGGTTTCAAGTTTTTATATACTTCCATCCAGTCTGCAAACCAATTAACATCAGCGACTCCGACCTTATTAACATATCGAGGTGATAAGTCTGGACATTTTTCACTATTTAATACTTCAAAAGCTAACTCAACTTGTTTTTCTGTGATTTCTTTTAGGGCTTTTACTTTTTCAGTAACATCAGTCTGAAGAGTAATTCCCTTAATATCTATTTCACCATCTCTCACATACTCATTATTAGCATGAATAACCAAGATATTTTTAACAGAATAACCAGATTTCTCTAAAACCATTAATTGAAAAGCTAAGTCGTATTCATGTTCTGTCTTTGCTTTTGTACTGGCCTTTATTTCAATTAAATTGAATTCATTATCTCCAACTTTTTGTAACACATCAAAAATACAAGTTTTACCTTCAAATTCTAATCTACCTTGTAAAATAACTTCAACATTATTTTTAATTGCTTCTACGGTTCTATTAGGTAGGTTTAAATATTCATCATAATTTTCGAAACCTAGTCTTACTGCATTTGGAAATAATTTATTTGCATAAGATTCAAATAAATTTCCATCATCAAACATTGCTTGCAAAGCATCATCTGTTGGAGGTAATTTGTTTTTATCGTATTTTTTAAGCCATAACCAAGCTGGATGCTTAAGAAAAAGCATATATTCAGACTTAGAGAGAGTTTTATTAAAATTCATTATTTATTCAATTATCTTTTCTGCAATACCTCTAATTTTTTGTATGAGTCAACTTTGAATTATAAAATTCCAGTTTTTAATTTAGAAAACCATTCAATAAATCCGTTTGGTTTTAATAAATCAAAAACATAAAATTGTTTTAATTCTGACTGGTATTTTTTGTCAAAGTTTATTGGATTACTCTCGCTCAATTTTTGATTTAGAGAATTAAAATGTATTTTGGCTTTTTCAGCTTTAGCTGGAGTAGCTTCATCATCATCCTCATCAGATTTTATTTCAACCACCTTAATAATAGTTTCAATTCCTTTTTCTTGTAGTTCTATAAGATTTTTTAAATTGTCTTTTTCACCTTTTTCCTTTAAGGTTTTGATATATAGATCGAGATCAATTTTTATAAAAAAATCAGGGTTAAAACTTCTTAATACTCTATCTTTTCCGCCTTTCCAATATTCATATTCAATTGAATAAAATCCTTTATCTGGAGATTTAATCCAAGAATCGAGATATAAACTATTCTCAATTAATCTAAATGAAAATTCTTTTTCTGGATAATATGAAACCAAAACCACACTTTGGGGTGTTTTAAATGATGAATTTGTTACGATGTAAGGTGGTCGGGGATCACCATTAATTAGCGATTTAACATTATCTTGATATTTAACTAAAAGTTGATTTGGATCAGTAAATCCAAGCATTTGTTGCCCTTCATTTAATAATTGTTTTCTATTTTCTTGTATATATTTTAATAACGCTTTGGTTTTTTCATCAACTTCTTGTTGATAATTTTCGCTCATAAAAGCAGTTGCATCTCGTTCTAATTCACCAACCCGAAGACTACTACGTTCAATTTTTTGACTATTTATAGGAAAAACATTACCAGTCACATTGATAGGAACTCTAATTTTTGATCCTTTTGGTAAAAATTGATTAAAATATAAATCAATTTGTTTTTTATTATCATCAGCCAAACCATCCTTAGAAATTCCTGCTTTTTCCATTGATACTAAGATAGTATTTCTAATTTCATCTTCAGTAGGACATCGAGTTTCCTCTCCATTTCCAAAATCAAACCTAATTTCTTCATATTCTCTACCTTTAAAACGTCTATATAAAGAATCAACAATTGAGTCTAAAGTAACAGTTTGTTTTTTTAAACGGTACTCTCTTTTTCCCTTATCAAAAAAAATAGTTAAATTTTCTTTTAAATCAAACTTTTCTAAAATTAATTGTCTATTTTGTAATTGTTTTGGTTCTGATGGAGCATCTTCGAACTTTTCACCAGAAAGATAATTTAAATTAAAAAGAGAAAAGTGATATTTCCCTCGCCAATTTGGATCGTCTTTAATTTCCAATGGTTCAGAAACAATGAACATATCAGAGTTGATAACAGCATTAAGAATTTCTTTAATTTTGTCAGCAAATTTTTCATGATTAGTAACCGTCAACATTGGGTAATTCGTGGCGATATCAACAGGTTTTAAACAACGAGGAATTCTTAAACCACGACCCAAAACTTGTGATATTAATAATTTTGAATTAAAAATTCTTTCTTCCATTGGGACGATCTGAAACACATTGTCAACATCCCAACCTTCAAGTAATTTACCGACAGAAAAAATAAATTCAACTAAACCTCCAATCTTAGTTGGATCAGTTTCTTCAACATGGTCAAGTTGGTTTTTATATGTAGATTCTGTAATACCCGTAATAACACAAATTACCTTTTGGCGTATCTTTTGGTCTAGTTCTGCATCAGATAAAGTGGAATGAAGAACTTCTTTTTCTCTTTTAATTAAAAAGCGAATAAATTCTTCTGTTTTTGATTGAGCACTATTTCGAGTAGGACAATAAAAAACAGTAATTGGTTTAACTCTGCGAACATCATTTTTTGTATAAGAATATTTATTAGAATTATCGAGATGGTTTTCATAAACAACCTCAAATCTTTTTTCGGTAGTCCATTGAACATCACCTTGATCAGATTCAGTACCAATAATTGGGTTAATATCTTTAATATATTTATTATTTATAGCCGCCCTAATATTGTAATCATAAATAACATCAGCAAAATAATTATCCTGATTATATGGAGTACCCGTAAAACCAATATGTCTAGTAATTTCAGGATATTGTCTTAAAAACTTCATCCATAATCTCTCAGATTTTTCATCGCTATCTTTACCAACATTTTCATCAACATTTTGATCTAATTCCAGTCTTTTTTGAGTTTGATTGAAGTTTAAATGAGAATAAGCATGATGAATTTCATCTCCTAAAACTAAAACTTCATTAACTCCTTTAAATAAAGTGTCACGAATACCACCAACAGTATAGATAGCATTAATGTTTTCAATAGTAATACTGTTGTCTTCGATAACATCATTATTTTTTAATAATTCAATAGCCTTACCTTGATATTCTTTGGGAAGTTTTTTATTCCAATCATCACGAGCCATAAATTTTTGAAATTTATCTCGCAAACCTTCTTCAATAATAGTTGAGGATGGTCCAAGCACCAATACTCTTTTAGTCAAACCCATAACAATAGACAAATAAGCTACCGCATAAATAATATATGATTTACCCGTACCGGTGGCCATATGAACCACTCCAGATAGACGATCGGGGAGAGGTAAATTACCAAGCATTAACTCTTCATTTCCAAATTTTTCTCGTAAATGTTCATTTATTGCAAAATTTTCTTTAGCTAATTCAGTTACATTTTGATAGCCACCACCCCATAAATAAGTCATTACATCTCTGATGGCATCATATTGGTATTGTCTGCCGTCAGCAATAGCTCTAACAAAATCTTCAATTTCATTAAAATTAAATTTTTTACGACTACTTTTTTTTAGATTTATATTTAAAACATGCTGAGATAAATTGATTCGATCAACAGTGTTAAATCGTCTACCCTTTGGTTTGGTAAATTTTTTATCTTCCATATTATTTTATTTGAAACGGTTTACTTTCATTCCCGTGTTTATCAATAGCAATAACACCCACACTTGGAGTTAATTCATCAACTTTACAAGTTCCATCTTCACCAATTTCTTTGGCATATACAGCCACATCCATATCAAATGGCTTATTAGGAACATAATTAAGATCGACAAGTAACATAGCCAATCCAGAAATTCCTTCAAAACGATTACCAGCACCATCTAATATTTTGCTATCAAATTTAGTTATTTTAAGACCACCATCTGTTTTAACGACTTCAATTTCAACATCTTCATTAAAGTAAAAAGAAGTAGAAGTAACTAAATTATTAATATTTTGGGAAGAATTAGGTTGTTCTTCTATGGTTAATTTTTGAGAGATAGCCTCTAAGATCTTATAAGGGAAGGAAAGAATTTTAAAATTAACATCCTTATTATCTTGGTTTCTAAGAGTAGTATCGCCAATATTGGCACACGATTCAGGAGTAATAATGTAATAATCACCCTGCAACCGACCACCGGCTTGATCAATCACTCCTTGTAAATAAATTTCATCAATACGAACATCTTTAAGATATTGATCGTCCCAAACAGGATAAACCTCAACTGGATTACCATCTTTTAGAGAGTAAATATTTGATAATCGAAATTTAGCTGATTTTTCATTGTCACGGACAAGTTGGAAAAGAGCTAAAACAAAATCAATATAAGTATCTTTGTTTTTGCGTAAATCCATAACATGGGAAAAATCATAAGCTCCAGAAGAAACAACACAAAATGGTTTTGGTTGTTCACTATATTTTTCACCAGCCTTTAAGTCTTTTCCAAGTTTTTTACTTTCGGCAATATTAAGAATTCTTTTTTGAATTGTATAAATTGCATGTTTTCCAAAATCACAACCAACCCATCTTCTTCCTAACTTTTCAGCTACTGCAACTGTTGTTCCAGACCCAGAAAAACAATCCATTACAATATCATCTTCATTTGTGGATGCACTGATAATTCTTTCCAGTAATGTTTCTGGTTTTTGGGTAGGATAACCTGTTCTTTCATTAGAAACAGGATTTATAAATGGAAGCTCCCACACATCATCTGGTGTTTTTTCTCTACCATCACTATATACAACATTATCCCACTCAGATAACTTTATACGTCCATCTTCAACAGCTATATTGAACAAATCTCTATTATATACAATAAGCTGTCTTTTTCTTCCCCCTTTAGATTTTACAGTATTACTATTCCAACCTCTTTCATTTTTTCTTTCTGATAAATAATCTTCTAATTCTATTGTTACTTTGTTAAATATATAGTTTTGGCTCTTACTAAAATAAAAGATAATGTCATGCATATTTTGAAATTTATCACTTGATGCAGTCCATCTTTTATAATGCCAAATTATTTCATTTATAAATCTATCTTTTCCGAATATCTCATCCATCACAATCTTCACATAATGGCTCATTTTTTGATCCAAATGGACATAGATGGAGCCGTCGTCGGCCAGAAGTTCACGAAGATAAATTAAACGTTCACGGAGAGTTTCCAAAAAATGAGCTCGATCAACTTTATCTGTATAACTATATTCACCATCTTTGCCTCCAAAATCACTTTTAGTTGCAAATGGTGGATCGATATAAATTAGTTTAACCTTACCCTTAACTTTATCCATAATTAATGGATCAGTATTTTTATAACAAGTTTTTAAAAATTGAAGATTATCACCTTGTACAATTAAATTTTTCCAATCATTTTCAGTAGCATTACCAAAACAACGAACAGTTTGAAGAGGGGCGGCTCCGATACCAGCAGTACCTTCAGCTAAAATAGCAGCTTTAGTTCTTTTACCAGCATATTCAAGTGTTGGAATTTTAGCTCTATCAAGAGAGGCCACATCAAATTTTTCAGCAGTTCCCGGAAATATTTTTGGTAATAAATCAGCTGATGGTTCTAAATCCTGATTGAGTGCTTCAATAATTTGTGCTTTTTCTTCAAGCGTTAGTTTAATTTGAGTCATAAAGCTATTTTAATCGATCCACCAATAAATTGTTTAAGACATCAACTTCAGTTTCACCAGAATTTTGAGGTCGAAGATTAAATTTATTGAGGCGTAAAAAGTGGTAACCATAACTTTCAAGCTCTAATTGACGAGAAATATCATAATCAACGTATTCTTGAGAAAAATTTAAATGATCAACTTCAGATGGATTTTTAAAATGAAATTCTAGTCCATCGTATTCCAAAATCAACACTTTTTCTTTGCCACCATTTGAATAAGAAACTAAGAAGTCTGTTCGGTATTTAGGAATTGAAACAGCATATTCACGAGCAATATATTTTCCAATATCAAACTGAGGAATAATTTTTAAATGTTCACGATTATCTTGAACAAATTTTGTTTGTGTCAATAAACTATAAATTTTCTTTTCCATTGGAGATTCAAAAACTGATTCATCTTCAATAAAGAAATCATTAGCTTGGTTAATTTCTAATTCGTGATGATAGTGCTTTAAAGCATCACCTAAACGAGTATTACTAAATTGCTCAATTGGTTGACTGTGTACAAAAACCATCGTATCTTTGGCACGGCTAAAACCAACGTTTAGACGTTGCATTTTTAAACTACGAATACTATCGGCGGTACCGCCAATTACTGGATAAATACTAGCCAAATTAGCACTATTTAATTCCTTAGCCTCAACAAAAGAATAATAGATTAAATCTCTTTCTTCGCCCTGTACATCTCCCACAAACCAAATTGCTATTTTATGATCACGGGTCAAAATTGGCATATTAAAACGCTCATTTAAATACTGTTCCATTCGGGATTGTTGTTCTTTAAATGAAGTGATAATACCAATACTTCCAATAAAACCATTATCAAGTCTTTTTTGAATATCATTGCCGATTGCTTCAATTTCATCTAAATTTACATTAGCTCCAGCATTACCTTGACAGTCAACTTTAATAAATTGCAACACTTCACCAATTGGTTTAGTTCTGATTCGATTAACCAAAAGTTCCATTTGGGCAATTTTATAAAATGTTTCATTGGAATAACCAATAATTTCTGGAAAACTACGGAAATGTTCTTTAAGAGACGTGCTGTAATTAGCAATAGCCTTAGCAAAAGTTAATGTTGAAGTGCGGATATCAAAGGTTTTAAGCCAAAGAATTGTGCCATCTTGTGGTTTAAGAAGAGTATCACTTTGTTGTTCATCTGGATTAATATCTTTAGATATTTCATCTACTAATTCTTTCTTCGCTTTTTCTGAAACAGCTGTTTGATAATCATCAGCGTAAGCAGAAACTATTTCAGTAAAATAACTAGTTGAATATTTAGAGCTAACATTTTGAGCACTAACAGCACCATATTGATATTCATCTCCAAATATAACTACTTGTTTAGCTCTTAAAATAAGAGAGATTGAATCAGCAATAGAAACTTGAGAGGCTTCGTCAATAATAAGGACATCGATTAAATCCTCTTGCATTGGGAAAAATTTAGAAATTGTTGATGGTTCAGCAATAATACAAGAAACAGAAGAGAGTAACACCTTGGCTTCATCCATAGAAAATCTTTTACCACCTTCATAAGAAACTTTTATACGAGCAATTTCACCCAAATGATTATTAAGATCCTTTAATCTTTGATCATTAATATTTTCTACCTCTTTTTGTTGAAGTCTAAAATAAGTTTCAACATCGCTTTTATTAAGTGACAAAGAGTTTTCTTTTTGTGACAGTTGGGAGTGAAGTTGGATCCATTGCCAAATTTTAGTAGCTAAATTATCAGTGCTAAATAGTTTTGATAAGCTACTTAAATTATCTTCAATCACATCAACTGTTTCTAAAATTGATCCATAAGTTGCATAAAGTTGGCTTAATACAGAAGAAATCTCCGGATCGAATATTTGTGGTGCCTGACTAAATTTTTTCATTGTGTCAAAAATTTGGGTGATATTTTTTTGACTATTATTAGGAAGAGATTTATAAGATGAAATTAAATTTAGATAAGGTTTAATTGATAGAGCAAATTGTATTTTTTGAATACTTGAAGCAATTTCCTCAATAGTTATAGAGTTTACGTCCTTTCCAGTATATTGAGCAATATCGTTTAAATTACTTTTATGTTCCAGCAATTTTAATTGCGATAATAATTCTTTTAATTGATTTTCCTTAGGTCCTTTTCCAAAAATTTTAGGAAATATTCCACCTACAGTATCTTTAATCGTTAGTTTTCCAAGACTAATATTGGGTTTAAAATATTTTTGAAGTAAAACTATTAAATCAAGAAATTTCTGTGGAATTTCATTAATATTTATTTTTTCATCAATTATGTCTGCTGAAGTTTGATTCAGTTTTTCGCAAGCATCAATAAAATCAGGAATATTTTGTTGATGTTCCAGAATAAATTGATATTCATCTAAACTAATATCTGAAAAAATATTTAAAGTATCAGAGTCTAAAAACCCTTTTAATTTTGCAAAGTCAGTAATTTGTTTAGGGGTAGTGATGGAAGAAATAATTGTCGAAATATTTGAGTCGGTACAAAGTTCAGTTTCTATAATGTTTAAATTAACAAAATCCTTAATTTGTTGTTGATAATCTATATTTTGTTTAAGTTTATTTTCAACAGTAGTAATTAATTTTTGCTCAAGGTTGTCGGTATCACTTTTTAGTGCTTGGTAATTAAAGTTTAGATTTCTTTCATTGGCCGCATTTATAACACTTGTCTGCAAAGTATTAGGTAAATTATTAGCAGAACCTGTTTCTTTATCCATTCTGACAATAGAAGGTTTTGCTTGAGGATGTAGACTTTTAAACTTATCTGTCAACATTCGATCAATAACGTCTAAAGCTTCTTTTTTGTGCGAAGTGACGACTACTGATTTTTTTTGTTCATTAGCCCAATAAGTCAAAGCCGCAATAGTGTGAGATTTTCCAGTGCCAGGAGGGCCATCAACAACAATAATATTATTTTTTTGATTAGCGAGAGCCAAAAGAATTCTTTTTTGTGAATTGTTTAATGGAATTGGACTATCTGAAATATATCGTTTTGGAGATTCTAATGGAAAATTGTCTTTAAATACTTGATCAACTTCTTCCTGATGATTTGGAACAGTACCTCTAATATATTGATCAATAAATCCAGAAAATTTACTATCTTCGCCTAACTCAAGATTAGTCATAAGTTCTGAATAATCAAGCAATTTTTTATCTTCATTTATTACAGTTTGTAACCCAATGCGACTTTTTATTTGTGGGTATTCTTCTTTTGCATGAGTAATTGGATCAAAGGCAGATTCTAAAACAAATGGTGTTTGAAAACCATATTGATTTTGGAAAAATGATTCGATACCACCTAAATGAGATTTTGCTAATGCAGGAGATGATGCTCGAGGTATGGTTAATACACTATCAAATTTAAAATAATTAATAGCTGGAGTATTAAGTAAAATTAAATTTCTTGGAAAAGATAATGTAATCTCGGTGGTATTATTTTTAAATTCTGCCTCAACAAAATAAACAGGGTAACTTTCAGAACTTTTTTCTAAATTATGAAAAAATAAATATAAAGTTCCAAGTTGAGCAAAGTCAGCGTATTTTTGTAAGTTGTAAAAAAGGTCATAAATAACAACATCGTCAACATTTTTTTCAAAATAATCTTTTATTGAATTAATGTATGATTCAGAATCTGTATAGTCTTGTGCTAGACGCTTAATTTTTTCAAAGTTCTGATTTATATAATTAGTTATGCCAAAAATTGATGGTGGAGTGTGTTCAATATGTAGTTCATCTTTTTTTTGGTTAGTTAATTTTTCCTGAAGATTATTTAAACTGGCTTCAAATTGACGTCGAAGTTCAAGATTGTATAAACGTAAAGCTTCTTTTTTTGCCAATTCTTTTTGTTGATCGACATTTTCTGAATTATCTTCTGGCTCATCTTTAATACCAGATTCTTCATTACTAATAGATTGGTTAAGATAAGAACTATCTAATTTATTGGAAATAATTTTTTGTACTTCAGAAATAATCTGTTCTTTTGGAATAACAACAGTGTATTTATCTTGAACAATAGTAATCGGCGACAAATCACCATTTTTTATTTTTTCTAGAATTTGATTTTGAAATTCAGGAAATAAAGAAAAATCGAGAGTTAGTTCATTATTAGTCCACTTATAGTTAATTAATCGTCGGAAATTAAATCTTGTTTCAGTAAAAGTGGCAAAATAATTAAGGATTTGTTTTGGGAGGTTATTTATACTCATTTATTATTATTGATTACCCATTTTTAAAAGATTAGAAGTCTAATAATTTATACCCATTATTAGCAAACATTTGATTACATTATATACTAAAAGTTAGAGCTAAAAACCGGTAAAAATCAAAATTCCAATAAAGTTTATAATTTTTTTCATATAATATACATATGACTAAGGATTATTTTAAAAAACAGAGCCAAAGAATAAAACAAAAAATTCTAATTTTGACTTCTAGGGCGGATTTTTTAAATGACATTTTAGAACTAAGGATAAAATGGAATATTGAAACCAAAGGTTTTGATGATGATGAGAAAAATCATAAATGGCAAGATTGGTTAAATGAAGTGTCAGAAAAATACTCTGATGATAATTGGCCTCAAGAAAGGGATCTTGAAGAAAAGTTAATTAAAGATGGGAACTGGTCAGAAAAAGAACAGGCTAATAAAAAATTTAACAATCAAGTACCCATAAATAATTTTAGAAATGATATTTTAAGCTTGATCAAAAAATATAAATTATCCAAAAGTTGGGAAAATTCAATCAAAAGATATCTTTTATTTAATGACATAAATAATATGTCTCCACCGATGGGTAATTTATCATTAGTATTTGGATGGGAGGATGGATTTAGAAAGCTATCAATCGAGTTAAATGCAAACACTACACTAGCGGATATAAAAAACATCTGGCCATATGTAATGCTTGAACAAAAAAAGTTAGGAGATAAAACTACTGATAAATTTCAACCAATTAAAATGTTTGAAAGAGATAGTGAAGCATATAAATTAAAACAATCAGGAATGTCCTATGAAAAAATTGCAGATGTTTTATCAGAAAAATATGGCAAAGATTATGGATATGAGGATATTGGTAGCTTTATTAAAAGATATAAACAAAAAACTGGCATTAATTAGGTTTGATTAATGCCTTATACACCTGATTTACGTGGTGGTAACTTTGGTTTATATGAATCAAAGAATCCAACTCAAAGTCATCTATATACCCGTCAAAGATTTAAAACCATCATCGTACAATCCAAGAAAATGGTCTGATGAAGCAATAAGCGGACTAAAGCAAAGTATTAAAAAATTTGGGTTAATAGATCCAATTATTGCGAATTCTGCAATAAATCGTAAGAATATTGTTATTGGTGGACATTTTAGGTTAGAGATAGCAAAACAATTAGGTCTTACAGAAGTGCCAGTAGTTTATGTCAACATCCCAGATATTGAAAAGGAAAAAGAATTAAACCTTAGATTAAATCGCAATACTGGCGATTGGAATTTTGAACTTCTAAAAAATTTTGACATTGAAATGCTGATGGATATCGGTTTTGATAATAATGATTTATCAAAAATTTGGGATGAAAACCTTGAAACTGAAGATGACGATTTTGATACGGAAAAAGAATTAGAAAAAATAAAAATTCCAAAAACAAAACTAGGAGACATTATTCAACTTGGTCAACATGTACTGGTTTGTGGTGATAGCACTGATTTAAAAGTTGTCGAACAATTATCATTAAATAAGTCCGTATCTATGGTCTATTGCGACCCACCTTACAATATTTCTTTAGATTACAATAAAGGAATTGGAGGTAAGGGAAAATATGGTGGACAGACAAATGATAATAAAAGCGAAACTGAGTATTTAGAATTTTTAAGAAAAACACTTCAAAATGGATTATCTATTTCCAAACCAGATTGTCATATTTTTTATTGGAATGATGAAAATCATATTGGCCTAATCCAAGATTTATATAAAGAAATCGGAATAGAAAACAAAAGGGTTTGTTTATGGATTAAAAATGGTTTTTCACCTACACCTAACATTGCTTTTAATAAATGTTATGAAGCGTGTGTTTACGGGACGATTGGTAGGCCGCCAATATCAGAGAATCCAAAGAACTTAAACGAGATTCTCAATAAAGAAATTGGATCAGGGAATAGGACAATAGATGACATTTTGGACTTACTTAATATTTGGTTAGTTAAAAGATTGCCCGGAGGTGATTATGAACATCCAACCGAAAAAAGTCCAACACTTCACGAAAAAGCCTTAAGACGATGTACCAAAGTTGGAGATATTGTTTTGGATTTATTTGGGGGTTCTGGATCAACTTTAATCGCCTGTGAACAACTAAAACGAAAATGTCTGATGGTGGAATATGAACCAATATTTTGTGACTTAATTATTTCTCGTTATCAAAAACTAACTGGCAAGGAGGCTAAATATGTCAATTAAAAAAGGAGACTTAATTAATCTCGGAGACCATCTACTTTTATGTGGTGATGCCACCGATAAATTAGCTGTAGATAAATTGTTAGCAGATAAAAAAATCAAGTTAATATTAACAGATGTTCCTTACGGTGTTGCTTGTGTTGAGAGTAAAAATTGCTTTGTAAAATCAAAAAAAGATAGAAAAATAATTGCCAATGACCAGGTTCAATCCGAACAATCGTATAAACATTTTACTCAGCAATGGTTAGAGATTATTAAACCATTTTTATCACCTAAAAATACCTACTATATTTTTAATTCTGATCGCATGCTTTTTGCATTAAAAAATGCTTTAGATGACTCGAATTTTAAATTTTGCCAGTTATTAATTTGGGTCAAAAATCATGCCGTTATTGGAAGAATGGATTATTTACCTCAACATGAATTAATAGTTTACGGGTGGTATGGTACTCATCAGTTCTTTAAGAGTAAAGATAAAAGTGTTTTAGCTTTTCCAAAACCTAATAAAAGTCCACTTCACCCAACCATGAAACCAATTTCACTTCTCCGTCATTTAATCCTTAATAGTTCCCAAATTGGTGACTATGTTTATGATTGTTTTGGTGGTTCAGGATCTACCTTAATTGCTTGTGAACAAACAAAAAGAAAATGTTTAATGATTGAAATAGATCCAGAATATTGCCAAGTAATTATTGATCGTTTTGAAAAATTAAAAAAATATGAAAACTGACAAAAACAAACAATTATTAATTGAACAATTAAAAAAAACACCAATTATTCAAATAGCTTGTGAAAAAATTAATATTGGTCGAGCCACTTTTTATCGCTGGAAAAAAGATGATGAAAATTTTTCTACTCAAGTGGACGAAGCTCTTTTGGATGGTAACGAGTTAGTAAATGATATGGCTGAATCTCAATTAATGAGTGCTATTAGGGATAAAAATTTAACTGCCATAATTTTTTGGTTAAAAAACCATCATCAATCTTATGCCACCAAAATAGAAGTAACCGCCAAATTAAAACATGATGATGAACAATTAACTCCAGAACAAGAAGCTTTAGTAATGAAAGCTTTAAAACTTGCTTCAGTTTTACCTGAAAATTTACCGGAATTAATTGAAGAAAAACAAAAATGATTCAAAAATTAAACGAAAATGAATTAATTGAAATAAAAAAGAAAAGGTCTGTCCGAAAAGCTTTAGCCAAGAATAGTCACTTTTGGTTTTTTACTATCTATTTTAGTCATTATATTAGTTATCCTTTTGCTCAATTTCATAATGAAATGTTTTCTATTACTGAAGATATAAATTTAAAAATGGCAGTATTAGTTGCATTTCGTGGTTCAAGCAAATCTACTATTATGAGTTTGTCTTGTCCAATCTGGGCAATAACTGGCTGTCAACAAAAGAAATTTGTATTAATTGTTAGTCAGACTCAATCTCAGGCTAGATTACATTTATCGAATATTAAAAGAGAGTTAGAAACTAATGAATTATTAAAAAATGATATTGGTCCCTTTCAGGAAGTTAGCGATGAATGGGGTGCTACTTCAATAGTGCTTTCTAATTTTGATGCTCGAATTACTATTGCCTCAACTGAACAAAGTATTAGAGGGGTTCGACATGGTCAATATAGACCAGACTTGGTTATTTGTGATGACGTTGAAGATCTTAATAGTATAAAAACTAGAGAAAGTAGAGATAAAACTTTCCAATGGTTAACGGGTGAGATTCTACCAATAGGTGACATTTCAACTAAGTTTATAATCGTCGGTAATTTACTCCACGAAGATTGTCTATTAATGAGACTTAAAGCCATGATGGAAAAAAATAAACAAAGTGACAGTAAATTTCTTGCCTATCCTTTATTAGATGATGATGGAAATATTGCTTGGCCTGGAAAATTTTCTAATATGGAAGCTATCAATAAATTAAAGGCATCTATAGGGACAGATTCAGCTTGGTATCGCGAATATTTACTAAAAATTATTTCCGATGCTGATAGATTGGTTCATCCAGAATGGATTAAATATTATGAAGGGATTGAAAGAGATAAAAGAGATTTTCGTATGGTTGGAACTGGAATTGATTTGGCAATTTCTCAAAAAGAATCTGCTGATTTCACTTCTATGATTACTGCCAAAGTTTTTGGAAGAAAAGAAAAACTTGAAATATATATTTATCCAAATCCAGTAAATCAAAGATTAACTTTTCCTCAGACAGTAGCTAAAATAGAAGAAATATCTGCGATTTTAGGTAGAGAATCAAAAATTTTTGTCGAAGATGTTGGTTATCAACAGTCAATTATTCAACATCTTAATAGTCGCAATATTCATTGTGAAGGTGTAAAAGTAAATGGACAGGACAAAAGATCTAGGTTAGCTTTGGTTACCCATTTAATTGAACAAGGGAAAATTTTGTTTCCTAAAAAAGGAGCCGAAGAGTTAATATCTCAATTAGTTGGATTTGGAATCGAAAAACACGACGATCTTGCAGATGCATTTTCTTTGTTAATTTTAAAAATTTTAGAGTTAGATAATCAGCCAACACCAGCTATGTATGTTCTTACGACAGGTAATTTTTATGATCGAGGTTCTCGTCACTTGTCTGATATTTATTAAATAATAATCATCTTCTAGACTACTGTAACGGTTGCGGTATAGTTCCATCATGAATAATGAAAAAGATGGAAAGATACAGGAAATTAAACAAACACAATATTGTCTTTATGCCCGTAAATCTACAGAATCTGATGAACGACAAGCCATGTCAATTGATTCTCAAATAAAAGAAATGACCGATCTGGCAAATAGAGACGGATTAATGATTAAAGAAATCAGACAAGAAAGTCATTCCGCTAAATCTTCAGGATTAAGACCGGTCTTTAATCAATTATTAATTGACATCAGAAATAGTGAGTTTGATGGACTACTGACTTGGGCGCCTGACAGATTAAGCAGAAATGCAGGTGATTTGGGAACATTAGTAGATTTAATGGATCAGGGAAAGTTAAAAACTATTCGAACTTTTTCTCAATCATTTTCAAATAATCCAAATGAAAAGTTTTTGTTAATGATTTTATGTTCTCAGGCCAAATTGGAAAATGATAATCGAGGTATTAATGTCAAAAGAGGTTTGAGGGCTAAATGTGAGGCAGGTTGGCGACCTAATAGTGCTCCTCTAGGGTATACAAATGTCATGAGTGAAAACAGAATTAGTTATATCGAAGTGGATAAAGAAAGGGCACCAACGGTAAAATTAATGTTTACTAAGGTGGCAGAAAAAGGTTACAGCGGTAGGGTTTTAAAAAGATGGTTGGATGATATTGGATTTGCTACAAAAAGTGGCAAACCAATTGCTTTAAGTAAGGTTTATAAACTTCTAAAAAGTCCCTTCTATTATGGTGAATTTATATTTGATGGTAAAAGATATAAAGGCAGTCATGAACCATTAATCACCAAAGAAATCTTTGATAAAGTTCAACATCAACTTATTTGTCCAACCAAAGAATGGAATAAAAATGTTTTTCCATTTAAACATTTATGTAAATGTAGTTCTTGTGGAGCTTCAGTAGTTGGAGAGGAGAGGTATCGAAAACTTCAAAACGGTGACTCTAGAAAACACGTTTATTACCATTGTTCCAGATCGATAGATTATGAATGCAATGAGCCTTATATCACTGAAGAAGATTTAATTAAACAATTAATGGCCCATGTTGATGAATTAAAATTAAATGAAATTGAACTAGCCAATCAACTTAAAAAAGATATCGATAGATTTCATCGGCTTAGAACAGAAGTTTTAAATGAAGAATTTATAAGTGGAAATTTAAAAGAAATAGATTACGATGCTTTTAATCATATCGACAAAAATATGGTTAAAGAATATCTAGTTCACACATTAAAAGTAGGGACGGCAGATGAAAGAAATCAGGTATTATCAGCTATAAAAACAAAATTTACATTGCACAATAAGAGGCTATATATAAAATAATCAAAATTATAAATGATTTTTATATTTTAGTGTAAAATATGGCAATTATAATAAAACAAAGAAATGAAAATAATTGGTATCAACAAAAAACTGGGGTTGTTATTAAACAATAATTATAAAAATAAAGTAACAAAACTTAATGATGCGTCTGGTTTTAGTATCGTTGTTAATTTAACCCCAAAATTTAGAAGTAAAATCAAAAAATCAAAAAAAATATTTAGGATAATTTTATATTTTATTTTGAATGAAAAAACAGAACAAATAAAAAGTAAAAAGATGTATTCAATAACATTTGAATCAAGATTAGTACAAAAGAAAAAAGATATTTATATTCCAATAAACGAAAAGTTAAACAATAAAACATTAAATGGAATTAATTCTGTTGAAGAAATTTATTTTTATCCAATAGATAATACTTTTTACTACAAAAACAAAAAGAGATTTTACAATATCAAACAACTTATAAATTACTTTAACGAACTACAATTTAATCTTCCTCTTAAAGCAAGAATCATAACCATTTACAGAAAAACAATATCAACGGTTCCTAAGATTACATCTAAAATTTTAGAGGTAATTTTGTATTTAATTACAGGTGATAAATTCAAACACGAATACGAATCCCGTTTCATATTGCTTGACTCAACTAAAATAAACGGAGGATTAATTGAACCAACACAAATACAAAGTATTAAAGTTCCAGTATTTGGATTTGATGCTCCAGTATGGCCAATTTTTACATATTGTTCAATAAATATTATTATTTTTTTATTATTCAGTTTTTTAAATATAAAACCATTGTTTATTAAAACGATATTAAATAATAATTTTCTTTCTATTTGTTATTTAATTAGTTCCTTCACTATTTTTCAACTTATCACACCAATGATTCTTAGAAAGACAATTATAAAATTAGCAGTAATGTATCCAAATAACTTTAAACCCGTACCAATTGATTAAGCTATTTAGCAGTAAGACAGGCACTATTTGAATCTAATTTCACTAAAAATCCTTGTGTTACAGGATGTAAAAGTGATATTTGTAATATATTAAAAAAATACAGGGGAAAGTAAGGGGTTTCTAACCATAGTGTAAAGATTACATGGAAATATAGGGTAAATGCGGAGGATAGAGGATTTGAACCTCTGCGGGCTTTCACCCACACGCTTTCGAGGCGTGCGCCATAAACCACTCGGCCAATCCTCCAATAAGAATGAATTTTACATCAGAAAGACAATTTAATCTAATTTTTGCTATGTTTAATTAATGAAAAATATTAAAAGATTACCAATCTATTTCGTTCTTTTATTTTCTGTATTTTTTCTTGGCGGTTGTCAATCAACTACCAAAAATAGCATTGTTGAAAAAACCGGGCAAATAATTACCAAATCAGGGGATGAATACATTATGAAAATTAACGATGATATGGTCAATGTTACCAGCCAAAAAGTTAATTTAGACAATTATTTGAAAAAAAATATTAAAGTCTCAGGAATGTTTAGTGGAACTACTCTTTATATCGACTCTGTTCAAGAAACCAACTAGTGTGCGCCTACCAGGAATCGAACCTGGATCAACGGTTTCGCAAACCGTCATTCTATCCATTAAACTATGGGCGCAAGCTTTTATCTATTTTAACCTACATTCTATCCACCTGCCCGCAATTGCTGAAGCAATAGCTTCTGCAGGCGGGTTAAACTATGGGCGCGAATAAAACAAATGAATTATATCAAAATTTAGGCCTTTTTCTCAGTTTCGCGTTTTTCTAATGGCAATCTGTCGGCAAACCATTTAGTCAGCTTATCAGTGAAACCAGGAGAGCTTTCAATTAAAGGTATTTTTTTTACTATAATTTCCTTTAATAATTCTTCATCTTTAGGATCAATTACCAAAGAAACCTGTCTAGGAAATCTTAATTCAGTTTCAAATTCCAACAATTCACTATTTAAACTATTTTTAAACCAAAATCTGCTTAAAAGATTCCATTCATATCTCAAATCACCAAAATAAACTGCTCTATTAGTTATCTTATTAACAACATTTTGTGGGGGAACAGTTGATAAAACATAGTATAAAAATAATACCGAAACCAAAGCAATTATCAAGAAAAATTCTTTAATAAAAAAGAGGATTATTCCCACCAAAACCAAAATTGCCACCGCTGTAATCCAAAAATCTCTATCCCTTTTCTTAAAAGCTCTTTGAGCTGCTTCCCATTCAAACAAAGTTTTTTCTTCGTTCAAATCAACATTAGTAACATTAACATCTATAACCTTATTTTCCATTCCATTTGTTTCTGTCATATTTTGTTCAACCATCTATTATTATAATAAAGCATTTGCAAAAAATTTGATATACTAAACAACAATCACACCACCTTTGGAAGGGTGCGGCGAATGGTAAGCCACAGGTTTGCTAAACCTGCGTCAGAAATGGCATGTGGGTTCGACTCCCATCCCTTCCGCCTACGTATGTCCATTTTTTACGAAACCAATAATTTTATAGTTGAATCACATGGTAAACCGGAGATTGATAGATTAGACGGTGGCCATATTAAAATTAGTCCCAAAATTGAAATTATTGATCGAACAGAACTTAATCCACAACAAGCGATTGAACTTATGAGACTAACAATTGTTGTTGGAAAAGCAATGGTAATTGGAATGAAAAAACAGGGTATAGATATTGGAAGAATAAATTATCAAGATAATGGCAATTGGAATAAATCTTTACATATTCATTTATATGGTAGAGCTATTAATGCGACTCAGCAAAAATTTGGTGAACCAATAATTCCAGGTCATAAAGATAATTATTTACCCTTAAACGAACAAGATATTTTTTATATAAAAGAAGCAATAGAAGAATTTTTTAATAAAGAAGAATATTCAAATTTAAGCTGGGGTCTTAATCAAATATAATAAGCAATTTACTCACCTACTTAATAGGTAAGCTAAAATATGGTGTTATATAGAGACAGATTAACTCAGGCCCACTACCCCTCAACATATTACTCGACTATAATCCATTGATTTTTGTAATTCCCGTTAGATGATTTTTTCAAAAAAAACAATCCTATATTGTGAATTATAATCATATTATGTATAATACGGACTCAATAGTTAAAGTGCCATTTTTGCGGTACTTTACCTGTTGTAAAGAACTTTAACAATAAGGGATATAGATATTATATTCACTTTAGTGGGGTCTTAATTGAAGCTTAAATAATAGGCTTTATTTATGACCCCATTAAGAGGGAAAAAAATAAAAAAAAAAGAAAGGGAAGGTGTTTTATGAACAGTTTAAAAGATTATCTCCGGCAGAAAAAGTTTTTTGAGCAAGGAGTTGCTCACGCCACATTGGATCCTAAAGGTCCCGGCGCCGTTACATTGCATTTAGTTCCACCACCTCCATCACTTTTTAAAGATCCACCCAGCTTGCTTATTATCGATGGAATGTACTTTTTAACAGTAGGTCCATCTTGGGCGGCAAATCTTCGGATTTTTTTAAGTGAATTGACAAGTAGGCATGGATCTGGAAAAGAACTAAACAAAGAGGATGTTGAAGTTATTGAAGAAGCAGTTGCCAAAAAAGTAATGAAACTTTATCCTAAGGCAAACAGGAAAAAAATTCTTGAAGACTTAAAGGAGATTGTGACATTATCTATTTCGATTGCTAAAGGTTGGCCAGTTCCTCCAGAAATTGAATCGGGCATGCTTATTAAGCAATACGCTAAGTACATGACCGCTCCTCATCGGATGGATTTAATTGTGTCACCAATGTCTCTCAACAGAAAAAGAAGATGTCCCCTTAATTGCAAAAATTGCTATGCTGAACAACCTTCAATGAATATTGAAGAAGAGTTAACCACCCAAGAATGGATGACAATTATCAAAAAATGTAAAAACGCCAATATTCCAATGATAACCTTCACTGGAGGAGAACCTCTAATGCGTTCTGACATTGTTAATTTAGTTAACTATTCGAAATGGTTTATCACCAGAATGAATACTAACGGATACTTATTAACAGCTGATCTAGCCAAAAAGCTTTTTGAAGCCAGTCTAGACAGTATCCAAATAACCCTTTATTCAAACGATCCAGCAATTCACGACAGTTTAGTTGAAAAAACTGGCGCTTGGGAACGTACAGTTGAAGGTATTAAAAATGCCTTAGATGCAGGTTTAAGTGTTAGTGTAAACACACCTTTAGTTGGTCAAAACAGTGATTATTGCGAAACTCTTAAATTTCTTTATGAAATTGGAGTTCGCTGCGTTACTTGTTCAGGTCTAATTGCTACAGGTGGAGCTAAACAACAAATCAAAAATGGAAAAGATCTGGATGCTGACAGTCTCCAAGCCTTATTATCTAAAGCAACTAAAGTTTGTGAAGATTTAGGTATGGAAATTTCGTTTACATCTCCAGGTTGTTTACCATCCGAAGAAATTTTGAAAATGGGTTTTCATTCATCTCCTGTTTGCGGCGCTTGTCTTTCTAATATGGCTATCGATCCGAAAGGAAATGTAGTTCCATGCCAAAGCTGGTTAAACGGCGAAAACGCTGGAAACATGATTACAGATGATTGGTCTAAAATTTGGAACAATCCGCTCTGTAAAAAAATCCGTCGCGATTGCGCTACTAAACCTCAATGTCCATTGAAGAAAGGAGGAATTTAATTATGAAAAAGCTTTTGAATTTATTAATCGCATTTTTGATAGTTTTATTTTGTTCTTTTCCTGTTTTTGCTCAAACTCCGCCAGACATTATAAACAATTACACTATCACTATTGATCCCCAGACTGATGGCAGTTTACTTATGAAATATGAGTTTAATTATGAAGCAACTACTGATTTTCCTTCAAATATTCAATATTTGGAGATTGGAGTTGCCAATAGTGACTTTGAAATCGTAAGTTATAATCCACATGGTTTTATCACTGGAGCCAAGGCTAATAAATCAGGCACATCTCAAGTTCATTTAGATTTTGCTAAGTTACCCATCAAAGGTGACAAATTCCAGTTTGATTTTGTTATCAAACAAAAAAATATGCTTTATAAAGCAGATGAGGAAAACATTGGTTTCAAATTCATTCCAGGTTGGTTTGATTTTGCTGAAATCAAAGAGTTGAAGGTTATTATTAATCCAAAATCTTTGACAGTAACCAAAACTGATCCAGAACCAATAATCAAAGATGCTAATCAAATGATTTGGATAACCAAAAATATGGGGCCAAATGAAAAAGCCAAAGCTGTAACTTTTATTTGTTCAAACGAATCCTATCCGGAATTACAAAAAGATACTTTAAATGACAAAGATCCAAATGAAGAAAATGGCGGTGCTTTTGGCTTGATTTTAATTATCATTATCGTCATTATTGTCGTTATTTTTATATTTACGTTAATACTTGGTTCAGGTGATAGTTATGGTGACGGTGGCTACTCAGGTGGTGGTTATTCAGGAGGTTTCTTTGGAGGTTCATCTTTAGGTGGGGGAACATCATCTTCGGGTGGTGGAAGTTCATCTTCAGGAAGAAGCTCTGGAGGAGGAGGAAGTTTTGGAGGAGGAGGTTCAAGTTGTGCCTGTGTGTCAAGTTGCGCTTGCGCTTGTGCTTGTGCAGGTGGGGGTAGAGTTGGTTGTTCCGAAAGGGGGTTTGAAATTACCAATTGGTTAATTAAATCCCAAAAACAATCAAAGGAACGTGATAATGAATGAAAAAAGTAAAATTTATCATTTTTTTAATCGTTTTTAGTCTATTTCTATCTTCTTGTTCTCAATCTTCAAACAATAATTCTTTGATTAACAATTCAATTATTACCAGTGAAAATCAACCAAGTTTTCCAGCTATTGGAAAATATTGGGTAATTGATCAGGATAATTATTTGAAAACAAAAACCATAGAATCAGCAGATGAAGTGCTTGAACAACTTAGATTAGATAAGATTGCAGAAATCGCAATTATTGTTCAAAAAGGTGTCAAAAACCATGGTCCAACCAATGATGAAAAAATTTGGGCAATGAAATGGGGCCGATGGGCAAAACTAGGTGACAAAGAAGATCGTCTGGCAGTCGTTTGGTTAATTAGACCAGATGTTAAACCAGAAGAAAATCGAGTCACTGTTGAAGTTTCCAGACAACTATATCAATATACACCCATTGATTATGGTCCTTCACTCGAGGAGGCAGCTCAATATGCAAACGTAGGTGACTTCGATGGAACAATAGAATCTATTGTTAGAAATTCCAATGAAGTCTTAAGAAAAGTCAATAAAGATTATAAGAATGGAGAATGAAAATGAAAAACTTATCAAAACGTCTATTATTAATTCCAGCCCTGATTTTTTGTCTTATTATTCAAACATCATGCAGTCTTCCAAGAAAAACCGTCGATCTTTACAATGAACTAATTGTTGCTTATCAACAAGCCCAAAAAGCAGCAGCCAATGGCAGCGCAACTATCGGACTTGGTTTTAATGCCATTCAAAATTATACAGTTATGTATAACAGCTATCTGTCTGCAGATGTGGCTAAAACAAAAGTTTACAGAGAAGCGCTAGCTGATTATGGATCAAAACTTGAGAATCAACAAAAAGAGTACAGTGGTAAAGATTCAAGTCAATTAGATTTAAGTCAACTCGTTAAAAACAATGCTACTCCGGCTGATATGGCTTTAAACATCAATGCTTATGTTTCAACCTTCACCGAAGCTCCATTACAAGGAGTAAACGTAGAATCTTTAACGAACACTCAAAGGCTTGTTGATGTAAAATACAATCAAATTTTTGCCGGTATAGTTGACTGGAATGAAGCAGTTGCATCATACAATGAAATACGTAATAAAGCTGCAGGTGATATTGTTGCCAGGGTAGCTGAATATTTAAAGGTAAAAGAATTACCCGAAAAACTACCTTACTATTCAATGAAAACAGACAAACTACCCGAAGCGCCGTCTTTTTCAGTCGATTAATATCTATAATCCCTTATTGAACCGTGGAGGAGCCAAAAAAATATAAAAAATTTTTTGACTCCTCCGCAATTCCCTTTTTACTCCCAGACCATATATCTACCAAGAATCAAAGATTAATTCAAACAATCGAACTAATGCTACAATCATAGGATGATTTCGGCAAAAAATATATTTTATTCTTATGGTAAAGAAAACATCTTTGAAGGTGCCAATTTTTTTGTTGCCAAAGGCAGTAAAGTCGGCATAGTTGGAGCCAATGGTTCAGGCAAATCGACTCTTTTCAATTTAATTACAGGTGAATATTTAATCGATGACGGCAAGCTTGAGATTGTTGGCGATGTTATGTCTGTCCCTCAAGAGGTTAAACGTGATGAAAAAATGGAAAAGGCAAGCTGTATCCGCGAATACCTAGATCCCTATTATGAAAAACAAGATTATGAACTTTTAAAAATGCTTTCTAGATTAGAATTATCTCGTTTAGACCTCGAAGGTAAACCTCAAGTATTAAGTGGTGGTCAAAAAACCAAATTAGCCATAGCTAGGGCTTTAATTTTTGAACCAGAAATTTTACTTTTAGATGAACCGACTAATTTTTTAGACATAGAAGGAAAAAAGTGGATGATGAACTTTTTAGGCCATTTTCCTAAAACCTTAATTATTATTTCTCATGATTTAAATTTACTTGATAAAAATATTGATAAAATTCTAGAGATTAATAAACGATCAAAACAAATTGAAGAATATAACGGCAATTACACCAACTATGTCAATTTAAAAGGTGAAAGAGAAGAACTTTTAGTTCATCAAATTCATGTTCAAGGAAGAAAGATTGTTGAGATGAAAAAAGGTTTACTTAGAATTTCTGGTAACCGATCTGAAAAAGGTGTTCGTCAAAAACTTAATTTACAAAAAAGAATTGAAAAATTAGTTGTTGCCCTTCCTGAAATGCCACCAGCCGTCAAAAAAATTAACATGCAATTACCAGAACCGGCTTGGGTAGGTGAAGTGCCTTTAATAGTGAAAGACTTATGTAAATCTTATGGTGACAAAAAAGTTTTAACAAATATTAATTTTGACATTAAGAGAGGAGAAAGAATTGCTTTAATTGGTCAAAATGGTGCTGGTAAAAGCACTTTAATTAAAATCTTAATGGGAATGATAAATCCTGATTCTGGCGAAATCATTAAAAATGAAAAAATAAAAATTGGTTATTATTCACAAGAATTTGAAACATTCGATATGAATAAAAATCTTTTAGAAACAGTTAAAGATAAATGTGAAATGGGTGAACCTCAACTTCGTTGTTTATTGGGTCGTTTCTTATTTCCCGGTCAAAAAGTTTTTCAAAAAATCGCAACTTTGTCTGGAGGTGAAAAAACTCGTCTTTCAATTGCCACTCTTTTGGCTCAAAATTATAATCTTTTAATTCTTGACGAGCCAACAACCTATTTAGATGTTTTATCTCAAAGGTTAATTCTTGAAGCTCTAAAATTTTATAAAGGAGCCATGGTTATTGTCAGCCATACTCCAGAATTTATTGAAGAATTAAAACCATCAAGAAAATTTCTCTTGCCAGAAAATAAAATGGAATTGTGTTAACAGTAATAATTCTACCAACTTCCGCCGCCACCACCACCAAAACCGCCTCCGCCGCCACCACTAAATCCACTTCCACCAGACCAACTTCCAGATCCAGAGTAATTAGTTGGCGCACTTACCAAACCACTAGCCATTGACGAATTAAAACGACTCAAATCATTAACAAAACTATTCATTACCATTCCTTCAAAATACTTAGGAGGTTCTATTTCCAATTCTTTCATATCAGCGGCCAACTGTTTAACCACTCCCAACGCAATCGCCAATGGTAACATTTCCTCTAAAAACAAATTTTTTTCCGCAATTTCTTCTCTCCATTTACCCTTTGATAAATAATATTTCAACCCAACTGCTTGTCTATGTAAACTATATCCCCAGGCCGTTTTTCTTGGCATATTCAAAGCCAATATTATCGTTGGAATTATTCCTAATATCAAAACTATAATAGGTCCAAAATTAGCAGTTTGGGCCACAAAAGCAAAAATAATAACAAAAAACATCGCCATATTCAGAAATATCAAACCAGTTACCCAATTATTTTTTACCTCATTAAAATTATTATCAGCTATTTTCTTATCAGTTAAATCATCATAAAGATCTGATTTTAGACTTTTTAAATGTGTATAAAAATGATTTTTTAAGTCAGAAACTTTAACTGTTGTCTTATCATCAAACAGGCTGTCAATTAAATTAAGCTGAAAAATATTTAAATTTTCTGTCGACTTTTCTATCTTTGTTAATTCATAATCATTATCCTTAATACCAAAAATATACTTCACCTCTATTTTTTTAATCACCAAATATCCCAATCTGGCCAATTCCACAATCTCCGCCACTATATCTTTAGTGTCCACTTTTTCATCAACAATTGTTCCCACCTCAGATGGACTTAGTCCATTAATCGGGGAATAAACCAAAGGTAAATGAGGTCTATTAAACAAAGGTACATCTTTTTCAGTTTTATTATCTGGTTGGTAAAAAACATTTTCTGTTAAATATTTTTTATCTCTACCTTTTTTGTACCAAGCTATAAAGATTACTATTAAAGGTATTAAAGATAATAAATAACCCCAATTATTAATAATAATATTCCAGATTTTTTCCCAAATTCCAGGCACTGTTAAACTATTATTTTTGTCAATTTGAGCCACTATTGTTAAACCATCTTCACCTTCAAAATTAGCCTCATTCCCAGAAAAACTACTTATACAACCAAAACATTCTGTTTTAATAATATTTCCAAAAGGTGATTTTACTTTTGCGCTCGATTTAGCTATTGGCGAATCCCATTCGCTCCCCGTCACGTTCCAATAAATTTCTGGTCCTTTTCCATAATCCAAAACCACATTTTTAACATTATATTCAATTACGTATTTTTTAATTCCAGACAAAGTCACATTTGCATCACCAATTTGTATTTTTTTACTTTGATTAAAGTTAGTAACAGTGTAGGGAACCTTGTTGCCATTTTCATCTCTAATTCCCCATATCCCAATTTGGGAATTTATCGTTTTTCCATTATGAGTGTAGACATAGGGAATAATTCTAAATATTCCATGTTTAGGTATAAAGAAATTTACTTCTATATTTTCCTTTATTGTCAAACTGCTATCCTGATTTAAATTAATTTCAGAATCAAAATTATTAATTTCGTAATCACTATAAGGAAGAACTTCTGCCAATACTCCAGGTGCGAAAATAACAGAAAACATTAATAGTAAGGCTGTCAAAACACACAATCTTTTCATATAAAATTCTAACATCTGGCCAGTAAATAAAGGTACTAATTATAGTTTTTAAACTTAACTAAATTTTAATATATAATTTAATCTGAATAAATCAAATTAAAAACAATTAGTTAACTTTCAAACTAAGTTCTGGATTATTTGCAATAAATATCCTATAATAAACAATGCTAAAAAATGAGTTAAAAATTAGAATCACAAAAGCCTCTATTGAGCTCGATTTAAGAGAGATCTTAATCGTCAAATTTTTGTTTCTAATTTCTTCTTCTAAAAAATACACCAGTCAAGAATTAATCAGACAAACCGGTTTACCAAAAACCCATCTTTATCGTTTAATCAGTAATTTCACTGATTTAATCGAACCAAAAAGCAATTTTATCGAGATTAAAGCCGATTTTTCTCAAAAAATAAATCAATATTTAATCGAATTAAACAAAGAAACAGAATTAGACAATAAGTTGATTAAAAATAAAATTTGGGAATATCAAAAATTAAGACCAAGTTCAGATCGTCAACTTGATCAATTTAATTGCACTATTAAGACCACCATTAAAAGAGTTAATAAATTAGCTAAAAATGGTGATTTGTTAGATAAAGAAATTATTTTTTTAGGTGACGACGATTTAACCTCAGTTGCTGCCGCTCTCACTGGCCAACCAAAAAAAATAACAGTTTTTGAGATTGACGATAGACTAGTCAGCTTCATAAATAAAATCTCTAATGAAAATAATTTAAATATCGAAGTAGTAAAAACAGATTTATCTCAAAACTTAGATGAAAATTATCTCAATAAATTTGATATTATCTTTACCGATCCACCTTACACCAAAGAAGGCGTCAATCTTTTTTTGAATCAGGCTATTAAATTAGTAAAGAAAAATTTATTAGGAAGAATTTATCTTTGTTATGGAAATAGTGATAGAGCTCGAGAAAGGGAAGTTGAAATTCAAAAATTAATACTTGATCACAATTTAATTATTAAATCAAAATACAATCAATTCAATAAATATCATGGAGCTCAAAGCATCGGTTCTAGCAGTTCTCTATATGTATTAGATTGGACCCCAAGCACAAAAATTATTAAGTCAGAACTAAAAAAAATCTACACCAATGACTAATTTTCCTTTTTACCAACACCATATTGTTAAAGTAATTTTTCAAAAAGAAGTTACTTTAAATGAAGAACTTATGAATCAAATTTCTGATTCATTAATTAAAGACTTAAAATTAAATGTTGTTAGCCAGACAAAATATGAATTCACCAATGATGGTTTAACAAAAGTCTGGATCCTCTCTCAATCACATTTAGTAATCCACTCTTGGCCAGAAAACGATGCTCTACACATAGATTTAATGACTTGTAATCCATCAACTTTCATTAAAGAAAAAATGAAAAATTGTTTTAGCTCCTTTTTAGTCAAAGAAATATCTATAATTAAATTAGATTACTAAGATTCCGTCTCTTCTCTATAGCCTTTAACTAAAGATGATACATTTGGAAGTTTTTGTGAAAGAAAATAAAAACCTTCACTCAATAACTGACCGTCATATCTATTAAAGACTTCCTCTTTATTTTGAAATTCACTCAAAATTCCTCTGCGATAATTATCAATAAAAGCCGGCATGTCTTTTTGAGAAATCATTCCCAATTTCATCGAAGCCATGGCATCTGATTTTATAATTAAATAAACTTGTTCATCTGAAAGGTTAGGAAAATCAGTCAAATCAACCGAGGCTCCAAAATCAATAAAATTAATTTCTCCTTCAGAGTTGATTATTGTATGGGATTTCCCAAAATCATCTGCCAACAATTGATCATTAATCAAAATATTTTGTTCATGGACTTTTTTAATTGCGTTTCCTATTTTATGTCCCATATCTTCCATATATTCCGAAGTACATTCATTAGGGTCAATTTCATTAATAGCTTTTCCTTCAATAAACTTTTCAGTGATATATCCCTTAACAGATTCAAATTGTTTTGGTCCGACCCCAATTTCTGCCACCGTTTTTGCCACTTCTGGTTCTTGGCTATTTTCAATCGACTTAATCATATAAGAATCATCTTTAAAACCAACCATCATAGCTCTATCCCTAACCCCAGTTCTAACAGCAACAACTTTTGGATTTTCTCCAGTTTCTAAAATATGTTCAGTGACAGCTGGAAAAAAAATAGAAACAGAAGATTCGCCAACCAAAGGGTCTTTTTGAACTTTTTCCAATAATTTTTCAGAAATTTTATCCTCTCCAGACAAGCTTCTACGTATTTCTAATACTTCTTGTTGATTAAAAACAAATGGTTTTAAATCTTTAGCAACTGCTTCATTATTAGGACTGTTTTCAAGACTCATATTTATAAAATAATATCATTACAATCAGATTAATAAAAACTTATAAATAAATAGCCCTATAGTTACAGTTATTTGCTATAATCAGCCACCTGCCTTTAGTGTTTTTTTTGTTCTTTAAAAATTAGAAAACAATATTAAATATTAAAGGATTTGGAATTTTTTGTGAAAGGAAGCGGTGTCAAGTGTTTTACCAATTGTTTTTAAGGTCATGTTTAATGGAATATTGTTTCAATGTTGAAACAGTCTTGCCGTTAGACGAATCGGAGTTTTTAAAACTCAAATATCTCTTATGCCAAGGTTTCGTGGTCGAAACTATCACTGAAAAACCTCAACTCGTTAAAAACGTATTGGAGGTTGGTCCAAGATTAAATTTTGAAACATCTTGGTCTTCAAACATGGTTTCCATTTGTGGAGCTGTTGGTTTAGAGAAGGTTACTCGCATTGAAAAGTCACGACGCGTAGTTATTTCAAACAGCCAGAATCCGGAAACTTTTTATGATCGGATGACAGAACAGGTCTATCAAAAGTCATTAACTTCTTTTGAAAATGATCTAAAACCAGAACGTTTAAGAATAGTGCCTCTCCTTGAAAATGGTCCAGACGAACTTAAAAACATAGAAATGGCGGCCTTTGACGATTTTGAGCGCAATATCATTTATGACTATTTTGCCAATGTCGAAAAGAGGAACCCTACCTATGCTGAAATTCTAGACTGGGCTAATGCCAATAGTGAGCATTGTCGTCACTGGCTATTTAGTGCCAAATGGATTATTGATGGCCAGGAAAAAGCAGAAACTTTATTCCAGTTAGTCAAAAAACCCTGGATCGAAAACAAAGGCGCTACTTTATTTGCCTTTGATGACAACTCTGGGGCTATTCATGGTCGAAAAAGTAAAGTTCTCAGCCCGATTTCATCTGTTGGACCTTCAAGTTTTGTCTTAATTGACATAATTGTTCATCCAACCCTGACGGCTGAAACTCACAATTTCCCGACTGGCGTTTCACCAAATGGTGGAGCTGAAACTGGTCTTGGAGGCATGCAGCGTGACCAAAGAGATGTTCGACAAGGCGCAGTTACCTTAGCTAATTTTTCTGGTTATGGTGTTGGAAGTCTTTTAATTCCAGGCTACGATCTTCCTTGGGAAGATAAGCTTGCACCATATTTATCAAAATTAGCCTCTCCATTATCCGTTCTCATTGATGGTTCAAGTGGCGTCCATCACTATGGCAATGAATCAGGAATTCCTCTTATCTGTGGTTTTGTTCGTTCCACCGACATCATTGTTAATAGTGAACGTTGGGCTTTTCAAAAACCAATTCTCTATGCTGGTGGCGGTGGTTTAATCGATGATAATCACATTCAAAAAAATGAGCCTCAACCAGGCATGATTATCGTTCAGGTTGGCGGTCCGGCTTATCGAATTGGTGTTGGTGGTGGAGCTGCTTCAAGCAAAGGGCAAGGTGATCAAGCTCTAGATTTGGATTTCAACGCTGTTCAGCGGGGAAATGCTGAAATGTCCCGTAAAGTTGATCGAGTTGTTTACGCCTGCGTTTCCATGTGTAAGAACAATCCTATTGTGATTGCCCATGATCAAGGAGCAGGTGGAATGGCTAATGCAGTCAAAGAGGCGGTTGGTAAAGCTGGTGGAAAAATTGACATTAGAAAAGTTAATGTCGGCGATCCTACCATGTCGGTTTGGGAAATTTATGTTGCCGAATACCAGGAGCGTGAATGTTTCCTTATTTTGCCAGATCGTCTCAATGAATTCTTAGCTATCTGCGCCCGAGAAAAAGCTCCGTGTGAGATTCTTGGTGAAATTACTGGAGACGGCCGTTTCGTAGTTGAAGATAGTTTAGATGGATCAACTCCAGTTGACATTAAACTTGAAGCAGTATTAGGAGATTTGCCTCAAAAAACCTATGAAGATAAAACTGTGGAAGTTGTTTTTCCAGAGCTAAACCTTAAAGGTGTGACTATAAAAGAGGCAATTGAAAGAGTTTTAAAACTTCCATCTGTTGGTTCAAAAAGATATTTGATCAAAAATGTTGACCGTAGTGTCAAAGGTCGTACTGTTCAACAACAATGTTGTGGTCCACTTCAACTTCCAGTTTCCGATTATGGGCTTTCTGCTCTTAGTCATTTTGGAACCAATGGTGTTGCCTATTCCATCGGTGAAAGATCAACCCTAATGATAGGTGATCCTGCTGCCGGTGCCAGAATGGCCATTGTTGAAGCCATCTTAAATATGGCTGGAGCCAATATTGGAGAAATAGAAAATATTGATTGTCGAGCCAATTGGATGTGGGCACCTAAATTATCTGGAGAAGGAGCAGCCATGTATAGCGCCGCTCAGGCCATGTCAGAACTCATGATTATTTTAGGAATCAACATTAGTGGCGGCAAAGATTCTTCTTCCATGTATTCAAGAATAGAAGGAGAAACAGTCAAATCTCCAAGAGAATTAGTAATTTTGGCCAATGCTATTGTTGATGATTTCAGTAAAAAGGTTACTCCAGATTTCAAAAACAACGACAGTGCGATTCTCTTTTTAGATTTAGCTAACGGCAATCGTCGTTTAGGAGGTTCCGCTTTAGCTCAGGTTTACAAACAAATAGGAAATGAATTCCCTGATCTTGAAGATAGTGATCTACTTCAAAATGCTTTTTCTTTTATTCAAGATCTTTTGAGTCGCGAACTTATTTTTTCTTGTCACGACACTGTCGGTGATGGTCTTTTTGTCTCCTTAATAGAGATGGCTATTTCCGGCAACATTGGTTGTAATATCAAATTACCTGCGCAAGGCAAAGCCTTAAATCATCTCTTCGCTGAAGAAGCTGGAATCCTTTTAGAAGTTGGCAAAGACCAGGTTGAAAAGATCTTAGAAATTGCTTCTTACTTCGACCTTTTTGAAGAAATTAAGGTTATTGGAGAAACAACCAATTTATCATCAGTTGTTATTGAAAGAAGGCAGAAAGAAATCTTCTCTTCCGGCCTTATTCAGCTTCGTAGCTGTTGGGAAGAAACTTCTTATCATCTTGATCTTCAAAGAACCAATCCAGATCAAGCTAATCAAGAATGGGCGATGATTAACAGTGACACTAAAGGTCCTTATTACCATCTTTCTTTTGTCCCACAAGCAACCCCTTCATCTGTTTTAGAAAAAATAAACAGACATAAAGTGGCTGTTCTCAGGGAAGAGGGAACCAATGGTGAGGATGAAATGAGATCCGCTTTTGAACTGGCCGGATTTGAAGTAGTAGATGTTAACATGCAAGATTTACTTTTAGAAAAAATAGACCTCAGTCAATTTCGCGGTTTAGTCGCCTGCGGTGGTTTTTCTTATGGCGACGTTCCAGAAAGTGCTAAAGGTTGGGCGGCCACCATCAGATTTAATAAAAATCTCAAAAAAATGTTTGATGATTTTTACAATCGGCCAGACACTTTTTCTTTAGGAGTCTGTAATGGTTGTCAGTTGTTTGCTCTTTTAGGTTGGGCGCCATACAAAGGAATGGAAGATGGCATTCAACCAAGGCTCACCCAAAACTCATCCGGTATTTTTGAATCTCGGTATTCAACTGTACGAATCACCAAAAGCCCATCAATCCTTTTTAAAGACATGGTAGATTCTGTCTTAGGGATATGGGTTGCTCATGGAGAAGGTAAATTTATTTTCCCTGACAAATACGTTTTAAATTCTGTCACCGACAATGAATTAATTCCTCTTTATTATGTCGATGAAAGCAATTATCCCACCGAAAGCTATCCATTTAATCCCAATGGTTCTCCTTATGGAATAGCTGGATTATGCAGTAAAGACGGCCGTCATACGATTATGATGCCTCATCCAGAAAGACTGTTCTTATTGTGGCAGTTGCCCTGGATGCCAAAATCTTGGAAAAAACTTTTAGCCTCTCCTTGGCTAAAAATGTTCCAAAACGCTAGAGAATGGTGTGACAACAACTAAAGCTTGTTGCTGATCACTTTGTTCTTTTTGCTTATCAAAATTAGTCCTGCTTAAATGTTGATTTTTTAATCAACCTCTTTAAGCCGGGCTTTTTTTTTGCCAAAATTTTGTTACCATTCACTCATGAGTGAAAGACTTGGTATTTTAATTTCTGGAGGCGGAACTACTATGGCTGAAATTATCAAAGCCTGTCAATCCCAAGAAATTCCCCAAACCGAAATATCCTGTGTTATCTCTAGTAAATCAAACGCCGGTGGAATAGAAAAAGCCAAAAAACTATCAATACCAGACAGAGATATCATTGTCATTGAACCAAACGATTACAAAGACAGTCAAGGAAAAGTAGACCAATCTGCTTTTGGTAATGCCATCATCAAAGAATTAAAAGAAAGAGGAACTTCAATCGTCACTCAAAATGGTTGGATGCCTAAAACTCCAAAAAATGTTATCGATGAATTTTCTGGATCCATTTTTAATCAACATCCAGGTCCTATACCAGAATTTGGCGGTAAGGGGATGTATGGTCGCCGAGTACATGCTGCTGTTTTATATTTTAATCGAGAAACAAATAAAGCCAATCCTTGGACTGAAGTAATTGGCCAAAGAGTCGATCAGGATTATGATAAAGGTGTTGTTATCAAATCAGCCAAAATTGATATTTTAAAAAATGATACGGTTGAAGATTTACAACAAAGAGCTCTTTCCTTTGAACATCGAGTTCAAATAGAAATGCTTCAAGATATTGTTTCCGGAAATATTCACGAAATCAAAAGAACAGAATCCATAGTTTTACCAGGCCAAGAATCCATTATGGAACAAGCCAAACACGTTGCTATTCTTCTTTACCCAAGAGGTTAATTTTACTAAACAAATACAAACTACCTGTTATTGCCACAAACTTTGATTCATTCATTGCTTTTTTAACCGCTTCTTCGGGATTTTCAATTATCTGATATTCATTAAAATTCAACGATTTAAGCGTTTCTATCATTCTATTATTAGTTTGGGAAACCGCCATCATATCCTGGTCTTTGACCACAAAACTAGTCAAAATAATTTTACTAGCCATCGGAATAATCAAACTCAACATCTTTTTAGATTCCTTCTTCTGTTTAAAAGCCACCACAAAAATAAATTTTTTATTAGGAAAAGACAGTTTAAGACTTTTAATAAAACTATTCATTTTTTGAGGATTATGAGCTCCGTCAAAAATTACCTTATCAAAACAATTCATCCTTCCAATTAATTTAAATTTAATCAAAGTTTCTCTTATTATCTTTTCGTCAATTTCAAAATTAAATTTTTCACTAATCAGTTTTAAAGCGCTCAAAGCTAAAGCACTATTCTCAACTTGATATAAAGCAATCGTTTTTAATAAAAGTTTCTTTAAAATTAATTCTTTGAAACTGAAATCATAAACTAAAGACCCATCTTTAAGACAAATATTTTTATAGTTATCTTTATTTTTAATATATAAAATATTAGTCTCATTCTTTTTAGCCACTTTTTCCAAAATCATTCTTGCTTTCTTAATTTGCCACAATGAAACAACTGTATTTTTTTTCTTAATGATTCCCGCCTTTTGGCTTGCAATTTCACTTATATTATTACCCAATATTCCCGTATGATCCAAACCCAATCTAGTAATCACCGCTATTTTTTCTTCAGAATCTATTACATTTGTTCCATCCATCAAGCCGCCCATTCCAGTTTCAATCACAGCATAATCAACTTTGTAATAATAAAAAGCCAAATAAAATAAACAAACCATAATTTCAAAATAAGTCGCTTTTCCCAACCCTTCTTCTTTAGTTTTCTCAACCGCAGGAATAATTTTATTCAACAAAATAACAAAATCTTTTTCACTTATAAATTTATTATTAATTTGAATTCTTTCCTTGATATCAAAGATATGAGGGGATACTGTCAAACCCACCTTAAATCCGTGATTTTCCAATAAATAACTCAAATAAGAAGCAGTTGACCCCTTACCTGAAGTGCCAGCAATATGAATTACTGGATAGCGGTTTTGCGGATTATCCAAACATTTTAAAAGAAAAATTTGTCTGTCTAAGCCTGTTTTACCCGGGTATCTTAATTTACCCTTAGGTATAGATTTATTCAGGTATTGAATCGCTTGTTTATAATTTAGAATTTTCATATTTTTCTTTTTTATTTAGCCATTTAATTCCTAGATAAACAAAAGGTGTAGAAACAACCGACATTATTGTTTTTAAAAACCAATAAGGCAAAATTATTCCCCACAAAAAAGTCATATTGGCATTTAAAGATGTTGTCGTCGAATAAAAAGCGATTGTCATAAAGATAAAAGTATCAAAAAAGACAGCCAATAAATTTGAAAGATTATTACGAAACCACAATTTTTGTTTTCCCATCATTTTTTTTAATTTAGAGAAAACTGAAATATCTAAAAAATTTGATACCGCAATAGCAATCAAGCTAGCTATAGAAATTCTTATTGATTGAGAGAATATTTTTTCATAACTTTCTTCCATTGGTAAAAAACGCTTTGATGGTGGCAAAGCAATTGCCATCATTGAAAATAAAATCATTATAAAAACAATAAAAACAGAAGTTTTTGCCAAATTTTTAGATCGTTCCACTCCAAAAACTTCAGTAAAAATATCGTTTATTGAAAATATCCATGGAATTAAAAAAATACCTACAGATCCAGTTAAGTTGAATCCAAAAAAATTAAAGATAGGAAAGGTTTTAGAACCCATCAGTTCCGCCACAATTATACAGAAAAAATATAAGGCAATTAAAAAATCAGATTTGTTTTGTTTAGAATTAAGTGTTGTTGTCATTAGTTTAAAAAATAATAATTAAAGTTGACCAGAAAAAAAGACAGGTCTCGAAACATTAATATTATTTTTTTAAACCATAATTAGGTATTATCTGATTAACAAGGGGATTTTATCACTTTTTTTATTTTAGTCCAAATGTGAACCATCACAAAATGGCTTATTTCTTAATTTTCAACATCATTACAAAATACCTTAAGTGCCAAAAAGTATGAAAGATTGAAACAATTGCCATCACTATTCCCATTTCCACATGAAACCATAACATCGGTAAATACCAAGAAATAGACAATTTTTGATCGATCGAGAAAGCCAAAATAAGTCCCAATATTCCTGAAACCAAAAAACTAATCAATAAGACTCCGTTCCAAAATTGTCTTTGTTTAATCTGTTCTATTTTTTTATTTTTAACCAAAATCACACTTATAAGATAACTAACCAAAACCAAAGAGCTTATTAAAACAAAGTGATAATTGTTCATATTTATTGTAAAACTATTGCTCCTGTTGGACAGTTATTAATGGCTTGAGCCAAAGGTTTTGAACTTAAGTTAGCTGAAGAAATAATAATTGATTTCCTTGTAACCGAACTTAATTCAAAATGACTTGGATCAATTCTGATACATTTTCCACAACCAGTACATTTATCACCCAGAACACTTAATTTTTGCAATATTACTTGAGTGCTTATTTGATCTTGGTTTTTATTTGTTTCGTTTACAACTACCAAACTATCTTTTACTTTATAAATCGTAAAAATAGCTGTTGAAACCAAAATTGTCGAAAGTAAAACCTTATATTGTATTTTCATAATTTAAACTTTATTAATTCTAACTGAATTTAAACTGAAAATTATAATAAAATTACCATCAACTTAGTAATTTATGTTATATTCTCACTTATGAATCTCGGTTTAATAACATTAACTATTTTAGGTCTTTGCTTATTTGAAGTAGTTTCCAGCATCGACAATGCAGTAGTTAATGCCGATGTTTTAAAAACCATGTCTCCAAAAGGCAGAAAATGGTTCTTAGTTTGGGGAATTTTCATCGGTGTTTTCCTTGTTCGTGGATTACTCCCTTTTTTAATCGTTTGGGGTGCTAATCCTTCTATTGGCCCAATTAAAGCTTTCCTTTCAACTTTCAATAGTGATCCATCAGTTTTACACGCCATTGAACAATCAGCTCCAACCTTATTGGTTGGCGGTGGCATATTTTTAATATTCCTTTTTTTACATTGGTTATTTTTAGAAGAAAAAGAATATGGTCTAAAAGTTGAATCATTCTTTGCAAAGCAGGGAATTTGGTTTTTTGCCTTTGTTTCTATTATTTTAAGCTTAGTTGTTTGGTTAAGTCTAAAAATTAATCCCAACATGGCTTTTGGTGCCACAATCGGAGCTGCTGCTTTTTTCATAACCGATGGATTTAAAGAACAGGCCGCCAAAGCAGAAATCGCCTTAAAAGGAACTAAAAATAATTTATCCGATTTAAGTAAATTAATTTATCTCGAAATTCTTGATGCCACCTTTTCCATAGATGGAGTTATCGGTGCTTTTGCCTTCACTTTTTCAGTTCCACTAATCCTTATCGGTAATGGTTTAGGTGCATTAATAATTCGCCAATTAACCATTAAAGGTGCCGACAAAATTGAAAAATATATTTTTCTTAAAAATGGTGCCATGTACTCAATCCTATTTTTAGGGATAATCATGCTTCTAGACAGTTTTAAAGTCGAAATCCCAACCTATGTTTCTCCTTTAGTTACTTTTATAGTTATTGGCTTTTTCTTTCTCAAATCAAAAAAACAAATTCAAAATTAAAATGATTTCTAAACCAACCGTTTTTGTTATTTTAGGATTTCTTTTTTTAAATCTATTTGTCTTAATAATTGCTCCAAAATTTATTCCTTATGCTGGTTTTTTTCCTGGAAGAGACTTTATCAATCAATTTAATTTGCCTTATTTTTTAAATAACACTGCCAATTTTGACGGTATTCATTATCTTTCCATAGCTCAAACTGGCTATCATCAATATGAACAAGCCTTTTTTCCACTTTATCCAATTTTAATCAATTTAATTTCTCCCATTTTTAACCAAAATCACTTATTATCAGCCATCTTCATTTCCAACTTTTGTTTTATTTTTGCTTTATTGTTTTTGTTTCAATATTTAAAACTACTAAAAATTAATGTTAAATCCATCAAATGGTTCTTTTTATTTTTATTAGCTTTTCCAACCTCTTTCTATTTTTCAGTTGTTTACAACGAAGGTTTATTTTTCTTATTATTAATTTCCTCTCTCTATTTTTGGAAAAAAGAAAAATATCTAACCGCTTCAATATTAGCCGCATTTGCCTCATCAACCAGGTTAATAGGTATCTTCATCCTTATTCCTTTTATTCTAGATTCAGTCTTCGTTAAACCAATTAATCTAAAAAAAATAATCTTATCTTTTAGTCCCTTAATTGGTCTTTTAATTTATTCATCCTACCTATTTTTAACCACCGGTGATCCATTATTTTTCTTCAATGCTCAACCAGCTTTTGGAGCTAATCGTTCAACTTCCTTAATTCTATTTCCTCAAGTTATCTATCGCTATCTAAAAATTTTTATCATCGCCAACCATGATTTTAAATACTTCGTCTCTATTTTTGAATTTACCTTTTTTATCTTTTGCAGTCTAATTTTAAGTCTTCAGCTATATAAACTTCTTAAAAATTGGAAAAAAATAGATTATTCGATATTAGGTTTAAATTTATTTTCTTTTGCTAATTTAATACTACCAACCCTAACCGGAACCTTTTCTTCCTTGCCTCGTTATTCTCTAATGTCTATTTCAGTTTTTATCTATCTTTGCCAAATTAAAAACAATTTAATTAAAGTTTCAACTTTAATTATTTTCATTATTCTTCACTTTTTTGCCTTGGCTTTGTTTTCTCAAGGTTATTTTATCTCTTGACAAATATGTTAACTAGATCTAACATATGGTTAGAAATATTTAACATAAAATATGACTCTTAAAAAATATCAAAAAATTAAATTGGCTTTAGTCGTAATTATTTCTATTATCTTTAGTCAATCAATTGTTTTCAAAAATTTTATAATTCCCATTATCGTTCTAATCATTAGCTCCCTTATTCTGATGATTTTGCGTCGAAGAGTAAAAGAAATAGTTGCCGATGAAAGAGACTATATCGTTGGTGGTAAATCAGCTCTCTTAACTATCCAAGTTTATTCTTGGGCAGCAGCTATTTTCATGTTTGTTTTATATGCTCTTCGAGACACTAATCCCAGTTTTGAGCCGATTGCTATAACTTTAGCTTTTTCGACCTGTTTACTTATGATTTTATACAGTCTAATATTCCGTTTTTACAATCAAGTTAAGTTTACTGAAAAAAAAGGAAAATTTATTACATTAGTTATTGTTTTAACTATTTTTATAAGTATTTTTACCCTTCGTCTTTTTTCCGGAGAAGATAACTGGATTTGTAAACAAGGTCAGTGGGTTAAACATGGTAATCCATCATTTTCTGCCCCAACTATCCCTTGCAAATAATTATGGAAACTAAAATTAAAGAATATCGAGCTAAAAACAATCTCACTCAACAGGAACTCGCCGACAAGGTCGATGTTCGCCGAGAGACCATTGTTTTTCTAGAACAGGGGAAATACAACCCTTCTTTAAAATTAGCCCACGATGTGGCTGTTGCTTTAAAAACAACTATTACTAGTTTATTTATCTTTGACTAAAATTGCCCTGTCAAGGGAAATGTCACGAAGTGACAAAGGGTTTTAATATTTTAATTAAAAGCCTCCCTGTCAAGGGAGGTGGTCCGAAGTTCGGACCGGAGGGTTTTTATTATGATTGGAAATCCAAAATGGTTCAGAATTAGAAAGTATAGTGGTTGGGGATTAACCCCAATTTGTTGGCAAGGATGGCTCTATGTTTTTATTTTCATCTTACCGGTGGCCATTATTAATTCAATTACTGTTAATCAAGAATTGAAAAACATTATTACTATTATTTGGACAGGTTTTCTTCTTGTTGATGTTATCCATATTATGTCTCAGATAAAAAAAGACGAGAGAGAAAAAATTCACGAAGCCATTGCTGACAGAAATGCTCTTTGGTTTATGATTTTTGCTCTTTTGGTGTGGGTTTTTATCAAACAGGGAATTGTTGATCCTATCTTTATCATTACCATTATTGGAGCAATGGTAGTCAAATCTATCACTTATTTTTACTTAAGAGACAAATAACTTAAGATATCTCCCTTTTTTAAGGGGAGATATCGATTTATCAACAGAAGGGTTTTGGGTAAATAATCCACACTTTATCGTTTCTAAATACTTTTTTATTAACCTTAAAAGTTAAAATATTACCGTCAAATAAAATACCCTCAAATTTACCAGAGACAATACCTGTTTTTGGTCCAGTGACCACAAAACTATCGCCGTTTTTAACTTCAAAGTCACCTTTTATCGTTAACTCAATTACCCTAGGTTTAGGATAAAAGTGTTCAACTTGACCAATTAATTGTTTCTTTTCTGTGGCCAAATTATTTTCTCCTTCAGCCCATTCTTTTTCGTCTCTTCCCATATAAAAACCACTATAAAATCCTCGGTTAAAAACAGTTTTCAAATCGGTTAACCAACCCTCAATTTTCTTCTGGCTATAATTTTTATTTTCCACTGCTTCAATTGCCTTTCTGTAAGTTCTAATTACCTTATCAACATAATCTGGTCCTCGGCCTCGTCCTTCAATTTTTAAAACCTTAACTCCGCTTTTAATCAATTGATCCAACATTCCGATTGTACATAAATCACTTCTGCTCATAATCAGGTTATTATCCAAAACCAATTCTTTTCCCGAATCCAAATCAGTCACCCGATATTTTCTTCTGCACATTTGGGCACATTTTCCTCGGTTTGCTGATGAATTATAATGATACAAACTCATTTGACATCGGCCGCTTATCCCAACACACATCGCTCCATGAGCAAACACCTCAATTTCTACTAATTCTCCTTTTGGTCCATAAATATTTTCCTTTTCAATTTCCGAAACTATTTTTGCCACCTGTTCCAAATTCAGCTCTCTGGCCAAAACCATTCTGTCAGCAAACTGAGAACAAAATTTAACTGTTTCTACATTAGAAATCGACATTTGGGTAGAGATATGGACTTCAATTTTTCTTTCTCTAGCCAGTTTAATTACTGCCAAATCAGAGGCAATAATCGCATCAATTTTTTGTTTTTTAATTTCATCCAGAATCTCTTTTATCTTTTTAATCTCTTCATCATAAACTACTGTATTCAAAGTTATATAAACCTTAACTTTATTTTTATGACAAATTTTTGCAATTTCTTTAAGGTCTTCTAGTTGAAAATTAATAGTTGCTGATGCCCTCATATTCAAATCGCCAATCCCCAAATAAATTGCATCAGCTCCGGCATTAATTCCCGCCATTAGCGCTTCAAAATTCCCCGCCGGTGCTAGTAACTCAATTTTATTTTTCATTTATTTAGGCTGATCTTATCATATCCATAAAATCTTTACCCATAATTTCTCCGCCACCACCTATTTTTGCACATTCAGTTTCACCAAAATGTTCAACTTTATCACTTTCCAAATCACTACCATAAACTAAAAATGGAACCGGATCAGTAGAATGGTCTTTATGAGAACATGGAGTAGAATGATCAGCAGTAATCACAATTTTTGCGTCAACTTTTTCTATTCCAGCCAGTGCTAAATCAATTTTTTCAATAAAATCTCTTTTACCAACTGCATCTCCATTTTCTCCAAAGATATCAGTTGCCTTAATATGGATAAAAATAAAATCATAAGTTTTAACTTGTTCCATAGCTGCTTCGATTTTTGCTCTAACATTAGTGTTAGGCATACCAGTTGCTCCAGGAACATTAATTAATTTCATTCCCGCCATCAAACCTAATCCTTTATATAAACCAGCTCCAGCAATACAACAGGCATTTAAATTATATTTTTCTTTAAATACCACTAGTTTTTTATAATATCCTGGGCCTCTGGTTAAAAGATAATTTCCTTTCAATAAGTCAGACTCCGCTCTTTGTTTATTTAATGGATTTTTTTCTAAAATTTTATTGGCTTTTTTTAAAAATTTCTCTAAAACTTCAGCTGTATATTTAGCCTCAAGAGAATTGTCCATTGGTTTAACAATATTTACTTTCAAGCCTTCCCAGTCTTCAATAACTTTATCTTCAGTTACATAATGAACATCAGAATTAGTAATTCTGTCCGATAATCCCTTTCCTCTCATAATTAAAGCCACTCTATGAGCTGTTCCAGGTTTAACTAAAAATTTCACTCCATCAATTTCCATCCCGTCCAATTCAGAAACTAAAGGGGGGCAATCTTCGATTCTGCCAGCCCGTCTATCTAGAACTCTTAATTCATCATCAACAGTCGCCAAATTAGCTCTTATTGCAATGTCACCATCTTCCAATTCCATTCCCACACCAGCCGCCTCAATAGGGCCTCTGCCAGGGTAATCAGTCTCTAAATTGTAACCAAAAATAGTCAAATGAGCTTCATCACTATTAGGCCTAACTCCTTTCCCTAAAACATACATTATTCCGTTTGTTCCATTTTTAGCCAAATAATCCATATTAGGAGTATTTGCTGCTTCGAGTGGGGTTTTGTTGCCAAAATCCGCAATAGGTAAGTCGCCCATACCATCACAGATAATTAGAATTATTTTTTTATTTTTCATTTTTATTAATTTTGTAACTCTTCTTCAATTCTCATCAACCGATTATATTTACAAACTCTTTCTCCTCGAGTTGGTCCTACCTTTATATAAGCTGACCCCACTGCTACTGCTAAATCAACCATAAAAGTATCATTAGTTTCACCACCACCTCTGTGGCTTGGCATAGTCATTAAATTATATTCACGAGCCTTCAAACAACAATCCATAGTTTCAGTCAAAGTTCCAGCTTGATTTAATTTAATCAAAATTGCCGTGGCAGCTTTCATGTCAATTGCTTTTTGCCAAAGAGTTACATTAGTTACTGTTAAATCATCCGCAATTAAAGGAAATTTCCCATTGATTGCTTCCACCATTTTTGGCCAATTATCCCAATCAAATTCAGACAACATGTCTTCCATGGTTGCAATTGGATATTTTTCAATCCAAGGTTTGTAATAGGCAATTAATTCTTCTGAAGTTAATTCTTTCCCTTCCAAATTTAAATTATATTTTTTAGTCTCTTCGTTATAAAATTCACTTGCTGCTGCATCAATCCCAACCCCTGCATCGACTCCTGGAGTATAACCAGCATTAGTAATTGCTTGGACTAAATATTCAATTGGTTTTTCATTTGACACAATTCCATTTGGGGCAAAAGCACCTTCATTTCCAACATTTGTTGATAATTTTTCTGTTTTTAAAATATTTTTCAAAGCACTATAAATTTCCATTTCCATTCTTACATTTTCCGCTGCGGTTTTTTCTCCCATGGCTCCCACCATGAATTCTTGTAAATCAGTAGTTTCATCAGCGTGTTTACCACCTTCAATCATCACAATCATTGGTTTTGGCAATTGCCAGCCAATATCCGCAATTGAATAAGCTTTTCTTAAATATTTATAAAGTGGTAAATTTTCTTCACTAGCCTGAGCTCTAGCCACTGCCAAAGATACTCCCAGCATCGCATTTCCACCCAACACAGCTTTATTAATAGTTCCATCCAATTCAATCATTTTATTATCAATGCTTCTTTGGTCACTTGCTTCCATCCCTACTAAAATTTCTTTAATTTTTGTATTAATATTGGCAATTGCATTCAACATTCCTTTTCCGTTATAACGAGTTTTATCTCCGTCCAACAAGACAGTTGCTTCTTTCGATCCAGCGGAAGCTCCATAACTAACTGATGCTTCTCCAATTGCTCCTGATTCTAATGTGACAGTAACTTCTAAGCTTGGTGCTCCTCCTGAAGCTAAAATTTCCCGAGCGATTATATTTTTTATTTTTGACATGTTTTATTTAATAAATAACAGTTATAGATTAATTATAGCTTAAGATATTTTTTGTTTTTCTACTTTAAACATTTTTCCATGCCCAGGAATTATGTAATCTGATATTTCCAAAATCTTTTTTCGGCTTTCAATTAAAGCCACTTTGTCTTTCATATATGGATCATCTAAATTCAATAAAGATTCAAAATCTTTTTCTGGTTCATAAGCGTCAAGCCACCAAAAAACATCCCCAGCAATCAATATATTCCCCATATTTTCAGTTTTTATCAGAATAGAACAATGGAATTGGTCATGGCCTGGCGTTGGGATTATCTCAATTCCTTCAAACATACTATTTTCCTGTCTTTTAATAATTCCATTTTGTAGAAATTGATCACCACTATCCAAAATCACAGCATTTTCAAAAATTCCAGCCAAAATTGAATGATCTAAATGAGTATGGGTCAATATTACAAAATCAATTTGGTCAGTTCTTAAATTCTCTCTTTCTAATGAATCAAGCAATTCCTTTCTATTAAAACCTGGATCAACAATTATTTTAAATCTATCGGTTTCAATTAAAACTACAGAAGGGGAAACCTTCTCAAAATCTTCATGTTCTTGGGCATAACCTTCAACCAATACTTTTACTTTATTCATATTAAAAATATTTTAAATTTCTAACTCCATTAAATCTTCACCCATAATTACTTCTCCTGAATATTTTTCTTTTACTTCAGAAACAAGATCGATATTTTTAGTTTTTGGATAAAAATGAGTTAAAACCACATTGTCTACTTGAGAAATTTCCGCGACTTCTCCAATATCAGTAGTATCAAGATGGGCAACACTTCCATTGTCTTTAGAACAAGAAGCATCACAGATAAAAAGATTAGCTTTTTTACATGCATTTATTAAACCTTCACATTTTATACTGTCTCCCGAAAAGGCAAAAATTGCATCATCAAGTTCAAATCTCAAAGCATATGCGTTAGTCTTAAAACCAAAAGCAGTATGGTCAACCTTAAATGCTTTTACGGTTATTTCACCCAATTTCATTATTTCTTCATATTCCTTGTATTCAATTTTTGAATAGTTATCAAATGCGGGTAACTCATAGACATAGGAAAGTTTTTTTGTAAATTCTTCAATACCTTTAGGTCCATATATTATTGGTGTCTTATATTCTTTTCCCTCAAATTCTTTTAATCGAAGATTCATTTGAAGAGCAAACAAATCAGAACTATGATCAGCATGAAGATGGCTTAAAAAAATATAATCAAGATCTTCTGGTTTGACTCCTATTTCTGAAAGACGCATCAAGGTTCCTGGTCCGCAATCAACCAAAATCTTTTTATTATCAGCTTCAATTAAATAAGCTGGTCCAGATTTTTTTAAATCAACATAAAATGTTCCTGTTCCTAAAATTGTTATTTTCATGTATTAATTATAACTCAGCCACATGCTAGAATTACTATTATGTCCACCAAAATACAACCTCTTGCCGGCTATATTCTAGTCGAACCACAAAAAAAAGAACAAACCACTTCTTCTGGCATTATTCTTCCATCTGGCCATGAAGAAAAACCACAACAAGGAAAAGTCCTTGCTGTGGGAGACGAGATGATCACCGATTTTGGCATTAAAAAAACTTCTCCATGTCAAATTGGTGATATTGTTGTCTACAAAGAGTGGGGTGGTAAAGAATATAAAGAAAATAATGTCGATCTTTTACTTCTAAAGTTCGACGATATTATGGCAATTATTAAATAAATTATTAATTTAAAATCTCCCTTGTCAAAGGGAGAAACCCCACAGCAGTGGGGAGAGGGATTTTATATTATGGCAAAACAACTAAAATTCGGGCAAGATGCTCGTCAATCACTTTTAAATGGTATTAATATTTTGGCTGATGCCGTCATTACCACTCTTGGTCCAAAAGGCCGTAATGTCGCTATCGATAAAAAATGGGGCGGTCCAACCGTTATTCACGATGGTGTCACAGTTGCCAAAGAAATCGAGCTAGAAAATCCTTTTGAAAACATGGGTGCCCAATTAATCAAAGAAGCTGCTTCCAAAACTAATGATATCGCTGGTGATGGTACTACCACTGCCACTGTTTTAGCCAAAGCTATTGCCAACAAAGGTCTTCAAAACGTTGCTGCTGGTGCTAATCCAATGATAGTTCGTCGTGGCCTAGAAAAAGGTCTCCAAAAAGTTATCATTCAACTTGATTCCATGAAAAAAGAAATCAAAATAAATGATAAAGATTCTATTGAACAAGTCGCCACTATTTCTGCTGGTGATCCAGAAATTGGAAGAGTTATCGCTGAATCTATGGTTAAGGTTGGTAAAGATGGTTTAATCACTGCCGAAGAGGGTCGAGGGTTAGGTTTAGAAACCAAAGAAACCACTGGTATGGAATTTGATAATGGTTTCTTGTCTGCCTATTTTGCTACCAATACTGAATCCATGGAAGCCCTAATAGAAAATCCAGCCATCATCATTACCGATAAAAAAATCTCTTCACTTCAAGAAATTTTGCCATTTTTAGAAAAACTTCTAAAACTTACTAAAAACTTTGTCATTATTGCTGATGATATTGATGGTGAAGCTTTAGCCGCCATGGTGGTCAACAAAATTCGAGGCACCTTTAATGTTTTAGCTGTCAAAGCTCCTGGTTTTGGTGATCGTCGTAAAGCTATGCTTGAAGATATTGCTGTTTTAACCGGTGGTCAGGTAATATCTGAAGATCTTGGACTAAAGTTTGACTCAATTGAGCCTCAAGATTATATTGGTCAAGCTGATTCGATCGTTTCCGACAAAGATAAGACCAGAATTATTGGTGGAGCTGGTTCTAGTGGTGATATAAAAGCCCGTATTACTCAACTCAGAAATCAAGTTGACAAGTCTACTTCTGATTATGACAAAGAAAAATTTCAAGAAAGAATCGCTAAATTAGCAGGTGGTGCCATAGTTATTCAAGTTGGCGGAGCCACTGAAGTTGAAATGAAAGAAAGACTTGAAAGAGTTAAAGATGCTGTTGAAGCTACTAAAGCTGCTGTTGAAGAGGGAATTCTTCCTGGTGGTGGAGTTGCTCTTCTAAAAGCTTCTCTTTCTCTTGATCCTTCAGATTATAAGATTGAAGAAGAAAAAGTTGGAATCAGTATTCTTAAATACGCCCTCGAGCAACCTCTTCGTATGTTAGCCGATAATTGTGGTGAAGACGGTGGTTACATTTTGAACACCGTTCGAAACGCTCTTATAAAAGACTCTAAATCAGATGTTGGTTACAACGCCATCACTGGAGATATTGAATCCATGAGTAAAGCTGGCATCCTTGACCCAGCTAAAGTTACTAAATCAGCCCTAACTAACGCCGTTTCTGTTGGAACTATGATTTTAACCACTGATGTTTTAATCACTGATGCTCCAGACAAAAAAGGTCCTCCGATGCCAGACGCCGGAATGGGCGGTATGGGTGGAATGATGTAATTTTGAGAGGTTTTCTTATTTATTAAACTCTTTCCAAATTATTTTAAACCAGGGAGTATATTTTTCTGGATTCAATTCAATATCTTTATTTAAATCTTGTTTAGCTATCCATTTCCAAGACTCGGCTTCTTCTCGATTAATTTTTGGCTCTAAATTATAGTAACCCACAAATACATGATCGTATTCATTTTCAGTCAGATCATGGTCTAGTGGGGCACTATATTTAAAACAAAACTTTTCTTGAAGTTTGCAATCAAAACCCATCTCTTCTAAAAGTCGGCGATGAGCTGCTTCTTCAGTTTTTTCTTCAGGTTTTGGATGGCTACAACAAGTATTGGTCCATAAACCTCCACAGTGATACTTACTAATCGCTCTTTGTTGCAACATCAATTCATCATTATCATTGAAGATTAAGACTGAAAAAGCTCTGTGTCTTTTCCCTCCATTCTGATGAGCCTTAATTTTTTCTTCAGTTCCAATTTCTTTATCAAAATCATCAACCAGAATTACAGTTTCTTTCATTTTACAAGTCTAAAAAATAATATTTTTGGTACAATAGGATACCTAAAACTGACGCGGTAGCCAAGCGGTTAGGCAACGGTCTGCAAAACCGTGTAGATGGGTTCAACTCCCATCCGCGTCTCAAATTTTTAAGAATATCCACATCCAACCTTGTCCTTCTCGATTTAAAACATCTTTAGTAATTTCTATCTTAACTATTTTAAAACCATAATTTTCCAAGATTTTTTGGATTTCCTGCTTTTGGTAATAAGCAAAAAATAATCCAGTTTCTTTATCTAATTCTTCACCATCTCCAACCTTTAGGCTAATAAAACCACTAGAGCCCATTTTACAGATCTTTTTAATTTTATTTAAAATGCCTCCAATTTTATCTTTGGAAACATGAAGCAACGATGCTGATGCCCAAAATCCATCAAAAGAATTATCCTTAAAAGACATTTTTTCCAAATCCATTTGCAAAAAATTACCATCAGGCAAATTCTTCTTAGCAATTAACAATAATTCTTTTGATACATCAATACCGCAATATTCGTAGCCGTTTTTAGTTAATATAACCGCGTCTAACCCAGTTCCACATCCTAGCTCAATAATTCTACCTTTAGACATTATTTTCTTAAATTCTTTAACAATTTTTATTCGATATGAATTATCTGCCTTAACTGTTCTTTCTTCCCATTTTTCCGCATTTTGATTGTAATAATCAACTGTTTTATTTTTCATATCTATATATTATCTCAATTTTTTTGAATTCTTCCTATTTTCTGTTAAAATCACTCACTTTTATTAAAAAGCCAAAAGCTGGTTTTTCTAATAAATTTGTACTTTAAAAAATCAATAAAACTAAAAACAAATTTATATTTTTGCAATACATTTTCTTGGGTCAAAAATCTATGATTCAGGACAATGTATTGCAAAATGCAATATAAATTTAAAAAAAAAGAAAAGAGGTATTAGTTATGAGTTTGTTAATTGGCGGGAATACTGACATGATAAACGGTCTTCAATGGGGAGATGAAGGTAAAGGAAAGATAGTTGATTTATTTGCTTCAGCAAATGAATATCAAATGTCGATTCGCGCTACTGGAGGCAACAATGCTGGTCATACGTTGGTATCTGGTGAAAAGAAGCATGCAGTACACTTACTTCCATCTTCTATTTTAAATCCGAAAGTAATGTCAGTAATTGCCCATGGGGTAGTTATTGATCCAAGCGTTTTAATCGGAGAAATAGTTAAGATGCAGCAAGAAGGAATTTCGATAACGTTTAACAATCTGAGAATCTCAAACCGAGCCCACGTTATTATGCCTTGGCAAAAAATCCTTGATGGTATTTTAGAACAGAGCAAAACCAACAAGATTGGAACAACCGGAAGAGGAATTGGTCCGTGTTTTTCGGAAAAAGATCAAAGAACGGGAATAAGAATGATTGATTTATTAAACAAAAAGGTGCTTTTAAAAAAGATCAAAGAATGTGCCAAAATCACCGATATCATTCTCGTTAACTTTGGTTTCAAAAAAATAAACGCAAAACAAGTTGCAGAAGAATACTTTAAATACGGTGAGACTCTTGAGTCATTCATTTGTGACACCGGAGTTATCATTAACAAAGCTATTCTTGAAGGTCAGAAAGTCATCATTGAAGGTGCTCAGGCCATGCAGCTCGATCTCGATCTTGGAACTTATCCATTTGTAACGTCTTCTAACCCAACTTCACCCGGAGGATTAGTTGGTTCTGGAATAGGTCCCAGATTTGTCGGCCAAGTGGTAGGAATAATGAAAGCCTATACTTCTCGAGTTGGCGAAGGGCCTTTTCCAACCTGGCTCAAAAACGAAATAGGAGACAGAATTCGCGAATTAGGACACGAATATGGCACCACCACTGGCAGACCAAGAAAATGCGGTTGGCTTGATTTAGTCATAATAAAACAAGCTGTCGTTCCTAATGGTTTAACCAGTTTATGTGTAAACCATATGGACACAATCGGAAATTTCAAAAAAATTAAAGTTTGTATCGGCTACAAATACCGCGGTCAAATAATAGATTATGTTCCGATAGATTTAGAAAATTGCAAACCTATCTACAAAACCTTTAATGGCAACTTTGATGTTAAAGGCAAAAAGAAATATAGTGAATTTTGCAATAATGCTAAAGAATATATTGAATTTATCGAATCCTTTACCGGGGTTCCAGTTCAATTTATTGGTATCGGTCCTGATCAAAAAGACATTGTAATTAAGGAGGCTTGTTAAGTCATGAAATGTTTATCAGAAGAGTCAAGAACTCTCGGAGAATTTTTATTAGAACCAGGAAGAACCACTAAAAAACATGTTCCAGACGCTATAAGACTTAAAACCCAGTTAACCAAATATTCTATTCATGATCCTACTTTAAAATCACTGCAGTTAAATATTCCCATTACTTCGGCCATCATGCAGGCGGTTTCTGATGACAATCTGGCAATTGCCCTCGCTAAAGAAGGTGGTTTATCTTTTATTTTTGCTTCTCAATCAATTGAAGATCAGTGTTCAATGGTTGAAAGAGTCAAAAAATATAAAGCCGGATTTGTTACCAGTGATTCCAATTTAAAACCCACTGATACGTTAGCCACTATTATCAAGCTAAAGAAAGAAAAAGGTCACTCAGCCATGCCTGTAACCGATGATGGTAGTCCTACCGGAAAACTATTAGGAATAGTTACCTCAAGTGACTATTGGATTGGTTTTGATCCTAATGATAAATTAGTGTCTGAATTAATGACTCCAATCGACAAATTAGTTTGTGGATACGACGGGATAAGCCTATCTGAAGCAAATGATATGCTTTGGAAAAACAGGAGAAATATCTTACCAGTTATTACAAAAGAAGGTGCCCTAAAATCGCTTGTCTTTAGAAAAGATTATGACCATCACTTTAATAATCATAATGAATTATTAGATAATCAAAAAAGGTTTATGGTTGGTGCAGGTATCAATACTAAAGATTACAAAATCAGGATACCCGCTCTTATCAAAGCTGGGGTAGATGTTTTATGTATTGATTCATCAGATGGCGATAGTGATTGGGTTCGAGAGGTTCTCTTATTTGTCAGAAAAAATTATGGCAATGATGTCAAAATCGGCGCCGGTAATATTGTCTCAGGAAAATCCTTTATTTCTTTAGTAAAAGCAGGAGCTGATTTCATTAAGGTTGGTATTGGTGGCGGGTCCATCTGTATAACCAGGGAACAAAAAGGTATCGGTTGTGGACAAGCCACTGCTGTTATGGAAGTTGCTAAAGCCAGGGATAAATATTTTAAAGAAACCGGAATCTATGTTCCTATTTGTTCAGATGGCAGCATTGTTTTAGACAATCATGTCACCATCGCTCTTGCTATGGGTGCAGATTTTGTCATGATGGGTCGTTATTTTGCCAGGTTTGAAGAAGCCCCAGGAAAAAAAATGGTGATTAATGGAAACACTGTAAAAGGATATTGGGGTGAAGGTGCGGATAAAGCTCAAAATTGGCAGAGATACAACGTCGGAGGAAAAGAAAGTACCCTCAAATTTGAAGAAGGTGTTGAGGGTTATGTTCCTTATGCTGGCAAACTAAAAGACAATTTAGAAGGATTACTTTACAAAATAAGATCCACTATGTGTAATTGCGGTAGTATTGATCTTTCTCATCTCCGTAAAAATGCAGTTTTAAGACCAGTATCATTAAATACCATTAGAGAAGGAGGGTTCCATGACATAATTATTAAGAAAGAGTAATGTTTTATTGATTTTTATTTAAGCCGGCAGGTCAATGTATATTCTAAAAAAATATATACACCGCCGGCTTTTCCTTGCAAAAATTTAAAATAACTATCCTATAGTTTGACTTTCTGTATATTTTTGTTAAAATCACTAACTTTTATTGTTTAGCTAAAAGCTGGCTAAATCAGTAAATCTGTTCCTTAAAATCAATAAAACTAAAAATCTTTTTGTTTATACGTTTGCAGTATATTATCTTGGGTCAAACTCTATGATCCAAGATAATGTATTGCAAATGCAATATAAATATAAAAGAAAGGTTAAACCATAATGAAAATATTCAGAAAAAATGGTACAGATCGAAGTCCTCCTTAATAGTATTAATAATATTTATTAAAAAATAAGTAAAACATTACTTTTAAAGAAAGGAAGTCAGAAAAGTGGTATTGGAGAAAAAACACAAAAATGGCCAAGCGATAAAACAAAAACAAGAAGACAAAAACAAATACGATAAAAAAAAAGACCGAGAGTTTTCCGACCAACCAAAACATTCTAACTATAAACATAGAATAGTAACCGCCTAAGTTTTATTGATTTAAGCCGGCAGGTCAATGTATATTCTAAAAAAATATATACACCTCCGGCTTTTTCTTTGTAAACATTATCCTATATAATTGATTTTTCTCATATTTTTGATATAATAAGATACTTTTATTCAAAGGCCTACAGCAGGTCATTTCAATAAAAACTGTTCCTTAAAATCAATAAGACTAAAAAACTTTTTATATTCTTTGCAATATATTTTTCTAGATCAACCACTGGTCTGAAAAAATATATTGCAAAAAGCAATATAAAAAAAAAGACAAAAAGAAAGGTGTGCGGACAAAAATGCTCAATCAGTCAAAATTAGACTATTTGTCTAAAATGGTCATCTCCTTAGAGGATAAAATTAAGGGAGTTGAGAGTCAAAAGATTTGTCGTAAAAATGTAATTGGTATTGTGCTTTTGACATTATTACGCAATGGCGTTGTTACTGTCATAAACTCTAATATTGAAGAAAGTTTAAACAAGGATGAATCTATTGTCGCTCAAAATGAGTTAATCAAAACTCAAAATGAAGGAATTATTACCAAGAATCTTGCCATCGCCAAAAAATTTCCTAAATTAGAATCTATTTTAACCAAAGAAATTCCAGAACTTTTTTCATCAGAAAATAATTTATATTTATACAAAGTTATGGATTTTTACGAAAATTACCACAATAAGATAATTCTAGCTGAAGAAAAAACACCCCTGCTTTTTGCAAAATTAGAACAGTTTAAGCCTTATTGATTAACGCCGACAGGTTTATATGTATAAATACATAAAATCTGCCGGCTTTTTCTTTAAACCGGGCAGGTTTATGCATCAGCATAAATTATGTCCGGTATTTTTTTGCCTAAAAACAGGGGATTAATGAAATTTGATTAATTTCTTTAATTTTGGTAAACTCTCGGACTTTATTAGTTTACCTATTGCTGGTGAATTTAATTTAAGTAGCACTCTAACAACAAGAAAAAAAAACGAAGGAGGTTGTCATTATGTCAACAGATGTTCAATCAAAAGAAAAAGTAGAATTGGATGTAACCGAAGAGAATGTAGAAAGGATAGTCGCATTACTAAGGGAATTTGCCAAAACACCATTTGAGTTTACCCATTGTTTCTGTGAATCAATGGAAGATATCACTAAATGTGAAACAAGAGGTGTAAATTATATTGAAGCGGAAGTTAATATCACTTTAAACGAAAGACCGGAAACTTTTCCCATTATCAGAATAACAGCTCCAGGTCAGGATTTTGAAATAGGTATTAAAAAAGGTTTTTCCTTAACTTTTTCTGAAGAGGTCCTTTTACTTCCTACAAGTAGGCCGTCTGGAAAAATGTTCCACGCTATCTGTTTGAAGCATATATCCTAGTTTCTTGTTATTAAGCCGGCAGGTCAATGTATTTTAAAAAAATACACACCCCGGCTTTTCTTTTATCCAATATACAACCTATAACTTGACAAATAAAATATAACATGATATTATAAGACTATAACCTTAACAATTAATAGTTAAAGGAGAGATTTGGAGTGTGGCTCCTCTAGAGTTTCGCACCCCGTTTCTCCTTTGAATATTAATCAGAAAATCGGCAACCACAAGTTGCCGGTTTTTTTTGGCCTTGACTTAAAATTTTCTTCTTGATATAAACAAAGCTCCGGCTTTTTTCAAAAGCAGAATTACCAGTCGGAATGTTCTTTCAAAAATCAAATAAATTAAGTTAAATCTTTGCTTTTTGCAATTCATCTTTAAGGATCACTTTGCCCAGTGGTCTTTTGAAATGTATTGCAAAAGCAATGCAAAAAAAACAACAAGAGAGGAAGTCTGTCAGTGAAAAAGTACGCAATTACCAGCAAAAGAAAAAATGAGGTAAAAAGATTTTTTTATCTCATCAGTAAGGTTAATCAGTATGTCGATGACAATCCATCCAAATTCCGTATTAATTATCAACAAGCACCGTCTTATGAAAAAGCTAATTTAATTAGCATTCACTTAGAAGGTTGGACATTTATGGATGAAGTTATTTATCGTGGTAAAACTTATTTTGATGTTTGGGCCAAGGATATTGACCTTGATGATTCACCAAAAAATTTAGCCATAGCCTCGACAATTTGTCATAAAAACCATCCTATTAATCAGATTAATAACAGTAATTATCAATGGGATTTAGTCAAAAGATTAGACAATAATGGTTGGTCTTCAAAAATTATCGGAAGTAATAAAGACGGAAAATATTTTTGTCTTTTTTCAAAAGGAGATCTTTTAGCTGCCGGCACTGGCAAAGATCTGGCTCAAGCAATTATTCAAGCTGCCTTTGTTGCCAAACAGGGTGGAGTTCCTATTTCTTATGTAAAAAGAAAGATTGTTAGGTTAGTTTTCCCATCAAAGAGAGTTCTTGTAGCTTAAGTTTATTTGATAAGCCGACAGGTCACTGTATTAATAATACATACCTGCCGGCTTTTTCTTTTTAAATTTGATTAAATATCAAATGTTTTTATCAATTTTTACGACTATTAATATATGGCTAAAAAAATAACTATTATTAATCCTCATGGATTTTGCCTTGGGGTCGACAGAGCCATTAAATTAGCCAAAAACACTGCCATAAATTATCCCAATAAAACTTATTTATTAGGTGAAATTGTTCATAATCAGTTTGTAGTTAAAGATCTGGAAAACAACTTTAAAATAAAAACAGTTTTTTCTCTTAAAGAAATTCCAAAAGGTTCTGCTGTTATTATTCGAGCCCATGGTTCCTCTCCTCAAACTTTTTTAGAAGCAAATTCTTTAGGATTAACTATTATTGATGCCACTTGCCCTTTAGTTTCTAAAGTACACCAAGATGTTAAAAAGTTAGCCTCAGAAAATAAAAAAATCCTTTATATTGCTTCTGATTTAAATCATGATGAAGCTGTAGGTGTCCAATCTGAAGCTCCCAGAAGTATTATTTTAACCACCCTAAAAGATCTCTCTAATCTAGAAATTAAAAATCCTCAAGACACTTTTGTTGTTACGCAGACCACTTTATCAGTTTTTGAAACCGAAAAAGAACTAGCCATTTTAAAACAAAAATATCCCCAAATAACAATTCAGCCTCATATTTGTGATGCTACCACTCAACGTCAAAAATCGGTCGCAAAAATAGCCAAAGAATCGGATATACTAATTATAGTTGGATCAAAAACTAGTTCAAATTCAAAACGACTTGTTGAAGTTGGTCAAACCATTGGAGTTAAATCATTCATAGTCGAGTCATCCCTTGATTTACAGCCAGAGTGGTTCACAGGAACCAACCAAATCGCCGTTAGCTCTGGTGCTAGCACCCCAGAAAATTTATTATACGATGTTATTAAACAAATTAAAATTATACTTTTTAAGTAGGGGCTCCAGATCTGGAGCCCCATAAACAAACAATATGATTAATAGAAAACAAACCAAAAAAATTCCTGTCGGCAATATTTTTATCGGTGGCAATGCTCCAATTCCAGTCCAAACCATGATTAAATCCGATGCTCATAATGTTGATGCTGTTGTTAAAGAAATATTAAGAACAGAAGAATTTGGTTGTGAAATAACCAGAATGGGTGTTCTCGATATGGAGAGTGTTCAAAATTTTTCAAAAATTAAAAAACAAATCCATATTCCTATTGTTGCTGATATTCATTTTGATTATCGGCTTGCTGTTGAAGCTATTAAGCAGGGTGTTGATAAATTACGAATTAATCCAGGCAACATTGGAGATATCTCCAATGTTAAAAAAGTAGTTAACTTAGCCAAAGAAAGAGGTATTCCAATTAGAATTGGAGTTAATGCTGGTTCTCTTGAAAAAGATATCTTAGCCAAAAATAATGGTCATCCAACAGCTCAAGGTTTAGTTGAATCAGCTTCTCGCCATATTCAAATTTTAGAAGATCTAAATTTTAACCAAACTATTGTTTCCCTTAAAGCTTCAAATATTGATCTAACTGTTGAAGCTTATCGACTTTTTTCTAAAAAATATGACTATCCTGTTCACATTGGAATAACTGAAGCTGGGACTAATTGGTCTGGGACCATCAAATCCAGTATTGGTATTGGCAGTCTTTTATTAGATGGAATAGGTGATACCCTCCGTGTCTCACTAACTGCCGATCCTAGTTTAGAAGTTCGCACTGGTTGGGAAATATTAAAAAATTTAGAAATTAGAGACCGTGGACCAAGATTAATCTCTTGTCCTACTTGTAGTCGTACTCAATATAATATGTTTGCTTTAGTTAAACAAGTTGAAGAATACCTTGGAACTTTAACTAAGCCATTGAAAGTTGCAGTTATGGGTTGTGTTGTTAACGGTCCCGGAGAAGCTAGCGAAGCTGATGTTGGTGTTGCTGGCGCCAAAGACCATGGAATTTTATTTTCCAAAGGAAAAATTTTAAAAACTGTTCCAGAGTCAGAAATGTTTTCTGAGCTAAAAAAATTAATTGAGGAATTTTAAACAATAAGTATAGTAGAATCAGTATAATGATTACCCGAGCTCCAATCATTGGTTTTGTCGGACCAATGAATGCCAGAAAAACTCTTCTTTTGTTAGATCATATTTATGCTGCCGAAGCTGTTGGTGAACAAGTTCTGGTTTACAAACCAGAAGTCGACGATCGCTTTGCCATTGATAAAATTTGTTCTCGTTGCGGCGGTTCACATTCAGCTATACCAGTTCCAACTTCATCTCAGGGTGAATTAAAAACTAAATCCAGTTTTATTTTAGAAGATATTAAAAGACATTCCAAACCAAATATTGTCGCCATTGATGAGGTTAATTTTTTTGATGATGATATCGCTGAAGTTGCCATTCGCTTAAGTGAGATGGGGATTCAAGTTGTTTATTCTGGACTTAACACTAACTATCGAGGTGAGGCTTTTAGTTGTGGAATGAAAGAATTAATGGCTATTTCTACTAAACTCGAATTTTTAACCGCCAGATGTACCTACTCATCAGACGGAGTTCATAAATGTGGTTCAGTTGCCACTATGACTCAACGCTTAAAAAACAATAAAGAAGATTCATATAAGAGTCCTTTAATTGTGGTTGAACAATTTATTTATGACAATCAAGAAAAAAAGCCAGTTTATACCTATGAAGCCAGATGTTTAAAACATTGGTCCGTTAAAGGCTCTAGACCTAAAAAAGAATTAAGCTATCAAAAATAAATTAAATTCCCGTAACTTGGACAATTACTTTTCTTTTTCTTCCACAATCAACTTCTATTGCAAAAATTCTTTGCCAAACTCCCAATGCTAATTTACCATCAATAATTGGAATTGTTTCAGAATTTCTCATCAGTAGGTGAGTGCAGTGAGAATGTCCATTTAAACAATCAGATGCTGCTGATTGGCAGACTAAATTTTCAGTTCTAATAGTCAAATCATTATGTCTGTAATATTTATCTTTAGGTATTAATTTTTCCATTAATTCCTTAAAATCAGCACAGATTCCCTTTTCTTTTTCATTAACACAAATTGCCAAAGTTGTATGAGTTGAATAAATCAAAACTGATCCATTTTTTATTTTTGATTTTTTACAAAAATCTTCAACTTCTTCAGTTAAATCAATAAACTCTAAGTAATCTTTAGACGAAAAATTTAGATCGGTATTTTTTATTATCATGGTGAAAATTAAGTCGTAGTTATTAAGACAAACATTCGTTTTCTTTAGAATTTGTTTTTCTTTAAAGCTCTAAATAGCCAATACCCCAAATATGCAAAGATTAGAAATTCTATTATCAAAATAATCAAAAAGACCATCCCGACCGAATTTAAAACAAAACCATAACGATATTTATCCCAAAACAATCTGGCCATCACATAAAAAATTCCTGGCATTATTGCCATCAAGCTTAACAAAAAAATTTGAGATTTATCTTTTTCTTTAAGTAAGGTTTTAATTGCTAAAAAAGGTTGGTTTATTAACTGATATAAATTACACAGCAATTTCCATATTTGCCTAGCTGAAATCAACACTATTAATTTGGAAATTTTTCTCAACCTATTTTTTATCATAGTTCCATACTTCCTTAAATTTGTTTTTAGCCCTTATTAATTTTGACTCTACTGCCTTATTACTAAGATTCAATTTAAGAGCAATTTGGGTAATTTTAAATCCTTCTACATATTTAAGTCGTAATATTTTCTTATATCCTTTCCCTAATTCTTTAAATGTCTTTTTAATTTCATCTTTAAGTTCATTTTTTAAAACATCTCTTTCTGGAGTTAAAGCCTTATCAGCAATTTCCTCAAAAACCGGACAGGTTGAAAATAAAATAGTTTTTAATTTCTTTTTTCGGTAATAATCTATAATTTTGTGTTTAGCTATACTACAAAGCCAGCTAAATTCACTGCTTTTTCCACTAAATCCATTCAAAGAATTAATTCCCGCCATCATAATATCATTTGTCAATTCTTCCACAATTCCCTCATCTTCAATCTTTTTCCCCACAAAGCTTTTTATGCTTCGATAATATTTATTATAAAAATCATTCATCAGTAACAGTCATTATATATCATTAGTTATTTCTCCCTTTCTTCAAGGGGAGATGTTCTGCTTTGCAGAACAGAGGGGTTTTGTCTTATACTTAATCAATGCCTCTTTTCAGTAAAAAACATTTTTTAGATCAACTCTCAATAGAATTGAGAATAGAACTACTGGAAATGATTTACCAATCTGGTGGCGGTCATATTGGAGGCTCTCTCTCATCACTCGATTTAATCACTTCAGTCTATTTCTCCAAAATTTTTGATTTAAAGAAAGATCATTTTGTTTTATCCGCTGGTCATCTTTGTCCAGCTCTTTATATTGTTCTTGCCAAAGCTGGTTATTTCCCAAAAAATTTACTTCAAACCTATTCCTCTTTTGGTTCAATTCTTCAAGGTCATGTATCAACTGAAGTTCCTGGAGTTCAATATTCATCAGGGTCGCTTGGTCAAGGTTTATCTTTTTCCACTGGTCTAGCTTTGGGTGATAGAAGTCATCAAACTATTTGTCTCACTTCCGACGGAGAACATCAAGAAGGCCAAACTTGGGAAGCAATCATGTTTGCTAAAAAATATCAGCTCGGCAATTTAATAAACATTGTTGATTTTAATGGTTTTCAAATCGATGGCTCAGTCAAAGATATTATGCCCCTAAATGATTTAGCTGCCAAATACATTAGTTTTGGTTGGACAGTTACCACTGTTGATGGTCATGATTTTAGTCAAATCATCAAAGCTCTTCAAAAAAAATCAGATTCTTTCCCTCATTGTATAATTGCCAAAACAACCTTAGGTAAGGGGATTTCTTATATGGAAAACAATTATAATTATCACGATGTCAAAGCCTTAGAAGATGTACTTTACGTTAAGGCCTTAAAAGAATTAAGGAGTCAAATATGACCAATTCTATCCGTCAAGCTTTTGGAGAAACAATCTACAATTTAGCTAAAACCAATAAAAATATTTATGTAGTCGATGCCGATCTTAAATCATCTTTATCCCTAAATAAATTTGCTCAAAAATATCCAGATCGTTTTGTTGAATGTGGAGTGGCTGAAAATAACGCCGCCGCCATTGCTGCCGGGCTAGCCAAAACCGGAAAGACTGTTTTTGTGACTTCTTTTGCTTGTTTTTCTCCTAGTATTAATTGGAACACTATTAAGCAATCAATTGCCTATAATCATAGCAATGTTAAGATTATCGGTTCTCATGCTGGTCTATTAAGCACTGATTTAGGAGCTACTCATCAAATGCTTGAAGATATTGCCATAATGTCTACTATACCCAATATGGAGGTTTTTTCTCCTATTGATTCAATTGAAACTGAAAAAATCATCACCACTATTTCTCGCAGTCTTACCCCAGCCTACATTCGTCTAGTCAGGGCCAGTACCCCGCAAATATTTGATTCTAAATTAGGTTTTACTATTGGAAAATCCCATCTTTTAAAAACTGGTAAAGACATTACCGTCATTGGCCACGGCCCAATTCTAAACCAAGCTTTTGAGGCTCAAGCCAAACTCATTCTAGAACTAGGAAAAAAAGCTCCATCATTAGAAATAATTAACTGTTCTTCAATAAAGCCGCTAGATATTAACACCATTATCAAAAGTATTAAAAAAACCAAACATTTGATTTGTATCGAAGATCATCAAAAAATCGGTGGCCTAGGTCAAATAGCAGCCTCTGCTTTACTTGAAAAAGGATTCGCCCCTAAATTCATCCACTTGGCAGTGGATAATCATTTTGGTCAATCTGGGCATGATTATCAAAAGTTGTATGATTATTATAAAATTGGTATTAACAATTTAATTACTGCTATTAAAAAAATATGAAATCTTTAAAAGAATTACTAACTGAATATAAATTATCAAAAAAAGCCATCCCTGCTTTTAATATTGATACTTTTGAAATTTACCAAGCTGTAGAAGATGTAGTTAGAGAAACTGGTTTGCCTTGTATTGTTCAACTTTCTGCTGGTGAAGACAAATTTATTCAAGGGGAAAGACTTTTTATCTTAGTCAAAAAAGCCCAAATAGATGGGTTGCCAATTTATCTAAATATGGATCACGGTAAAGATCTCTCTCGATTAGAAACTATGATTAATCTTGGTTTCGATATGGTCCATTTTGATGCTTCAGCGATGGAATATGAAACCAATTTAGAGGCAACCAAAAACTTTATTGAAAATATAAAAAAGAATCATCCTCAGGTTTTAATTGAAGCTGAATTTAATAAAATTACTCTGGTTGATGAAACCATCTCTTCAAACAGTTTTACTGATCCTACTCGAGCTTTAGAATTTATGACAGCTACTAAAGCCGATCTTCTTGCCGTTTCTATTGGCAATCAACATGGAGTCAGTACTAATCTCCCAGAAAAAATAAATCTAGACCTACTCCAAAAAATATTTGACAAAATTCCTGAAAACTTTATCACTCTTCACGGTGGATCAGGAATTGGAGATGCTGAAATTAGCGCCGCCATCAAACTAGGCATTGTAAAAATAAATATTAATACTGATCTTAGAATTTCCTTTAAACAATCTTTAGCCTCTAACTTAATTTCCATCGACTCAGAGAAAATTTACGAATATCTTAATCCAGTCATAGGAGATCTTAAGGAAATCATTAGAAAAAAATTAGAATTATTTTCTTCTTCAAGCCATGTATGATGTAATTTCCATTGGCGCTGCCACTATCGATATTTTTGCTAAATCACACCAATTTTTAGTTAAAAACAATTTATTGTCTCTTGAATATTCTTCTAAAAATGAAATCAGCCAGAGCCTAATTTGTTCTGGAGGTGGTGCCACCAACAGTGCTGTTTCTTTTTCTCGACTAGGTTTAAAAACAGCCTGTCTTTCTCTAACTGGAAACGACATACTAAAAACTTATATTTTAAATGATTTAAAAGAGAACAACGTTTCAACCAATTTTTTAACCATATCCGAAAATGACACTACTGACTTTTCTATCATTTTAGTTGCTCCAGATGGTGGTCGTTCTATTCTCACAAATCGAGGTCAGTCTCGATTAGAAGAAAAAAACATTAATTGGGATAAATTAAAATCCAAATGGCTCTATATCACCTCATTAGAAGGGAATTTAGACCTATTAGAGAAATTAATTGGCTATGCCTTAGAAAATAACATTAAGATTGCTCTAAACCCTGGTAATCGTGAATTACTCCAAAAAAAATCACTTCTGCCTCTTATAAAACAAGTCAATTTTCTTTTGTTAAACCAAAATGAATCAGAACTATTAGTTGAAAAATGTAAGAATAAAACTGATTTTTGGGATAAACTAATTGCCTTAGGTGCTAAAACTATTGCTGTCACCAACGGCAGGGAAGGCGCTTATATTTTTTCTCAAGGTCGACAATATTATTCGCCAATAATTAATGTTGAACCAGTTGATGAAACTGGAGCTGGTGATGCTTTTGGTTCTGCTTTTGTTGCTTCTTTAATCCACCGATTAGATATCAAAGAAGCTCTTAATTGGGGAATAAAAAATTCAGCATCAGTAGTTGCTTTTTTAGGTGCAAAACCTGGACTTTTAACATTAGATCAGATTAAATAAACAATGCTTCCAAAACCAGAGAAAAATAAGAAAAATGTTTCGGCTCAACAGCTTGATTTAGTTGATACTCTTTCTCAAGAAAAAAAACTTAAAAATAAAAGACGATTTGTTTTATTATCATTGATTATTACTACTGGTTTAAGTTTTGCTTTTTGGACTTATAAAACTGTTCCTAAAATAAAAATAGACTTTAAAATGCCACAAATAAAAATGTCCGATATTAAATTATCTTACGATAATTTTAGTTTGACTATTAATCAGCTTATTTCAAAAGATAAAAATAATTGGTCTATCTATGCCAAAACAATTTCTGACGATTCTTCTTTTTCTTTAAATGCCAAAGATCTAATTTCTAATTCAGAAAATATAATTAACGATCTTTCCAAACTACCAGATTCAGCTTCAAACAGTTCTATAAAAAACAGTTTACCTCAAGGAACTAAAATTCAGGAATCAGACGCCAACTATTTAATTACTACTCCACAACAAAAAATTCTTTTTGAATTCAAAATTGATGGCCAAAACTTGGAAGAATCAAAAAAAATAATTCCTTCCCTTGTTGAAAAAATTTATTGGTATTTGACCTTAAAGTAATAATTCGTTTTTATTGCAACCATTATTTGTCTTTGAGTCAAATATAAAATATTCGTCTTTACCACAAATATTGTCTTTATAAATTCCACTTGGAATATTCCAACTCTCATCAGCTTTATCTTCTAAAATTTTTGAAGTAATTCTATTCCAAATAGGTGTTGCTCCTGTCACTCCCGAAGCTACCCAGCTCATAGGGCTACCATCATTATTTCCCACCCAAACAGCTGTCAAATAACTAGGTGTCCAGCCAATACACCAATTATCTTTCAAACTATTAGTTGTTCCAGTTTTTACAGCCACTGTTTTATTCGGCACCACCAACAAAGAATTCAATCCAAAAATAGGGGATCTGGCTTGATTATCACTTAAAACACTGTTAATTAAAAATGTATATTCCGGTTTAACAACTTCTTTTTTTTCAACTTCTTTTTGATAAATAGTTTGCCCTAAATAATTATCTATCTTTAAGATAGGGTTAATTTCTACATTTTCTCCAGAATTAGCAAAAATAGAATAAGCTTGAGTCATTTCTGTCATTTTCACCTCACCGCTTCCCAAAGCCAATGATAAACCATATCTTTTTCTGTCCTTCCAAGTAGTAATTCCCATTTTTTCAGCCAAATCAATCATATTATCAATTCCGTTTCTAGCCAACAATTTTACCGAAGGTATATTTAAAGATGAAGCCAATGCTGTTCTTAGATTTACCGGCCCCATATATTTTCCGTTATAATTTTGAGGGGAGTAATTTTTTTGTCCAGAGAAAAAATAGGTCACCGGGCTATCATTCACAATTGATGCCAAATTAAATCCATTCTCTAATGCCAACAGATAATTTATTGGCTTAATTGATGATCCTGGTTGTCTTAATGCAGTTGTCACATTAAATTTACCGTCAATATCCGAAGCATTATAATTTTTTGACCCAACCATAGCTAATATATCACCATTCTTAACATCAACAACCATAGCTGCTCCATTAGTTATTTTAAGATTTTTAACCTTTTCCAACTCCTCCACAACAACTTTTTCAGAATAATTTTGAGCATCCAAATCCAAGCTTGTAGTTATAGTTAATCCTAGTTTACCGAAATTTTCCCAATTATATTTTTTTTCTATTATATTTTTTACATAAAAAACAAAATGAGCTGCCTTTATTTTCTTTTTATCTTTAATTATTTCTATTTTTTCACTAAGTAGCGAATTAGCTTTTTCCTGATTAATAAACTTAGCGTTAACCATTTCTGCAATTACATGTTTTTGCCTTAAATATCCATATTCTGGGTTATTTCCAAAAGGAGAATAGGAGCTTGGAGCTGCCGGTAGTCCTGCCAAGTAAGCCGCTTCTGTTGGACTTATCTCCCAAACATTTTTACCAAAATATTTTAGAGATGCTTCTTCCACTCCATAAGCCTCACCTCCATAAGACACCTTATTAAAATATTTTTCCAAAATCTCATTTTTATTCAATTTATTTTCGACTAAAACCGTTAATATCGCTTCCTTAATTTTCCTCTTAAACGATTTTTCATTAGTGAAAAATACATTTTTAACCAATTGTTGGGTGATAGTTGATCCACCTCTTAAACTATTGTCGGAATTTTTCTTAAAATTATAAATTAAAGCTTGAAATAGACCCTTTAAAGATATTCCGTGGTGTTTATAAAAATTTTTATCTTCTATTGCTATTGTGGCCTGGATTAAAGATTCAGGAATTTTATCCAAAGACACCCATGTTCTGTTTTCATCTTCATAAAATTTATACAAAAGGTTTCCATTTCTATCAACAATTTTAGTTGACATTTTTGGCATATTATAAATCTGATCAACCCCAGGCAAATCCTTTATTATTTCTACATAAAATACATATCCACCAATTATTAGAAATATTGAAGAAAAAATAATAAAAAAATATTTCCAATTAACTTTAATTGAAAAGTGGCTTTTTTTGACAAAAAAGTTGATTATCCGATATATCGGTTTTCCTATTCTTACCAATAACTCTGCGATTATTTGCAGTAATAGCATCTTAATTAATTGTGACTAGTGGCTTAACTTGACTACTCCCAATATCAGTAGGAGTGCAATCAATACAAACATTAACACCGCTTACATCTTTAACTACACTATGTTCTTGCCATTCAATATTAGTAGCGTTTGTGTCACCAGCGCCAACTACTAGACCAGTATCTTTGTTAATTAAAACATTAGCTTTGATAGCTACATTCTTTGGTGGTAAAAATTCTTTTTTAAAATATTCAAAATGAGAAGCGCAACCACCTTCAGGAACAGCACTGCCGTTTAAATTACAAACATTCATTCCCACCAAACCAGCCGGCATAATTGGTTTTTTAACCGGTTGATCTCTTAAAGCATAAGTCATTATTTTATTCCAAATAGGGGCTGCTCCACTGGTTCCCGAAACCACTCCGTTCATTTTAGTATTATCATTATTACCAACCCATGTTGAAACCACAAAGTCAGAGGTATATCCCAAAGTCCAATTGTCTCTTAAATCATTAGTTGTTCCAGTTTTTACAGCTACCTCAGGATGACCTTTAATATTTAACATTGAGCCTCTGCCAAAAACCATACTTCTTGCTCCGTCGTCAGATAAAATTTGTTGAATAATAAAAGATGATTCTCTCGATAAAACTCTTTCTCCGGTTTGATCTTTAGATTCTTCCAACACTTTTCCATGTTGATCAACCACCTTTAGTATAGGTGTAATTTCCTGTCTAACTCCCATATTAGCCAATGTTCCATAAGCCTTAACCATATCAGTCATCATAACTTCACCACCACCCAATGTTAAAGATAATCCATAATTAGCAGGATCCTTAAAAGTACTTATTCCCATCGCTGACGCTGATGCTATAAATGTTTCAACCCCATTGAGTTTAAGAACCTTAACTGCTGCAATATTTAAAGAATTGGCTAAAGAGTTTCTTATTGTTTGCAACCCAAAATAATGATTTCCATAGTTAGTTGGGCAGTAAGCAGCTTGATTTATTTGATTGAAACAAGTTGGACCATCATCGACAATTGATCCAGCCGTAATTTTCCCCAGTTCAAGTGCAGTCACATAATTTAAAGGTTTAATTGATGATCCTGGTTGTCTTAAAGCAGTTGTTACATTAAATTTACCATCAATTTCATTAGAAAAATAATCAATAGATCCGACCATTGATAATATTTGGCCAGTTTTTGGATCAGTAACCACAGCTGCACCATTAGTCACGTTAGACTTTTTTAGTTTTGCCACCTCTGAGGCCACAGTAATCTCAACATAATCTTGTAAATCTGAATCCAAAGTAGTTGTAATTTTTAAACCACCTTCACTTAAAACCTTATCCCCATATTTTTCAGTCAATTTTTCTTTAACATAAAACACAAAATGAGGAGCAAGAATGTTGCCCTTACTAAGGTAAAAATTTAGATTTTCATTCTTAGCTGATTCAAATTGTTCATTGTTAATCCAATTCAAATCTTTCATTCTCTGTAAAACCATCAATTGTCTATTTTTAGCTGCCTCCGGATGTGAAAAAGGATTATATCTAGTAGGAGATCCTGGTAATCCAGCAATCAAAGCTGATTCAGCCAAATCTAAGTCTTTAACATTTTTATTAAAAATACTCTTTGCCGCTGCTTGAGCTCCCCATGAAGTTCCACCATAAGGTGTCTGGTTAAAGTACATCTCTAAAATTTGGTCTTTATTGTAAAGAACTTCAGTCGCAATCGTCAAAACAGCTTCTTTAATTTTTCTAGACACTGTTCTTTCAGGAGTTAATAAAGCATTTTTAACCAATTGTTGAGTTAATGTTGATCCACCTTGAAGTCTTTTTTCAAATATAGTTCTAAAAAGTCCTCTCAATATTCCCTTAAAATCAAAGCCTCCATGATTATAAAAATTAGAATCTTCTATTGCCAAAGTTGCTTTCTTTAAGCTATCAGGTATTTCTTTTATAGAAACCGGAACCCGGTTTTTATCAGCATAAATTTCATACAATAATTTACCGTTACGATCAAAAATCTGTGATGATTCTGGATATTGGTCAGGTGTTATTAGTTTTTTTGGATTAGGAATATTTCTAATCACATATAAAACAACTAAAATCAAAGAAACCGCAGCCACAACCAAAGCAATTATTAGCCATTTAAATTTAAATTTCTTTATTATTTTTTTGTTTTTCTTCATTCCATTTATCCAGATCTATAATTATTTTATTATATTTATCTTGATCCATCTTTTTCTCAAGATTTATTTTTATTAAAACTTGTTTATAAGCTAAACCAGCTTTAATAATTTCATTTTTAAACTGTCTTGATTCAATACTTTCCTTCTTAATATCTAAAACAGTTCTATCTGCATATTTTAGTTTATTTATAGCTTCTTCACTAGTATCTAAAGCCAACTTATAACAACCTTCTTTACTAAGAGCAATAGACTCAGTCATTTTTTTATCAGCAATTAATAAAATTATCTTTGATTTTGCCAATGGATCGTGGCTAAACAACACCCACATAAAATCCCTAGATTCTTTAATGCTGTAAAGTGGACTATTAGGTAAGGTTTTAACTTCAGGAAGTTTGTAAACATTTTTTTCTGGTCCATCCTTTTTATCTAGCAAAAATTCAATTGGTTCAACTCTCAGTCTATTTTCATTATTATCCTTAGTCATTACCTCTAAACTGGCTCTAATAATAGATAAATACAATATAGAAAACCCAATTATTACCATTGCCAAAGAGAGTATCAGTTGACCAGAGATCTTGTTTTTAAAAGGGAAGCACATAATCTATATTCTATCAGCATTTCATTCAATCATCTGGATGAAAGAAAGCCTGTTTCAAACTAACCCTCTCATTTTTAATTTTCCTTTTCATAAATAAAAACTGGGGGATAAATATTAAAAAATTTATTGTTTTCAAACAAAATGTATTTCCATTAAAAGAAGTACTACAAATTGAAAAATGCTTTCTAATTTTAGAATATCCCGTTGCTACCCATTTTTTTGCCCAACTATTACTAATAATAAACTTTTCATAAGCATCTTCTCTATTAAAAATTGGCTTCATTAAAATTAAATCAACAGCATTTTTCAAATTTTGCCTGTTTTTAGGTAACAGTAATTTATCTTCATCCAACCACAAATTAAAACAAAATTCATTTCTATTTTCTTTTAATCCATATTTTCGATGTGGAATTTGTTGCTTATATATAAAGTATCTTAATCTTAATCTGGTCAACCATAAAGTATTTTTTTTGACGATCACCATCAAGTCGATATCATCATTTTTTTTAGGGTGTCCTGCTGCCACCGATCCAGTTATCCCCACCATTAAAATATCTTTAAAATTTTTCTCCAATAACCTAACCAATCCCTTTGCTTTTTTTATTTTTTTTAAAGTCTCCTTATCAAAAGAGGTGACTGGAGTTTGCGAGGGGCAGAGAATTTGTTCAATTTCTTCATCACCATAAACTTTATTTGATATCAATCTTTCTTTAATCTCTTCACAGCTCAATTCACAGTTATACTTTTTTGCATAATCAACCGTTCTTTTAATATCATCCTTTAATTTCATCTTTTTCTATTTTATCCTAAATCAAACTACTACTTGTTATAATAAAGCATCTTCATATGAATAAAAATACAAAAATATACAGACTTTGGGAGATGATCCCTGGTTTTTTTGCTTGGATGGTTATTCTTTTTCCTATTTGGGGAGCTTTTGTAGTTCCGAAATTAGTGGCATATTTTGTCATCGCTTTCTTAGTCTATTGGTTATATCAATCTTTTAAAACTTCATTCTATTCAATAAAAGGTTATTTTAAAATAAAAAGAGCCACTGCTGCCAATTGGTTTGATCTCTATAAAAAAAACCACAAAAAAGATTGGCTCAAATATGATCTAATTAATCACGTCATTATTATCTCTTCATACAAAGAACCAGTTGAAGTAATAGAAATGGCTGTTGGTAGTTTAGCTGCTCAAATAGACTTAGATTTAAAAAAACTTCATGTTGTTATTGCTCAAGAAGAGAGGGCGGGAGCCGAAAATAATCAAAAAACTATCGATTATTTCCACACAAAATATAAAAATACTTTTGGTGACTTAATCTTCACTGAGCATCCAGCCGGTTTGCAAGGTGAAACTGCTGGTAAACACACCAATGAAGGGTGGGCAGCTAAATTTTTCAAGAAAAACTATATAGATAATGGCAAATATAAAATTGAAAATTTAACCCTAACCAGTTGTGATGTTGACACTGTTTTCAACCCTAAATATTTTTCTGGTTTAACTTACAGTTTTGGTAGCAATCAAAACAGATACGTTAGATTTTGGCAGTCTCCAATTTTTTGGCATCATAATATTAACCAAGTTCCGGCTCCAATCAGAATTATTGGAATAATGGGAAATGTTATCCATATCGCTAATATCCAAGAGCCAGATGGTTTATTCTTTAACTACTCTTGTTATTCATCTTCCTACAAACTTGTCGATTCGGCCGGTTATTGGGATATTGATATGATTCCAGAAGATTGGCACATATTTTTACAAGCTTTCTTTTCTAGTGGTGGTAAAGCCATGGTAGAACCTATCTTTTTACCAACCATAGTTGATGCCCCAGATGGTGACAATTATTTTTCTGCACTCAAAAACCGTTACAGCCAATGTATTCGTCACGCTTGGGGAGCTATTGATATTCCTTACTCAATTGAACAAGCCAGAATTCACACTGAAATTCCTTTCATAACTCGAGCTTTAAGGATTTTTAAATTAATCCAAACTCATTTAATTTGGTCCAGTAACTGGTTTATTCTTACTATTGGTACTTCACTTCCAGTAATTTTAAATCCTCATTTTTTTCAAACTGCCATTGGTTACAATTTGCCTCGAATTTCCAATTTTATTCTAACCGTCTGTTTGATCCCTTTGTTCATTATTATTGTTTTAGATTGGAAACTTCGTCCACTTAACCAGAAAAAAGGTTTTGTTAATATCCTTAAAAATCTATTACAATGGCCTTTCATGCCTTTAGCCACCTTAACTAGCTCAGTTTCACCTGGTCTTCATTCTCACACCAGATTACTTTTTGGTAAGGGCTTAGACTATAAAACAACCAATAAAAAAGCCAAGTTGTAATGTTATATTTAATTAATGCTTAAAGTTTTGCAAAAGTATAAGTTTTCCATCTTTATTGCTTTAATTTTTTTACTCTTAAGAATACCTTCATTATTTGAACCTTATTGGTATGGAGATGAGGGGATTTATCTAACTCTTGGTCAAGGCATTAGAAAAGGTTTAAGCCTCTATACTCAGATTCACGATAATAAACCTCCTACTCTCTACTTTTTAGCTGCCATCAGTCAAACTGTTTTTGGATTTCGCTTCTTACTTTTATTATTTATGGCAGCCACTGTCTACTTCTTTAATTCTTTAGCCAAAAAATTTTTAGAACCAAAAATTGCCAATTTTGTCTTAATTGTATTTGTATTTCTGACTTCAATCCCTTTTTTAGAAGGAACAATTGCCAACGCTGAGATTTTTATGCTTTTACCAACAGTCTTAGGTTTTCTCTTTTTTCTAAATGCTAAGAAAAATCGTGACTATTTTATCTCTGCTTTTTTATTAGGCTTAGCCTTTACCATCAAAATGCCAGTTTTATTAGAATTCATCTTTCTTTTCGTTTTTCTGATTCTAGAAAAATTAGACTTATTAAATGAATTAAAATTTAAAGGAATTTTTTCCAAAATTATTAAAAATCTGAATTTATTCGCCGGTTTCTTTGTTAGTTTTTTGATTCCAATTTTTATATTTGGAATTTATTACTATTTCCAAAATGCCCTCAATTTATTCATTAGCGCTTCTTTAGTTCAAAACTTTGGTTATCTATCATCTTGGTCAACTGGAAATCAAAGCAGTTCTTTCGCTAGTGGCGGTCTTGTAACTCGATTAATTTTCTTGCTTTTAGCCTGGTTAATAATTTATTTATTGTCAATCAAAAAAGTAATTAATAATAAAATTACCTTTATTTTATTTTGGTTTGCCACCACTATTTTTAGTTCTTTACTTTCTGGTAGGCCATATCCTCATTATTTAATCCAAATATTACCATCTTTATGTCTTATTATCGGTTTAATTTTTTCTAAATCTTCAAAAATTATAATTAAGTCAATCTTAGTATCTTCACTTATATTTTTAGTTTTTATTGTTAATAAATATAAATTTTATTTTTATCCAACATTACCTTATTACAGTAATTTTTATAGTTACACTTTCCATCTTAAAGATAAATCGACTTATTTTTCTTATTTTGGTTCCAACGTTCAAAGCATCTATGATATCTCTGATTACATCAAAAAAAATACTACCCCAGATCAAAAAATATTTATGTGGGGAGACGAATCAGACATATATGCTCTATCTGACAGACTCCCAATTGGAAGATACACAGTCGCTTATCATATAGTTGATTTCAATGCCTATGACATCACCATTGATCAATTAAAAGCTAATCCTCCAAAATTAATTATTTATTATCAAATGAATAATCGTTCGTTTCCAAAACTAGATAATTTTATTAAACAATATTACTATCCTAGTAAAGTTTTTGATTCAATCATTGTTTACACACTGAGATAATGTCATTTTTCAAATCAATTTATATTCAAATATCAACTTTAGGTAAATTTTGGCAAGAAAAAATCACCAATCAAATCTTTAGATGGAATATCTTGTTAATAGGTATTCAAATAGCTTTTCTAATTTATAAATTCGCTGTCTTACCAGATCAAGTGCCATTATATTATTCCCAGCCATGGGGTGAAGATCAGTTGGCTCCAGCATCATCTTTATTTTTATTACCTACATTTTCTATTGTTGTTTTATTAATCAACAATCTTTTGGCTACTTTTTTCCTTCATACTGTTCAATTACTTTCTCGATTATTAGTAATCTTTTCCTTATTATTTTCTTTTTTATCGTTCATTACGCTTTTCCAAATAATTAATTTAATTTCTTAATGTTAAACACATTTTTGTTAATTATTTTTTTATCAGCCTTAATCTCTTATTTCTTAACGCCTCTAACCATTAAGTTTTTCATTTCTAAAAAATGGGTGGAGGATATAGTTGAAAAACAAATAAAAACCAAAAATTCTACTGCCCTTGAGCCAGTACCTCGAGGTGGCGGTTTTCCCATTTTTGTCAGTGTTTTGATTACTTCTCTAATTTTTTTACCATCAGATAAACACCTTATAGGTATATTACTTGCTGCCTTTCTTGCTCTAGTTATTGGTCTTATAGACGATGTCAAAGACATTAGTCCTAAATTACGATTATTAACTAATATTGTGACTGCCCTGATTGTTGTCGCCTCAGGAATAGGAATCGCTTTTATTTCCAACCCTTTTGGTGGAGTAATTGATCTGTCTTTCTTAAAGATCAACTTTGATTTTTTTGGTCCTCATAGTATTTGGATAATCTCTGATTTATTAGCTATTGTCTGGATTGTTTGGTGTATGAATATTGTTGGTTGGGCAACTGGAGTTGATGGTCAACTTCCTGGTTTCACTTCAATTTCAGCCATCTTTATAGGTATTTTAGCCCTACGTTATTCTGCTGATGTTACTCAATGGCCAGTAATTATTCTTGCCGGTTCTGTTGCCGGTGCTTATTTAGGCTTTTTACCATTCAATTTTTTTCCTCAAAAAATTATGCCTGGATACAGTGGTAAAAGTCTAGCTGGATTCTTTTTAGCTGTTCTAGCCATTCTCTCTGGGGCCAAATTAGCCACATTAATCTTTCTTCTTGGTGTTCCTATGCTTGATGCTACCTTTACTATTATTAGGAGATTTATAAATAAAAAACCTATCTATTTAGGGGATGGTCAACATTTTCATCACCAACTTCTAAAATTAGGTTGGTCACGTCGATCAATTTCAATTGCTTATTGGGCTTTTAGTTTATTCTTAGGTCTAATAGCGCTTTTCCTTAATAGCCAACAAAAATTTTATGTCTTTATTGGCATAACTTTATTGTTTGTCAGTGTCTTTATTCGACTTTCTCGACGTACTTAGTCGATACCCAACCACTTTTATCATTACCCAAATCGATTTTATACCATTCAGCCGCTTCTTCTAGTAATGGATATATTTCTTTTGGTTTTACTTTAGCTACTTCTTCGCCAGCATTATTAGCCTGATCTCTAACTCTCAACCAACCTGTTTCAGTCTCTTTAATTACTACACTTTTAGTATTAGCCACAGATGGTGTAGGTTGGATATCTGTTGATGCCGTATCTTCGTCAGTTTTTTCTTCAGCCAAAATAGCGTCAATTATAAGTTGATAACCATTAATTGCCTTAACAAAAACGTTGAGGTTTTTATGGCTAGGAAAAGACAATGTTAATTGTTTATCGCCTTGGCCTATATCATTAAATCTTTGAGGTGTTCTTCCTTTAATTTGGTTATCAATACTTATTGCTGATTTGTCAGGCGTTGCATTAACCATCAAACCAGCTTTCTTATCATCACCAGTTTTTTCCAAAAATAAGACATAACCGCCAGAACTTTCTTTATCAGTTCCAAATTCCCAATCAACCACCGTGTTTATATTATTTTGCAGTTCTACTTTTTTCGACCATTCTTGGTCATTAGTTTTTAATTTAACCTCAATAGTTCCTGGCTTAAGTCCGCTATTTTTATAAGGAGTCATTCCTACTTCTTTGTTATCAACATAGACTTTTGCCACTGGATAGGAAATGACTTCCAGGCCAGATTTTTTTGGAATTAAAGAGCATCCGCCCAAAAATAGTCCACAACCCAAGATTAATAACATTCTTTTCACCATAGTCCCTTATTATAAACTACAAATAATAATAAAGACCTATTTTTGTAGTCTTAGATAAACCTTAATTATTTTTTACAAGTTTAATCAGTCTTTCAAAAATGTTTATTCTTTTACTTTGCTTTCCATTTTTAATAATTTCCAAAACTTCTTGTGGGGTATTAACTAAAGCCACCACCTTTTGCTCCTTTTTTTCCAAATCAAGGTCTCTAATCATCGTCTCAATTATTTCTTTCCACAACTCTCCCATAAAAATTATTGGTTCATGATGTCCATAGTCAAATTTTGCCGTTTCCCAAATTAAGCCCACTTCTGATAATGTTCCTGTTCCGCCTTTAAACACCACAAAAGCTTCAGCCACTTCAACTAATTTATTTAATCTTTTAGGATAGCTTTCGGTTTGAATTACTTTGTCAGCTAAATCACGATTTTCATTATCAGTTCCTTCATAATTTCCTGGTTCTTTTTTTGGATCCAAAATAACCAGTTCAACTTTTCCCCCCACTGATTTAGCACCTAAAGTGCTAGCCAACATGACTCCTGGGCCTCCGCCATTAACTATAATATAACCATTTTCTGCCAATAATTTGGCCGTATCATAGGCATCTTTAAAATGTTGGTCATTTTTTTTAGCATCAGCATCACCAAAAAACGCAACCCTCTTTATTATTTTGTTAGTTTTAGAAAGCATTCTTTTTATTTTTATATTTTTTAACTTCTTTATTATCTTTAGATAAATATTCGTGTGGTAATAATTTTGATAGTTTTTCTATTTTATATTCGCCATCAATATCAGAGACCACAATATAAACATCATTATTATCAATTTGAGTAAATAACGTCAGATATTGCAAACAAGCTCCACAAGGATAAGTTATTCCACCATCAACCACCGCTAATGCCCTAAATTCATATTTTCCATGAACCACAGCATGATCAATTGCCGACATTTCAGCACAGACTCCTAAACTGGAAATATTACTTTCAGTATTACAGCCTCCAAAAAACTCTCCGTCTGTAGTCAGAACAGCCGCTCCGATCTTATGATTTGAACGATGAGCAAAAGCATTTTTTCGAGCTTCTCTGGCTACCTCAATTAATTTTTCAATCTCTTCTTTATTTAATTCTTTCATTAAGTTTTTCTAAATTATTTTTTACGTTACCATTAAAAATTGCTCCACCACAATAGGCAATATCAATTCCAGCTTCTGCTAGCTTCTTAATATTTTCTTGAGTTATTCCGCCATCTACCCCAATTTTAAATTCCAAACCTTCTTCTTTTCTTATTTTTTTAAGAGTTTCAATCTTATCAAAAATTCGACTATCGAGTTCTTGAGGGTCAAAGCCAGCTTTTCTTGCCATCAATAACACCAAATCAGTTTCCTTAGGTATTTCTCCAATAGGTGTTTCAATGTCAAATGCTAATCCGGCTTCAGCTGTATCTTTTACCTTAGACACAAAAGCCTCCAAATCACTCATCATCTCCACTTGGCCAATAATTCTTGAAGCGTCTATAAAATTTGATTTTGCAATCCACTTTTGAGGTTCTTTAACCATTAAATGAACTTCCCATAATATATTTTCTGTGTTCAATCCGCTTCGAGTTAGTCTTTCCAATTCAAAAGTTTTTCCATGAACATAAACACTATCAATTACATCAATTTGTATCCAAGTGGTTTGGTCTTTAATGAGTCTAATTTTTTCTTCAGCTAAATCAAATTGTTTTTCTAGAATGGTTGGAATTATTTGCATATATTACTGACTAATCAAAATAGCCATTTCCACCAAACGACAACTATAACCATATTCATTATCATACCAAGCACCAATTGAAACCATATCTCCAGACAAAACATTAGTCATTTGAGTATCAATTAAACAAGAAGAATTATTTCCAATAATATCAGATGAGACTATTGGTTCATAAGTCACTTTCATTTTACCAACAAGCTCCTTGGTAACACTAGCATCTTCAAAAATACTATTAATTTCTTCAATAGTAGTTTTTTTAACCATTTTAAAAGTTAAATCGGAATAACTTCCACAAACCACTGGGACTCGGATAGCTGTTCCCGCAAATCTTCCTGCTGCAGCGGGATAACAAGCAATCACTGCTTCAGCCGCTCCAGTCGAGGTTGGCACAATATTAATTGCTGCTGCTCTAGCTCTTCTAGCATCTTTACCGTTGCCATCAACTATATTTTGATTAGTCGTGTAAGCATGAATAGTAGTTAAAATACCTTGTTGAAAACCAATTTTTTCATCAATCAACTTAACAATTGGGGCTACACAATTAGTTGTGCAAGAACCATTAGAGATTAGTTTTTCGCCTTTATATTTGTCTTCATTAACACCCATTATATAAACGGGGATAGATTTATCTTTTGGTGGGGCACTTATAATCACTTTTTTTGCTCCAGCCTTAACATGAGCCAAAGCTTTACTGTCAGTAAAAGCACCAGTACATTCTAAAACCACATCAACCCCATAGTTTTTCCAACCAATTTTACTTGGATCTCTTTCTCCCAAAATTGGAATACTTAATTCACCAATTTCTAAACGTCCCATCTCTCCGCCTTTTTTAGGATCACCACAACTAATTTTCATTGGCAATCGGCCATAAACTGAATCATATTTAAATTGCATTTGATAAGCCTCAACCGGCAAATCACCAAGAGTGTTAATTGCCACCACTTCCACGTCATATTTTTCAGAAATTATCGCTCTCAAAACCACACTTCCAATTCTTCCAAAACCATTAATACCAACCTTGATTGTTTTTTTGTCTTTCATAAATTAATTTTATCATTTACCATGAGGGTAAGGTTCCCTTAGTCAAGAATTCCAACATCACTCCGCCACCTGAGCAAACATAATCAATTTTATCTTTTAGACCCAAACTCACAATTGAAGCTCCAGTGTCTCCTCCGGCAATTATTTTATAAGCTTTCGAATCAGCAATTGCCTTTGCTATCTCTTCAGTCCCTTTTTGACAGTCATCTTTTTCATAAAAACCCATCGCCCCTGCCCAAACAATTATTTTAGATTCATTAATAATTTTTTTAAATTTTTTAATATCCTCATCGCTCAAATCTAACCCATCATCTCTCAAATTAGCAACAATAATATTAGCCGCCCTGTCAAAGGAGTTGCCCGAATGGCGGAGGGTTTTAATTAACTTTGGTAATTTTCCGCCAACCAAAACATAATCTGCCTTTTTACTCAATTCTTCCAAATATTTCAATTTATCTTCTTTAGCTCCTCCCAAAACTATTGTCATTGGTTTTTCCTTAATATCCAAAATATTGCCGATTTTTTCTACTTCTTCAACAAAACTTAAACCATAAAATGTTTCCATCTCCTTAAATAACATTATCGAAGCGTTTTCTCGGTGGGCTACCGCAAAAGCGTCATTCACAAAAACCGAACAAACATTTTTCAAATCACCAAAAATTGAAGTATCTCCGAGTTCTTCTTCTTTGTAAAATCTTAAATTTTCTACAAAAATTATTTGATTAGATTCAATTGCTCTTTCAATTTCTTTTGTTTTCTTTAAATCTTCAATAAACACACTTTCCACCCAGTTCTGTCGATCTTTTTCCAAAAGACTCATCAATTCAGCATAAACCGGTTTTAATGATAAAGATTCGTCTTTTCCTTCAGGTCGGCCTCGATGTCCAACTATTACCATTCGGCAATTTCTTTCCAATAAAAGTTTTATTGTCGATATTGATTTTAATAATCGACTATTATCTAAAACCTTGCCATTGCCTATTGGTAAATCAGTATCTAATCTTAAAATTACATCAAAATCAAACTCAATTTCATTAACTGATCTTAGTTTTTTCATATTCTTTAATTTTATTAATTCTTCTAATGTGATTCTCCAAAGGGGAGAATACACTCTCTAAAAAAGTTTTAACTATTTTTTTATTAACATCTTCATCAACCAATTCCGATGATAAACATAAAATATTAGAGTTATCATCTTCTTTAGCTAATCTGGCTTGTTTTTCATTGGTACACAAAGCTGCAATTGCTCCGTCAACTTTATTTGCCGCCACACAAACTCCAACTCCAGACCCACATATCAAAATTCCCAATCCTCTTTCAAAAACCACCTTTTCTGCCAATTTTAGAGCAATATCAGTGTAATCATTATCAACATCATAATCTTTATATCCCAAATCAACCACATTAATCTCCCAAATTCTCAGGGCTTCTTTTAGTTTTTCCTTTAGTCTAAAACCTCTGTGGTCAGCTCCAATATAAACAGTTACCATAAATTAATATAACATTTTCTGGTCATCCTTTATAATAGCCATGTGGACATCCTTATTAATAATAAAAAATTTACCTACGATATCCTTCGAAAAAAAATTCAATCAATTAGATTAAGATTGGTCTCCAACGATTCTTTTTCTGTTTCTTGTCCTCGTTTTACCCCAGAATTTTCTATTAATAAATTTATAGCTGATAATTCAGTTTGGATTTTTAATCACTCCCAAAAAATTCCTTCTCCTAAAAATATTTTAGATTTAAAAACCATTTCTATCTTAGATAGGTCATTTCAAATATCTTGGATAGAAACTCAAAGAGATTCAGTCCTTATTTTTGAAGATGAACAAAAAATATATGCAAACATAAGTAATTTTACCGAATCCAACGCAAAAAAAACAATTGAAAAACGCCTTAGAATCTATGCTTTAAAATTAATTAAGAATGAATTAAAGCACTTAAGCAATATGTTTGGTTTCGATTACAATCACGTCACCGTCAGAAATCAAAAGTCACGCTACGGTTCTTGTTCTAGTCGTTCTAATCTTAATTTTAATTGGCAAATTATTTTTTTCCCTACCCAAAATTTTCGTCACATTTTACTTCACGAATTAACTCATCTAAAAATTAAAGATCATTCAAAAAACTTTTGGGATCAGCTGACTATTTACGATCCAAACTGTAAAACCAATAATCTTTGGCTTAAAAAAGAAGGGACTAAACATTTTCTACTTTAATCCTGCCTTTTTTATCAATTGGCCATAATCCAGTCAAGCAACCACCACATCCACCATTTTTTAAATATATTTCTTTCAAATCTTCACCAGAAATCATCTTGTTTTCTACGTGTCGCGACATCAAAAAACCCTTATTGCTGATGTAATTTACACTAGTTGCGCCAATTTCATTAGCAATCTTTTTAGAGTCGCCATCAAATTTAAAAGCAATCAGCTCTTTTTCGCTCCTAATACTAACCCCTAAGTGACAAGGATGTTTTACTGGAGGAAATCCAATAACCCAATGAACTTCTTTTGCTCCCATTTTAAATATAGCGTTTGTTATTTTTTTAGAAACAGTTCCTCTTACTAAAGAGTCATCTCCAATTACCACCACCTTATCTTTCCAGATTTTTTTATCTGGAACCAAACACAATTTACCCAGAACCTTATCACTAAGCGATTTCATTTCTGAATCACCCAAAAATAATCTTTTATCCCCATTTGGATCAAAATGATCTCTTATTATCACCTGTCTATATGGTAATTTTAAGTTTTTAGCGTATCCAGTTGCAACCGCCACTCCAGAGTCGGGGACACCAACAACAAAATCAGCTTTTATTGGATTTTCCTCAGAAATTATTTCCCCACATCTTTCCCTAAAACCGCCAATAGACAACCACTCGTCAGGTTTATTTTCATCATTGTCTTTTTCTCTAGTTGGCAACATTGAGTCAGGTCGACAAAAATAAGCCCATTCAAAATCACAAAAATTACCATTACTATTTAATCCTTCTCTTAAAACAGTCAAACCTTTACTACTTATTTTAATAACCTCACCCCTTTTTAATTGTCTTATTGTTTCAATTCCAATTTTATCTAAAGCATGAGTTTCTGAAGCCACCACCCAACCGTCTTTTGTCTGTCCTAAAATTAATGGTTTAAATCCAAATTTATCTCTTGCTAAATAAAGGTCATTTTTAATCCCAATAATCAAACTATAAGCCCCATTTACCTTATCTAGAGTATTCAATATTTTTTCATTCCAATTTTTTCCTTTAGCTTCAGACAACATTTGAGTAAAAACTGGAGTATCACTTATTTTTTTATTTGGCTTTTTAATAGCCACAAATTCACCGTTGTGAACCAAACAAACTTCTGCTCCATCTTTTGTTTTAGTGACACATGGTTGTAAATTGTCTCCATCGTAATTCCCATTAGTACCATATCGGCAGTGAACCATAATCCATCTACATTTATAATCTAAACCATTATTAATACCTTCTTTAAAAACTTCTTTCAATAAACCGTCGCCAACATACTTGATTAGTTCTTTTTTAGTCTTTAATACCACTCCGGCTCCATTTTGCCCTCTATGTTGAACTCCGCCCGCAGCAATCAGCGCCAATTTTAAAGATTTCTTATAATTTTTATTCCAAATTCCTACAATTCCACACATAAAAATTAATTATAACTCCAATTCAATTCCAATGGGGCAGTGATCTGAACCAAAAATCTCTGGCATTATAAATGCCGATTTTACTTTATCTTTTAAATCTTCCGAAACAAAGAAATAATCAATTCTCCAGCCCACATTTCTACCTCTAGCGTTAGTTCTTTGGCTCCACCAAGTGTAATTATTAGGATCATTATTAAACATTCTAAAAGTATCAATATATCCATTCTCCACTAATTTATCCATCCATTTTCTTTCAACTTCCAAAAAACCAGAAACATCCTCATTATCTCTTGGTCTTGATAAATCAATTTCTTTGTGGGCAGTGTTTACATCTCCACAAATTACTATTTTTTCCCCATTTTCCCTTAATTTATTAACATATTTCAAAAAATAATCATAAAATTCCAGCTTATAAATTAATCTTGCCTTGTCTCTTTTTCCGTTTGGAAAATAGACATTTAACAAAGTAAATTCATAAAATTTAGTAATAATAACCCTTCCTTCATCATCCCAATCATTTTCTCGATCTCCAACCACTATTGATCTTGGTTCAATTTTTGAAAAAGTTACCACTCCAGAATAACCAGGTCTAACCGCTGGGTTCCAATAATCAAGAAATTTCTTTTTAATATCCTCATCAATCTCCACTTGGTCGGGCTTAGCCTTAACTTCCTGAAAACAGTAAACCTCAGCATTAGTATCTTCCATTTTTTTCCACAATCCTTTTTTAATCGCTGCTCTCATTCCTGCTAAATTCCAAGAAATTATCTTTATTTTTTCTGCCATAAAATATTTTACCAATTTTAAAATAAAGTGCCCTGTCAAGGGAAAGGTGGTACGAAGTACCAAAGGGTTTTTAAATTTGATATAATCCTTTACCAAACAAACCAGCGGGAGCCGGACGGTTAGGCAACAGTCTGTAAAACTGTCTAAAGTAGGTTCAACTCCTACCCGCTGGACACAATCTTATAATATTTGATTTTTCCATTTTTTTTAGTAAAATACGCAGGTATTAATTTATATCTAAACTTTTGCGTTTATCTTATAAATTGATCTGCACCTTAAAACCAAAACCTCTAAGTTTAAGGACAGGATTTTGTCTATTATATAGTAGTAGATAAAATTCCGTTCTTAAACAAGAATTTATTTTGTTTTTGAAACGAGATTATATTTTGGAGGTTTTATTAATATGGACAGTTTTAATGATTCGGTATGGGAAAGAAGTGGTAGTGATGTTTTAAGCAAAAATCTATTTGCCTTCTTGGTGTCTTTTTGGACTGCAATAGGTCTCGTCGCCAGTGCCATTAGTGCTTACTATACCCAAAATTGGAAAATAGGCTGGGAGTTTCTTGTAATAGTATTAATAGTCAGCATTCTTGGAGTTATCATCAGTCTTAAGAGTAATAATCCTTTTATCTCCTTTATTGGATATTTAATGGTAGCGGTTCCTTTTGGAATGATGTTGGGTCCAGTTGTCGCTATGTACACTACCGCTAGCGTAGTTCGCGTTCTCTTTATAACCACCACAATTGTTGTTGTCTTAGGTGTCGTTGGCGCTATTATTCCGGATAACCTTGAAGGTTGGGGATCCTATTTATTTGGGGGATTAATTCTCTTGTTAATTGGTTCTTTTATAGTTCCTATTGCTGGTTTATTCGGCATACCAATTGATCACGCTCTAACTTGGATGGATTGGATCGGAGTGCTACTCTTTTCCGGATATGTCGTCTTCGATTGGAATCGAGCCATGCGCGTTCCCTTTACTATGGACAATAGTATCGACTGCGCTCTAGCTATTTACTTAGATTTCGTAAATATCTTTATCAGATTACTCAGATTAACCGGTACTTCAAATAGTGACGATTAATTATCATTAAAAACCATATTTCTCGTAAAGCTCTGCTTAATTGTTGATTTTTATCAACCTTTATTCAGGGCTTTTTTTCTGCAAAAAATATAAATTTTTTTAAATAAAAACTAAAATATCAATTATTTATTGGACTTTTTTGCATTATGGCCGTAAAATACCACCATTAAAGAAGATTGTTCTTTAAAATCTAAAAAAAAGGGAAGTGATTAAAATGGTAAAAGTTTCGAATGTTATCACCATAATGGTAGTGACATTCAAATTTGAATAAGATGGAATTAGTAGATGGATCTCTCGGTCGTATACCAATCATAAAGATACGCTTTGGATTTTTACACTGAGATAAAAGATAGAAGAAATGAATATAAAATTAGGAGGTTTTTAAAATGAATGAAATTATAAGTTACGCGCCGTTATTATTGATTATAGTTGTGGCTATTTTAGCTACAGGTATTGCCGGTTGGAAAGAAACATCAAAGTCCGCCTCTGATAGTCGTGATCATTGGGGTTTTTACCTTTGGTTCACTCCAACAGGATATTTGATTTTATCCTTACTATTTAGAGGAATAAATTATTTTAATAGACCAATTGTTGCCCTTATCGCCATTTTAGTTTATGGACTTTCAATCTCCCTTTTATTTGCACCTAAATTACCATCAGGATTAAAATGGCATTATCCTATTGGAATAGCTGCAATAATTGCAATTTTCTTTATTTAAAGAATAATTTATAACCTAAGTTAGTCTTTAGAAGCGTCGAATAGATAAAAAATAAATTGTTGAGTATGTATTTCACATATTTAAACAATCATTTTTTTATCTTGTAACTCGGCGCTTTTTTTTTCGACCAAAAACCGTCAGATATATATCTGTTAAAATATATTAGTGCATCTTTCCAAACTTCTTTTACAAAACTTTAGATCTTACGAACAACAATTGATTGAACTGGACCCAAAATTAAACTTAATTCTCGGTCCAAACGGTTGTGGAAAAACTAATATTTTAGAATCCGTCTTTCTTTTATCCTCAGGAAAAAGCTTCCGTTCTTCTTCTCAAGCTAAAATGATTAACTGGAATCATTATTTTTGTTCAGTTAGAGCCAAATTAATTAATAACAAAAAAGAAGAATCAGAAATAGAAGTCAAGCTAATCAAAGACCCAAAAGGAATTTCCAGCACTGTTTCTCGTAAATTTTTAATCCAAAAAGTTGAAAAAACTCGTAAAAAGTATCTAGGAACCCTAAAAACAGTCATTTTTCATCCAGAAGACATCAGAATTATTAATGGCTCTCCAGCCCGTCGTCGCGATTTTTTTGATCATATTTTCTCCCAGACCGAATGGCGCTATGCCTCGGCTCTTGCTCAATACAACAAAGCCATTAAACACCGCAATGAATTATTAGATTTAATCAATGCCGGAACTGCTTCTAAAGGTGAGTTATTTTATTGGGATCAATCTTTGATCAAAAATTCCAAAATAATTCATGATTTTAGAATCTCATTTGTAAAGTTCACTAACGATTTCTTTATTAATCATCCGGATTCTCAAATTAAAACTATTTCTATCAATTATCATCCGTCACTTTTGTCTGAAGAAAAATTAGCCAAAAATTACCAATTAGATTTAAGCCGGGGATATACCCAAGCCGGGATTCACCGAGACGATTTTAGTTTTGATAATGCCATTTTTCCTACCCCAGACAAGAATCTTGCCTTTTGGGGCAGTCGTGGCCAGCAACGTTTAGCAGTTTTAGCCCTACGTTTAGGGCAAATAAATTATTTAGAACAGACTTATCATGATAAACCGATTCTTTTATTAGATGATATTTTTTCTGAGCTCGATCCTGAACATCAAGAATTAGTCAGTAAAGTTTGTCAAAATTATCAAACAATTTTTACTTCATCTGAACCTGAAATCTTAAATATCTTAAAAACAGCCCATTTAATTCAACTTTAGCTACAAAGCAAGTTAAACTTGCCTACTGTAAATTAGTTTCTCCTATATTATAATAACCTCACTGTCCGAATCGGATAGTGATTTCAGTACTTTAAAATTTCGGAGTTAAATAAAACTAGAGCCACTCCTGTTAGTACCAGAAAGATTTCAAAAAAAAATTTTTCGTCTCTTTATTTTAAAAGAGACATTTGTACTAAGAGTTTGATCGTGGCTCAGGGTGAACGCTGGCGATGTGCCTAAGACATGCAAGTCGAGCGGGATTTGTTGTTTACACAGAGTATCTCTCACAGTGGGGATTTCTGTGTAAATAATAAGTTTAGCGGCGAACGGGTGAGTAATAAGTACGAACATACCTCTTTGTAGGGCATAGCCCACCGAAAGGTGGAGTAATTTCCTATAGTATCCGATGCAATATTCGGATTAAAGACGCAAGTCGCGAAGAGAGTGGCGTACTCGCTACCAGCTAGTTGGTGAGGTAATGGCTCACCAAGGCTATGACGGCTACCGGCTCTTAGCGGAGGGCCCGGCACAATGGGACTGAGACACGGCCCATACTTCTACGGAAGGCAGCAGTTAGGAATTTTGCGCAATGGGCGAAAGCCTGACGCAGCGACATCGCGTGTGGGATGAAGGCCTTCGGGTCGTAAACCACTTTTATAACAATATGAAATTGTTTTGAATAAGGAACTACTAACTACGTGCCAGCAGTCGCGGTAATACGTAGGTTCCGAGCGTTACCCGGTTTTATTGGGCGTAAAGAGTCTGTAGGTTGTTTTTCAAGTCTTATTTCAAAGACCCTAGCTTAACTAGGGACAGGGGTAAGAGACTGAAAGGCTAGAGTTGTATCGGGGTTACTGGAATTTGTAGTGTAGGGGTAAAATCCGTGGATACTACAAAGAACACCAAGCGCGAAGGCGGGTAACTAGGTATACACTGACACTGAGAGACGAAAGCTAGGGTAGCAAATCAGATTAGAGACCTGAGTAGTCCTAGCTGTAAACATTGTCTGTTAATTTCTCGGGATTTATCCTGGGAGATGTAAGCTAACGCGTTAAACAGACCGCCTGGGGAGTATAGCCGCAAGGCCGAAACTCAAACGAATTGGCGGGGAGGCGCACAACCAGTGGAGCATGTGGTTTA